>MDTE01183749.1_pt1 | contig 19201 bp, 22 predicted proteins | sample 811231 | NCBI WGS metagenome assembly MDTE01 (sample SAMN05326651, study PRJNA326480) | marine metagenome | isolation source: seawater | place: Indian Ocean: Red Sea | collected 2010 | reverse complement strand
TTGTAGTTCAACATTCCTCGTTCAGGAGTCTTTTCCATCCAAGAGTTACCTGCTGAAATAATTAAATTAGCCTCATCATAAATACAATTTCTAGCATCTAAAGTATTTTCGTTATGACTAAAGAATGCTACATTACTATCTGATAAATACTTCTCTACTAATTTATTTACATTACCAACGACACTCATATTTCCATCAATGAAAATACTATATTCATAATCTTGTAGGTATCTATGAGGAAGAACTTTGAATCTTTTAGCATTCCTATTATTATCTGAGTACAAAGATAAACTATTTGTTTCATTAAAACATTTCCAATCCCATCCCTCAGGAAGTCTCTGATTAAGTTCATCATCGTAGTTACCAAAGATTGATGTATAGATTATAGAGTTTGACATATCAGTCCTTCACTATCTCGTAGTATTTTATTTTGTGTAGCAGGATAGAATTTACCCTTGTGTTCACCAATCTTTTTTAATATCTTTAATTTACCTTGTTCAACATACTCATCGATTAATTGTTTTAAGTCAGGAAATAATCCATAATCATCAAACATAATAATAGGTTTATCAAACGTAGCTATCGAGTTATCAATATCACTTTTTAGATGATTGTAATCGTGAACACAATCAATGAATACTATTGCATCTTTGTCCTCGAAATCCCATTTTTGATTGTATACATCCATTTGTTTAAACTCAACATTGTTCACCTCTCCTAAATACTCTCGAGCATAGTCATGCTTTTCGGGGGAAACATCTACTGCTATAACCTTTTTAAATAACTTACATAACACCTTAGTACCGTGTCCTAATGAACTTCCTATCTCAACAAGTGTCTTGTTTACATAATCTGTATTTCTAAAAAAGTCAATGAAATCAGCTTTGAACTTTAATGATGTTGTAGTTTTTGATTCAGATTTATCAACTACATCTTCTAATAAATTTCTTTTGAAGTCATCGACTAAATATTTTTCACCTTTAACAATATTACCTGCTATAGGAAATTGTCTCTTTACATCGTAAACTTCTGAATCTCTGACAACTAATTGTAAGGCTCCACTCTGATTACCTACATTTACTTTTGCTCTCGACCTTATATATAGTTGTGTTCTCATATCCATATGTCTTATATCAAGAGCCTTATCTATAAAGTTAAATGATGTTTCGTGTAAGGGTACAGGTGAATAATAAAAATAAGGAAACTGATTTGATTCTAACACATCTATTATTAGATTGTCGTCTGTAAACTTATATCTATCAGATATTAACAGAGCTCCAAACTCTCCATCTGTATACTCATTAATTATTGAATCACCTTTCTCTCGTTCTTCATCTGAAAAATATAACTCAGGTTGTGAATCTGAAAGTTCATCAGGTTCAAACTGCCAAAACTTCAGAATTTGTTCAAGTAAAGGAATATCAGTTTTGTTTTTATCATATATTCTATAATGGTCGTGAAATACTTCACCTGGTATGTCATCTTTGTAACCATCTACATAGGGATTATTATCAAATATAGTTTTAACATTATTAAAAGGATTGTTCCAAACACTCCATTGTGAAGCATACTCTTTAAACAATTTGTCTAATAGTAATGGAGAAGGTAAATATACTTTACAACTTGGATACTTTTGTTTTAGTAATCTAGGCATAGCTGAAATAATACCCCAATCACCTATACCGTGAGCGGTTCTCAACACGGCAAACTCTTGATTATCAAGATACTCGTCAGGTATTCGTAAACCTTCTGACTCTTCGAATCCAAGATTTCTAACGTGATTAACTCCGTATAACTTATTATCTATGAGTCTCCAAAATAGTTGTAATGGATATTCTTTAGGCAAATTATCTCCTAACGTTCATTTCGGGACTGAAATTTTGATTGTAAAACATATTTTGTTGTTCTTGTTTTTCGATTGTTTTATGATGATATAAACTTAATTCTTCATACGGAGGTAAATGTGAGTATGTTTTACTTCCTGTAATATATTCGTGAAGTGGTCGTATCCATTTTATCTCTTCTGTATTTCTAAAAACTCTTGCTTGATAATCAGGATAGTTAACCCAACCTTTTTCTGATACTCTCCAACCCCACTTCTCAACGTGTTCTTTTGTCATTCCGTCTACCGTATTTACTCTTGGTAACCAAATCAAATCAACATCATTCATCTCAATTATCTGAGGTAATTGTTCAATTAAAGTCTCGTGAGGTATTTCATCAGCATCTAAATGACAAATATACTCACCTCTACACATACTTTTAGTGTGATTTTTTAAATCAGAAAAGTTACCTTGAAACTCAAAAGGATGCCAACTAAACTCACCATTTACTGATTTAGCTCTGAGGTAATCCTCTACACTCTTTGACCCGTTTTTAGAGTCAAAAGTGATTACTATTTCATCCTCTGTTCTTTTGTTATCTAATAGAAATGTAACTAAGTTTTGTATCTCAACAGCTTCATTACAGACGGTGATAGCATAACTAAGCACTTAAAATTTCCCTGAATCTCTGAGGTAATTTTATAGGTTCTAAGAATACCGTTGAGTTTGTAGCCTCTTCCCACCTATAAGTTCTGTAATTTCCGTGTTGTTCGAAATATCTTTTGAGTTTCGTATAAGCTGCTTTACGTAGACCTCGTGGTCCTGTACCTTGAATCTCAACACGATAGATTTCATTTTCAACATCGACTGCTTGTAAATTTCCTATTCTGTCAAGTAACTCAACTAATTCTGTTCTATTTCTAATAAAAGGAATATTACCTTGAGACTCAAGTTTCAATCCAATCAGATGAAAAACATTACCTTGTTTACCTTTATACGGCATTTTAGGATTCAATACAAGTATTGTAGTGAGTGTGGCTGTAGGTTTGTTTCCCTTATATCTAAATGATATAATGTCCCCGGCTCGAACAGAACTCCATTTGTAGATTTGTTTAGCCACTTATGTCCCTTGTGATTCCCATTTCTTTACAGGCTTCCATAAACTCATATTTAGAAAACTCTTTAGCATTTTCAACGTCTAATCTTCTTGTGTGATTATCATATTTTGATTGGTCTTCTTGAGGCACATCAACTACAGCTGCATATTTCCATACATAGTTTTCAGTTCTTGCATCGAAACTAGCTTCGTCTGTTTTCTTTTCATCAGGAACATCTGGAAATATGATTCCCTTTTCTCCCATATTAATAACAGCAGGGAACCAAACAATGTTTCTATCTTTGTCTTCGAATTGTAATTCCTGTACGAGTCTAGGAGACTTTTTAAGATTATCCATTAATTGTAGTCCTCCTATTTCATATCTTGAATCACTCATAAATCCACATTTGAAACATAAGAAAGAACTATAATTTTCTTGTACATCTTCAAAACATCTATCTGTATCATAACATACAGGACAATCTATTACTTTTTCCATATTATACTCTCTTTAATTTGGGTAGTTTCATTTCAGGTGTAGGTGGTTTTGTATCACCCGTATCACCCTTTGCTCCATTTGCTCCTACTTTTTTCAACTTAGGTAGTTCAAGTTTTACTTCTTTAGGAAACTCAGGAACATATTTGTCAAGTAATACACCTAAGTCTTTTGTCATTTGTTTTAATGAGAACTTCGACTTATTTACCATAGTCAATTTTTCAGCATTTATTTTGTATTTTTTATAATTGACAAATACATCTCTCATAATAGCTGAAGTTTGTTGATAGTTAGCAGTAAACCATTTAGCTCCATTTATGTGCATATCCTTTGGAAATGACTCCTTAGGAACATCAGTTAAGTGTCCTTGTAAAAGTATAGCTAAATCTTTAGGTAAAAAGTCTTTGTGTCCACTCCAATCACTAGCTATAACAGGTTTCTTTGACATAGTTGACTCTAATAAAGGCCTTCCGAATCCTTCACCGTGAGTTAAATTTATATGAGCTTTTACTTTAGGATGATTATATAGTTCATTCATTTGTTCATCAGAAAAATCACCGTGCATTAAATATACATTAGGTAGTTCACCTTTGATTCCTGACTTAACAGATTCTATTTTGCCTAAAATAGCTTCCCTATCAAGAACTGAGAATCCTGCTCCACTTGTCTTTAATATAAGTCCAGGTTTTCTCTTGTCATTCTTAAATGTTTCGTAAAAAACTTTAAGTAACATCCCTACGTCTTTTCTATCTTTACCTAAACCTCCTGCTAACCAATGACCTACAAATAGAAAGTTAAACGTATCATCAACTTTTTTCATCTCATCAACTAACAAAGGACTAAACTCTGTTGTCTTCTTATAAATATTAGTATCTGTACCTTCGAACAGAACTTCGATAGGTTTATTTGTTCTTAATTCACCTGTTACTTGTTTTGTTCTTTCATCTTGAACATCAAAAACCGTCTTCTCAACAACTTCCTTAACAAACGTTGAAGGTACAAAATTTACATTCATTCTATTCAATCCTTCAATCCAAGCCGCCGGACAAGCTGTCGTTTCAAGTCCCGCTGTGATTCCTATATTATATTTTGCTATAGGTTGAAACTCATTAGGTATCACTATGTGAATATGAATTTCAGGTTGTTTAGGTAGGTGAGGAGTCGGAAGTAATCTCTCAATAATCATTTTGTCATTATCATCATTAGTATCAAGAGCATTCATAGGAGTATTACCCCATCGAACATTATAAATTTTGACATCATACTTATCTAATTCAATAAGAGCTCTCACAATGTCTCTACTATGAGCCCCATAACCACTTCTTGTGGCTACAGGAGCTGTTACTAAACATACTGGTTTACTCATTACTTCTCCTATACCTTAAATAAACTAAATTGTTTTCTAGGTTTCCACATCTCAAAAGCTTTGTCCATTTGTTTTATAAAATTATCTGACATAGCTTTTACTGACATCATAACGTCTTTGTCCATTACAAACTCGTGTCCGTTGAGACCACAGGATTGTCTTTTTTCAGGACCCATATCGTAAAACTCTTTAATTCTATCAGCAGCATCATCAAATCTACATCTGTCATCAAAGATATATGGAGTCGGTATTGAACCTTGTAACGAACGTGTAGCAGGCCATACAGGTTTTACCCAATCACCCCACGTTAAGTCTGGATTATCTTTCCACTTTTTATCATCGTGAAATGATTTTATTTCAAGATAATCTTTGTGAGTAACAAATTTATTCTTATATTTGAATCCACATTGGTCTTGTAGTCCCCCTGTAACATTAACAATAATAGGTGTTCCTGCCATCAATGATTCACAAGTTCCTAATCCGAAACCTTCATTTGAAGCTAGGTTAATCGTTACATCAACCATATTGTACAATAAGTTAAGTTGTTCTGTCTCTAACTTTCTATCACTAAAATATACTTTACGATTAGGAGCCATTTGTTTAGCAACCTCAGGTAAATCAGTTCCGTTTTCATCTCTAGGTTGAGTGTGCATTAATAAGGCACATTTGTCAGCTTGTTCTTCAGGTAACATATCACAAAACGTTTTGAAAGCCATAATGACATCACCTGGCATCTTTCGTCTTATATTTCTGTTACAATAAAATACAATAAACTCTACATTATCTTCAGTTAATTGAGACCTTAACTTTTGAACTTCTTTGTACTCATCATCAAATACATTGATTGGATAGTATTTGTTACTGACACCATGGGGTAGATAAGTTAACTGCCAGTCCTCAGGTGGATTCTTTTTCCAAACTTCATTTACAATAGAGTAAGTTTGTTTCGATATGTTCATTATTAAATCACAACTCTCGTAGAAAAATTCGTTGTAGTGAGGAGCAGGCCAATCGTCCCAGATATTATAATAAAAGATAGGTATCTCTTGTCTTATCTCGTGTTCCATTTCATACAACCATCTCCAAAATCTTGGGTCTGTATAGTGAAGTATTGCATCAGGTCTTTCTCGATTCATTACCTCACGTAATAAGTCAGGATTACCATAACCATCGATAGGGTAAATAGTTAATTTAGCGTCCTCACAACCTGATTCCTCACGGATAGATTTATCCATATTAACGACTTTACCTTTTTCAGGATGTTTGATAGCTCCCCCTATCTGGGCCCAATCGTAATGATGAGCTGTACCTATAACAAATTCTTTTGACATCGTTCCCACACCAGACGACATTCGTAAATCATCTGACAATAAAAGAATCTTCTTTTTAGCCATATAACCTCTAATCTTTTAAAATTTTCTTATCTTGACTTTTCTTAAAATATTTTTTCAACATTTCTAACTTATCATCATAGTTAGCCATCTGGTCTAATTCTTTTTCAATCTCTTCCATAACATCACCGTGCTCACCGATACCTACAGAATTTCTCATAAGGTTCTCAACATTGATTCGGTGTTTTTCGATTTGAGCTTCAAAATTCATTACACTAGCTTTGATGAAATCTTCTCTCATAGTCTACTCCCACTTGGTATTAATTTATCATATTCTTTTATTTTATCTCTAAAGTCTTTATCTACAACGTATAAATCCATTGTACGATTGACTAATTTCTGTAATGTAAATTCATCATCGAACGTTTTGGATTTGAAATTTCTATATAACCCCTTTAGAATTTTGACGGATGTCAATTTATATTCCATATAAACCTCTTGATATATACATATATAAATATATACTTAATCTAATATTTTCACTAATTTTTTCATTTTTTCAGCATATTGTATAGTGTTATTTGTTCCCTTTGATTCTGTTCCTGGTTGTATAAAAGCTACAATAATATCACTATACTCAGCTATCTGTTTATTTCTTTTAAAATAGTTTGACACATAATAAGGTCTATTGTATTGTGTGGCAGGTAATTTACAATGCATATTCCAACTATAATGTGAGGGAGGAAACTCTACGTATTTCATACCTAATTCAAGAGCGAACTTTTTAGCAAATCCATCAGCTCCATCTTGTTGACCTCCACTTACTATTTCAGCCTCAGGATGTTTTTGTTTTATATCAAATATTAAATCTTTAATTTTTTTCTTATTTGTATAGGCTCTACTACCAACTATCCCTACTTTAATCTTCGTAGTCATTTCTCTTTTGAACCTTAATTGTTTTATCTGAAGTAACAAATTTTGTTACATTATAAAACTCTCTTAGACCTACTACTAATCCTGATTGGTCTTTATAATCATAATTAAATCTACAATATCTATTTTTTATTCCTACAGGTTTAATATCAAAAAATATAAAATCACGAGACTTAATCTCACTACCTTGTCTTACACTCGTACGAAATGATAACTTATCTTCCCACCTCATAAGAAAGTTTTTTAAATCTGTACCTTTGATTTCATCTTCCTCAAACCACAAATACAAAAGTATAGCTATATTTAATTCATTGTGAATAGAGTCTACTTTTTCCATCACAAACTTTTCTAAATCTGTATTGATAAAATCTGAAAGTTTCAATCTTAGTGTAGTTTTACTTATCATTATTTTACTCCTGCATCACAATGTTCGGTTTGATTAAATTCACAATACTTACAATTTTTCTTTGAAGGTAACTTTAAATAATCTCGTTCTAAGTTGTGTTTACCATCTTCAAAAGACTCATCTATAAACCTTTGAAGATTACTTACTACTTTATTGATACTAGGTTTACCACTAGCCGGAGAAAATGTTTGGACTCTTCTTTGAGGAAAATCAAGATTCTCGTAAAGTTTACGTTTAACAATAAAGTACTCAACGTCAACACTATCGATAGGAACTTCTTGTTCTTTACTGAAAAAATATTTGTATAGTAATAACTGGTCTGTTTTGTTTTTATCAGCTTTTTGATACTTGTTCCAACCCATAGTAGAGGTCTTAATATCGATAATCTTGTATCTATCACGTAAAGTATCGTGTAGAACAACATCCATATAACCTATAAACTTTATGCTGTTAGGTAATTCATACTCGATAGGAACTTCGATACCAACTAACTCATAGTTCTTCTTACTAAAATACATATCACGTTTCTTCTTAAACCATTCCAAAATCAAAAGTCCGTGTGAGTAAAATTCTTCCATATCTTTCTGTTCACAAAAGACCTCACCCCCGTTACGGCCCATAATATTTTTGTAGTTTGTTTTCATTCTATGAAGTAACATTTCATCTAAGGGTAATGCATTAGCCATCTTAATGGTATCATTATACATTACGGTTAGATAGGTTTGTAGAACTTCATGCATACTCGTACCAAACAATGTATGGATACTATCTGTATATTCACCTAACTTATCTATGTAATTAAGTTTCCATTTGTAAGGACAAGAGTCCCATTGACTATATTGACTATAACTTATTCTTTTCATTTTATTTTCTTTACACTATGAACTGCTACACTAAATTGATTTTGACCATCAGATACAATATACATTGTAGGAAAGTGTGAGATACCTTCAACGACTACTTTTGTTCCTATGGGTATAGGTTTTTGACCTGGAATAGTATGAGGAACTGACAACTCAAACTCATCTCCTACCTTTACACCCCAATGTTCTCTTGATGTTTTGTTAAATGTTTTTTTCATTTATTTGACCTTAATGAATGTATATTCTCAATGAGATACTGAGCTCCATTTGTCGCAGTAAATGTTGTAGGTAGATTTTCACGCTGTCCTTTAGGTATCTTACCGTGATTAACCATACTAATCGTACCAGCTTCTCTTTCAGGAGGTAATCCTTCTAAATCACAATAGTCCCATTGTACGGGGTCAGGTATACCTGTTACCTCTACAATAGGCTTACTTCTGTTTAAAACATATAATTGTACTAACGGAAATTTCATTTACCCCACTTACCTCGTCCCACTATTGTAGCCATAATACCATAATTACTTACATCAAGATAAGCATCCTCGAGAGGTTCATCTTTTACTGCTGATTCTCTACCTGTCATCAATAAAGTTTTTACTCGTTGTAACTTGTCATTCATTCTAAACCAAAGACCTGTAAGGGATAATTTGATTTCCTCAGGTGTTTGTAACATTGTTCCAACTGATATATTACCTGGACCGTAGTCGTGTTGTTTATGTAGGAATAATTCATATTGTTCTCGTTGAATCTTCTTAAACTCTGAAGTCATCTCGGGCCACTCTTTTTCCATTTGTTCTACAACATTGTAATCTTCATCTGAACGAGGACTATCCTTAATTATATTTGTCATATTTCTCCTAATTTACATACCTGAATATACGAATAATTTACTATACGTGTCAAGTGTTTTTTAACCATTTCCTGCTGTATACCCATCAGAAGAACCCAATACATTCAGTCCTGCTTCTTCTATTCTCTTAGGTTCAATTCCCCATTTCTGAGCTAATTGACCTAACTCTAACATTCCTCCTTCGGTGAGGTAATACATATCAATCATCTCGATTGCTTCTTTTTTACTAACTTCTTCGTGATTAGTAACAATATTTACTAACCAATTTGGATGTGCCATTTCACTTCTCCCTTTAACATATTTATAAAATCTATTATCTTTAGGTAAGATGTTTGTGTATAACTTGTATAAGTCTTGAGGTTTTAAGTTATATTTTTGTAATTCATTTACTAGGTCGATTACATTCATATTCATAGACAGAAATCTATGAATCATATAGTTTGACCAGGACTTTTTATCTTCTTCTGTAAGTGTTTCCCAATAATTAGGATTTTGAACCTTTTTTATTTGATTGATGTGGTCGAACAGACCTTTCTTTTTTATCAAAGATTTTTTCGTAGTTTTCTTCATACTTTTTTATATTCGAGACTCTATTAGAATCTCCCTTTCCGGCTTCTGAATACTTAGCTTGTTTTGACATCAGATTGTTCTAATCCTGAACCTTTTAACATATCTTTAGGTACTTGTCCACAATTTCCACAACTATATACATCGATAGGAATGATTGCTTCCTCTCCTGTAGGTGATACTAAAGCAGATAATCGTTTAAGAATAGTAGAAGCTATGAACAGATAATTATCACAATGTTCACACTTAATTGTATCTGCTTCTCTCAAATCAACCTTGACTTGAGTTTGTTGTGGTTTCGGTTTTCTCATTGGATGCATACTCATTTAATGACTCCTAATAATTCTATAATCATAGCCATAGCGTTGATTTCTTTATCAACTACTTGACTATCTGAAAGTTCGTATCTTGCTATAATCAAAATACATTCTGCTATGTGACCTTTACCATATCCATCAACTTCATCATACAATAATCTAAACAAATCTGCAAAGTCTGTAATCTTATTGTCGGCTAATAGTTGACGAATCTCAGTAAAAGCTGTTTTTCCATCTTGTGTCTTTAGTATTTTTAAAAGTTTTAACTTGTAGTCATTTTGAATAATACTTGAAGTATCTAACTTCAATTTACCATTCACAACATTTCTTTGAGCTGAATTGATAACTCTACGAATGTCGGGATAACTACTATCAATTAAAACTTTAATATCCTCTATCGTATCGATTACATTTTCTTTTATCAATATATTATGTAGATGTTTAGCTACATCACTTTTCGATGGAGGTATAATTTGAAATGATTGACAACGACTTTGTATCGGGTCTATGATTCTCTCAACAAAATTACAAGTCAAGATAAATCTACAATGTTTAGAGAATGTTTCCATAAGATTACGAAGAGCGGCCTGAGCATTCGGAGTAATGTAATCACACTCATCCAAGATAATCACTTTCATATCTTTGAAACCGATTGTAGAGGCAAACTCTTTTACTTTTGTTCTGACCGTTTCAACATTGTTCTCATCTGAGGCATTTATATAGAGATAATCACATTCTATATTCTTAACAAGAATCTTAGCTAGTGTTGTTTTACCAGTACCAGCTTTACCAAACAAAAGTAAGTGAGGTAAATCACCAGTCTCTAAGTAATGTTTTACCTTAGATGTAAGATGTTCGTTTCCTATATAGTTCTCTAACGTGCTAGGACGATACTTTTCTACCCACAAAGTGTTTGACATTAATCAACATCCTGAGTAGCAACTAACCAATACTGACTTTCGTAGTTATCAACTTTGAATGACATCTTAATTAAACCATCACTACTGACTTCCATAGTACCAGTTTCACACTCTTCATTAGCTTTTAATATAGAAGCGAAATGTTCAGCATTAAATGACATAGTCTCCATATGAGCTGATTGTGTTGTTTCAACTGGAATAGTTATTCTGTTTGTGTTAGTTGAGGCTGAGAATCCAAGAACTAATTTAGCACTTGTACCATCTGTTACGACAGAAAACTTAGTAACTTCAGGAAGAGCACCTTTACCAGCTAAAAATGTCTTTCTGAGATACTCTGTAATATTCACATTCAATTCAAACTCAGGAATGTTTTTTAGATTAGGAGGTTCATTAATGATAGAAGGGTCTGACAGCATATAATTTACTGAAGTATTTGAGTCATTAAACTTGAGAGCTAGAGCCTTCTCATCTGACTTTAATACTGAAATCTTCACATCATTATCTAATACTTTTATCATACTAAGTAAAGAATCAGTTGAGTAGACACCTAAAATCGAATCATCGAAATCAGGTTTCCAATCAGTCATCTTGACTAAAGCTAACATCGAGTTTCCTTCCGAAACACTCTTAGTCATTAGTTGTTGTTTTTCCGAGTTACTATTTAGAACGACAGCATTACCTACACCGTCTAAGTAGTATTTGTTTATGAAACGGACTAAACTATTTTTATCCATGTTTTCTCCTTGAATTTATAACCATATATACATATATACGAGTTTGTTGAAAATCAAAAAAATCTTTCCAATGTCTTAGAGGCATCAGTAGGTTTAGTCCAACCGAGAGCCTCATACAACATCATAATTTTTTTATGTAAAGCTTTTTCATATAGTTTTGTAGCATCAATGTAAGTTCTGATGTATTTTAATACCTCAGGAGGGTCTTCATATCCTTTGTAAGCTATTGTATCGATATTTAAAGGATTTTGTTTTAAATAGACCCATTTGATTTTATCACCATTTGTTATGGGTGAATATTGTTTTGATATATTGAAATGTTTTAGAAAGTCATTATAATATATAGCACTCTTAACGTGTACAGGAGTTCCTAATCTATGTGATTGAAAAACAACTCCGTCAGGTTTGTGATACTTTCCTATTCCCTTCACACCAATAGGAATAGCAATCTTGTTGAAGTCCATAAGTTTCATACTATCTTTAAAGTTGATAATAAATTTATCTAACTCTGTTTTAGGAACACTCATCAAAATATCTTCTAGTAACTTTGATAACATAGTTCTCATAGCTATCGGAAAACTACTCCTAACCGTATCTAAACCCTTCACTAACAACTTATCAACTTTTTTACCATTATCGTTTATGATTTTCATACCATATCGTTTTTTCGTAACGAACAATCCACTCTTAGCAATAACCTCTTGTTTAATATCAAATCTATGTTTATCTAAGTTACAAAATCTTTTACCAAAGAAGTCATATCCTTTGTTTAGATAATCTTGTACCTCACTAGCTATATTAAGAATAGTTTTTGACATTACATCTTCATCTCGTGTGTTGACATCAGGATACCTTTTTTCAACTAAAGGAAGAGCAGAGTAGAATACTGAGTCTGTATCAATATAGATACAATAATCTTTAGTATCACCAAGTTCTTTGTTGTAGTAAGCATTACCAATCTTACGAGTAAACTTAATCAAAGATTGACCTGTACTTGTAACAGCCTCAGCATTGTCTAGGTCATAGAATCTGAAAGCAGGAAGTCCTAAAACACCATACAAACTATTCAATACAATTTTTTGTAGGTGTTGTCTTCTGTCAAAGTAATCTGACTTTTCCTTATCACCTTCTTCGTGTAGTTTTTTAGATAACTTTCGATACTCGACTCTCTCATCAAACCATTTTCTCAATAAGGCAGGAAGTAATCCGTTTTTATCCGTTCTGTACATAACACCATTTGTTGCAACACCTATCTGTTCGTTGTCGAGCATATTTTTTAGTTCTGTTTCAGTATAACGATTAATCAAATTACCATCACGTGTTAGTGAATATGTTTTTTTATTCTTTTTATCAATAAACTCTTCAGGATTCCAACCTTCTATCTTTCCTAACTTAGTTTCAGGAGATATGTTTAGAGACATAATACAAGACGGATACATCGAGGTAATATCTAAGTCATAAACCCAATCGTGTTTACCTTTCTGAGGGTCTTGTACATAAGCTCCTTCAAACTTCTCGGATTTATTTATACCCTTTGTAGGTTTATTAGGAGCAACAATCTCTTGTTTACGTAGATAAACTAATATAGCTCCTTCTAAGTATCTTGAGGACATAAATACATCTTCATACGGACAATGTCCTAGATGAGCTAGACCACGTGCAATCTCTATAAAGTCTAGTTTTTCATCTATCTTTTTCACAAGTTTTACGTCTTGTAAGTTATACTCAACAAACTTATCTAAGTCATTTTCATATAAATCATTCAAAGTTCCTTCATACTCAACTTTCTTTTCACCTACTTCATACTCTCCTATAGCATCTAATCTATATGAAGGTTGTTGACTGAATGTAAACTTTTTATATAATGTTAAGTAATCTAAAATACTGACACCAGCTATTTTGTATCTATTAGCAAAATCACTCCACTCAACGATACCTATCGGAGACAACACGTCAGCTATCTGTCTACCTACTATTCTTTGAGCTCGATTATACAGATAAGGAACATCAAAGAACTCGACATTCCAACCTGTCAATATTGTGGGTTGTATTTCTAAATATTTTTTGAAAAAAGCATTTAATAAATCAAACTCGTCTTTGAATTGTACGATAGTATCACTTGTATTCTTTGTATTAAGTTTATTGTAGGGGTCTAATACATAACAGAAGTATTCGTTTGTAACAGGGTCATTGAAAGCTATCGAAGTGATTACGTTTTCAGCTGTGTTGATATTAGGAAATCCATCTGTAACCTCTACCTCAATATCAAATATCATCGTTCTATGTCCCTCTGAAGGTTCGTCTGAATCAGTATAATTATCTACCAATACACGAATCTCAGGATTGACATCCGACTCAAACAAATCAGGTTGTCCTTTTTCCCATTCTGTTATTCTTTTTAATTTATCACCATATAATGAGACAAAGTTTCCTGCTCTATGTTTTGTGTAGGCATACTTTTTGTAACGAAATGTTTGATGTCCAAACTTATCGTCCCAAATATGCATTTTATTGACTCTTCTATCGTAATAGATGCCTTGATACATTTAGATTGTAAAACCTCAATTTATTATGTTAGAATATACGAACAAATCAGTATACTTGTCAAGTGGTTTTTATATTTTCTCCCGGAACTTCACAAGCGTCATTATTACAGAACTTGTCGATTTCAGCTTCCTCACCTTCAACACCAACAAAACTAAGTTTACCTAACTTTTTAACTTGTTTATTGTATTCATCTTCATCGATAGCTTCGTATGGCATTTGTTTGTAAGCTCCATAATCGTGTCTTGGTAATAATGATATACCTTTTAATCTGTATTGAAAATAATTTAGGACAGCTGGTAACTGGTCGGCCTCTTTCTCAGGGTCGAACGTAGCTGTACAACTAACTTGATTGTCTGCCCAATGTCTTTGTAAGAATGCGGCTAAACTGAATTGTTCCCAGATTGATAGTTCAGCCGCAGTTCTTATTCCCTCTCCTACATCTACAGGTACTTCGACAACCATCGTAGAATCCTCTGAACCAAAAGCAGGTTCTAATTTATATCCTGCTTTCTTTAATGGTTCTAATAACTCAGAATGTTTAGATAACCTCATTCTACGAATATAAAATCTTGATTCAGGATAATGCATCCCTGGTGTAGCTCCTACTAATAGTGATACCGTTCCACTAGGTTTGACTGATGTTGTTTTGATTGAACGTGGTACAGCAAACCAATCTGAATATTTTTTATCCCAATCTTGTATAGTATCATATCCAGTTTCTAACCAGTTTTGTAATTCATTTAATCCTTTGTTTGTTATAAACTGAGCAACACCACTTACACTACATCCAATTCTTCTGTTTCTTAACATCACTCTGTTTGTATCTGACCAATGTGTTTTACCTAAAGTTACGGTTTTAGCATACAGATAAGCATACTTTAGTGTTCTCTGATAATCTTCTAATGAATCGTGATTACTAGGAAACGTTTCTACTAAACAACATAACTCGTATGATTCAAGTGATTGTTCAAGACAAGGATTACCTCCCATTACTCTATGGTCTTTATTGTCTCCTCCATTCTTCATACGAGAATACTTTCTCATATTATCTAACCAGGCAAAACCAGGTTCACCGTTATCAGTAATACGTTTACAAACCTCTGTATAGTCCATTCCTAACTCAGCAAATATACTATTGTTACTTGTCCAACCATATTGGTCTCTATGTGGATTTACTTCATAATTTTTTAAATCTAAATACTCTTCATTGTGTGGGTCTCCAAACACAATCTCAGCTGTTCTTCTAACATTACCTGCTACAACACACTTTCCGATTAAATTCATAATATCTACAATGGTTGTGATTGTGATTGGTTCACCTTTATTTTTATCCAACACATTTATAATATCCTGATGAACTTCCATCAAGGGTTCAGGACCAGAACTCATACCACCGAAACCTTTTATCGGTACACCCGCTGGTCTAATTTTACTATAATCAAACTCAACAGGAGCTGTACCGTGAAAATAACTTTCTAATAACAATCTAAGTGATTCAACCCAACCTTCTCTAGTATCAGGTATCTCAAAGACTTCTTCATTTCTATCTTTGTTAACACCCTTGACTATAATCTCACCTGCTCCTTTTGTATCGAATCCTACACCGACACCTAACATAGAAGCATCCATCAAGAAACAAAATGGTTTTGAGTAATCTTCTTTGATTGTTTTTGTTGATACAAAGGCACAATTATTCAGAGCTGCATATAATCCCTTTTCTTCAGTAATAGGTGTACCCATAGCCCATAGACCACGTCCAGGAGGTAAAAACTTCATATTGAACATTCTCTCATACATCTCTTGTGCAGACTTTTGAGCTTGCCAAGCATTCCAACCTAACTGATGAGATTCAATCCAATTCTTTTGCATTGTGTAGGTTCCCTCAACTACACGTTGAATGGTTTCCCACCATCTTTCATTTTTTCCGTTATCTTTAATACGAGAATATGTTCTCATATACACTAATTCACCAAGACCGTTGAACCCGAACGGGGGTCTTTTTCTTTTGTATTTATCTATAAACTTTTCGGATAACTTGAATTTTTCCATCTAACTAACTCCTGTTGTAATCTTATTCTCGTAACAAATATAAGTATAATATATACGAAAGTATATTCACGATTTATTCAAAACCGTCAACTTTTTTTCCCATATCCTTGTATTTGTTTGCTAATTCTTTTCTTAAAAACTCTTCACTATTATTCATCTTACTTTGAGCATCTTTACCGAACTGGCTACTACCCTCAAAGATTTGTACTTGACCTATATTTGTATTTATTGTAGACGGATAAGTTACACCATCAATACCAAATCTGTTTTTAATTACGTGAAATCTACCAGTGTTGGCAATCTTGTCTTCTACTTTTCTACTCATACTCATTACAAAATCAGCAGTCATAACTTTACTATAATCTTCAGCTACTTTATCAGCACCAATCACATCTTCTTCAAGAGCAGAACGATTAGCTTGTGAAGCAGTCCAGATAGGAACTTCTAACTCACCAGCTAGTCCTCTCAAATCTTCATAGATGTTTCCTATAGCATGTCTCTTCTCTCTGAAGTTACCTGTCGGCATTAAAATATCAGCATAGTCTACAAGAACAACATCTGGTTTGATACCACTCAACTCGATTTGTTTCAAGTGAGCTCCTAATGTCTGTACAGAAGCTGCCTTTGTAGGAAAGTATTTGATTAAAAGTCTACCAGGAAGATTTTCTATTTTTGATTTGACATCATCTTTGTAGTACTTGATATTAGCTGTAGTTACACCTGTAAAGATACTATCATATCTTAGACCAACATAATTTTCATTTAACTCAAGTGTGTAATGAACAACCGTTTTGTCTGATTTCAAAGCTCCTGCTCCTAGAGCTTGTAGTGTCCAAGATTTACCTATACCAGCGGGAGCTACTATGACACCTAACTCACCTGAACCTAGTCCTCCGTCCATAATCTCATTGATAACATCCCAAGGAGTAGGTGTTGTTAATCTAGCTGAAGCCTCTAATCTCAAATCTAAAGATGTTAAATAGTCCTGACCTAAATCTCTTTCAGAACCAGCTTTCATAGCTTCATCTATTATTGATTTTATACCATCATAATCTTTGTTTTCTAACAAATCAACTGATTCTAATATAGCATTCTTGAGTGATTGATTCTTACAAAAATCAAGTGTTTGAGATTGTACAAACTCTAAATCAGTAGCCTCGATATTCTTCCATACTTCTCTAAGTTTATCAACAACCCCACTCTTCAAAACATCGTTTTCTATTTCATCAACTTTGTATTTGATTACTTCGAGTGTAGGTTGTTTTTTATACTGAGTGTAATAATCACGTATACTATTTACTAACCATTTATTAGAGTCTGAATCAAACATATCAGGATTCAAAATATCATTAATGGTCTGAATAAACTTAACGTCTCGTAACAACGAAGCAATAATCTTAGACTGAAATGATGTCCCGAATTGTGTTAGTGTTTCACTCATTTGTTTTCTCTGCATAATGATTTAACTGATTGAAGTTAGTTAATAACCAACTATTAAGATTAGGAAGAGCAGCATATAATTTATCTTCCAAAAACATTTTTTGAAATTTATACTTTACCAATCTATTGATAGGTTCTCTAATCTTCTCTTGTATTTTTGTTTTTGTAGAACCTGATATATCTACGTCTGATAACTGCATCAATTTATAGTTCAGTTCTATAACATCTTTTGAATCTGGTAATTCTGTAATTACTTCATCTATATTAACTATACGATTCTCACTCAAAAACGGTAATTTTTTTTGAATTGTTTTAAGACCTAGTCCTCTTACACCTTTGATGTTGTCTGATTTATCTCCATCTAATACTCTGTACCAAATATAGTTGTGAGATGAAATACCAAACTCATCTAAGACCGTTTGTTCATCATATAACTTTTTCTTAGTAGGACTCCATATCTTGATTCTACCATTAGCTAACTGAAGAAAGTCTTTATCAGTTGACATAATTGTAATCTTAGACTCTGTTAAGACTTGACGACATATATAACCTATCGTGTCATCAGCTTCGATATTGTCATAAGATAAAACCGTTATAGGTAAAGTGTTAAGATACTCAACCACTCGTTGTAACTGCATCATCATATTTTGTTTCTCATCTTCTTGAGAAGCAAAATCATACGTACGATTTACTCTGTATTTTGTTTTTCTATTTTGTTTATACTCAGGATATAACTTTCTACGGCGTGTAGACCCACCTTTGCCATCAAACACTATGACGACTCGGGTAGGTCTAAACATATTAATAGCGTAACCTATACTTCTCAGAAAACCAACTATTCCACCAACGTGAATACCATCATCGTTAGTAGTTGGTATAACACTAAACACTCTAATAAAAGTATTTAGGCCATCTATAACAAGTACTTTATCATCAGGATTTCCGCCGTCTAAAGAACCACCCTTCTTCTTGATTTCATCAAGTATAGAAAGATACTTTTTATTACTCACTTAGTTCCTCTTCTACGACCACATCATCTATACCAAAGTTCTTTTCGTATTTGAGAATAACCTTTTCACATATTAAGTTGTAACAATAGGTTCTAAAGTCTTTATCTTTGAGTTGTTCAGCCCAATCTTTAGATTGAAACTTGAGTTCTACTCCTTTGTGATTGTCCATTGTGTACCAAGCACCTGCTTGTTTAACAAGTCTATGGTCTTTCATAACTTTCAACCAACTTCCCTCATCATCAATACCAGTCTCAAAGTAAAGTTCAAAATCAGCATGTCTCATAGGAGGACCAAGTCTGTTTTTAATGACTTGAGCTCTCATCTTCATACCAATAGTATTGTTCTTTTTATCTTTGATTTGTCCAGTATTCTTCAATCTTATACGAGTTGAGGCATGAAATGGTAATGCCTTTCCACCACTTGTTGTCCAAGGGTCTCCAAACATTACTCC
>MDTE01171743.1_pt1 | contig 19203 bp, 17 predicted proteins | sample 811231 | NCBI WGS metagenome assembly MDTE01 (sample SAMN05326651, study PRJNA326480) | marine metagenome | isolation source: seawater | place: Indian Ocean: Red Sea | collected 2010 | reverse complement strand
TCGCGATCCGATCACCTATATCCGGAAAATGTCCGCCACGGATATCTACCCCAGCTGATAATTGCTCAATAACAGCCTGTGCAAATGGTGCTACTGCCGTTCCATTAAGTGCCGAGCATGCCTCAGCAAATATCGCCGGCGCATCTTCCAAGGCTTTAACTGCAGATTTCGCTCGTGATTCGGAAAATGCCATGGGATCAAGAAGTAAATCCATGTATGGGCCTAGTGCCTGATCAACCCAGAATAAAGCATCACGCTCCCAGCTCCGCAATACATCAAGCTCCCAATATACCCGTGACAATAAAGAACCCAACAGTCTATGATCTACTCCATCCGTCACTGAGAGTGAACTAGTGTCAATAGCTTTCCATCGTCTGACAAATTCATCCCGCTGCTGTCGATATTGCTTAACTGCAGACGCCGAAAATTCTGGCCTCCAACCTTCTGGTCTACTCTCGTGCCCCCGTGATGTAGCTATGGATACACGTTGCGACTCTCCACTACGTGGTAAACGAGGAATATCATCACCCGAACATTGTTGTTGACTAGCTCTCCATGCCCAAATCTCTATACCAAGTCGACGAATATCCTCATTAATCATTACGATTACCCCCAAGTTATGCTAGCTGGACAAATGCTTACAAAAAAGTTCATTGCGTTTAAAGTAACTTTAACTCTAGTTAGTCGAGAGACTATACACCAAATCTGTCAAGTTTGAGAAACACCATACTAAATCTCAAGGCTAGTGAGAAAAGTTTATATATCATTGGAGACCACTGCCTCTGCCTCGATTTCAACTTCGTAATTACCTATGAGACTATCCACAACAACTAGCGTATTAGCGGGCAACACATCAGAGAAATATCTGCCATGAGTCGCAGTAATCGCCTCCCAATATTTTTCATCTGTAATATATATTCTGGTACGAGTAATATCCCTCTCTGATCCACCCAGAGCACGTACTGCAGCAATAATCTTGTCTAGTATAAAAACCGCCTGTCCCTCAACACTACTTTCGGATATTTTTTGACCATCCAAATCTGTAGCAGTTGTACCACTTACGAAGATGTGTTGTCCTTTACGAACAGCGCGCGCAAAGCCGCCAGTTTTCTCCCAAAGCGTATTCGACGAAACCCATGATCTGTTTGGGTAATCAGTCGATTTGCTTTTAGTGTATCCATTCTCTATAGAGTCAAGGTGGTGACTCAAATCCCCTGATGCTGTCAGAAATGGTGGCTTTCTATACTCACTACCACAATCTCTAGGGATTTTGATTGAGCCTACCATGGCTCTATCTATACATTCATAATCATCAGCATCTAACGCAAAAGAGAATAGATCTATGTTGTTCTTACGATGTTGACGTTCACCCAGTCTTGCACCAACAATGACAGCACTAACTGCAGGTTGCTCGATCACCCAGCGGGTAGCAACATTAGCTACGGAAACTCCATATTTGTGACTAATTTCAACCAATGCTTCAAGTAGGACCTGAAACTTTTCCCAACCTCCGAAAGATTGGATGAAGCGCCCATATTTCATTTTGCTCCAATCAGTAATTGCCAGCATCTCTGACTCAGGAATACCAACCCATCTGTCAGTCAAAAACCCACCACATAGTGTGCCATACGCTAATATGCTTACATTTCTTGCGAGGCATAACTCGGTCATTCGCCCTGCTGCTCTTTGGTCAATAAGAGATAGGCTAACTTGATTCGTTGCGACATGGACTCCATTATCCAAAATTAGCCTCAGATGGTCGGTATCAAAATTAGTTAGTCCTAAATTTGCGATTAACCCGTTACGCCTGAGCTTCTCCAATTCGTTAAGTGCATTCAAATATTCTGGATGCTCATAATTCCACCAGTGAAATTGCAAAAGATCTATAATATCCACGTTAAGGCGCTCCATGCGCTCTTCTACACCGGCGTTAACCACAGACGCAGTCATATCCTTTGGTTTCGGACACCATTTTGTGAATATTTCCGGACGCAAGATATTGGTATCAGCCGAATTTTGCTGCAACTTTGATAAGAAATGGGCCGTGATTAGCTCTGAGCTACCATAGTGATCGGCCATATCAAAGGTTGTAAAACCAGCTTGGAAATAATCGAGCATAGCTTGCGCAGCAATATCAACATCTAGGTCAGTACCTTCCTTTTCCATATCAGCAACTTGCCATAAGCCAGTCACAATTCTGCTAATTTGTAATTTGGGTGCGATATGGATCCTCTCAGGGACTTTGTGAGACGATTCACTAATTTCATTCGTGTTCATTAGGCAGCACTCCTGCGCTATAACTTAAAGAATCCTGGTTATCATCACTGGAAACATAGATTAATACAATATAGCTGTGACACCAAAAAGAAGATGGCGTAGCGTGGAATTGATTGCCATGTCTCCATTTATCGTCAAATTAGCATATTATTATGAGCGTACTGCTGAAGTGAATGTAGCGGTACTGCAACAACAGCTTATTAAACAATTTTATCGCTAAAGAAAAATCATGGCTGAAATTCTTAATATCGGGTTAATCATTAATCCAATTGCTGGTATGGGAGGCAAAGTCGGCCTCAAAGGGACTGATGGCTCTAACATGATTGAACGCGCGCTTGACCTCGGTGCTACCCAGGAGGCTGGGGCCAGAACAGAGCGCGCCCTTGGGTACATTACTGACCTTAAGGCAAAATTTAACATTCTTACTTGCTCAGGCGTGATGGGTGAAGATGTCTGTAAGACGCTTGATCTGGAACCCATCATAGTCAATTACTCAGACAATAGACTCACAACTTCCTTCGATACAATAAGAACTGTACGACGATTAATCGAAGCAAATGTTGATTTAATCATCTTTGCTGGTGGTGATGGTACCGCTTATGATGTCTGGAGCTCGCTCAACAGCCAAACTCCTATTCTCGGAATACCAACAGGTGTAAAAATGCATTCTGCAGTTTTCGGAAACAGCCCACAGGCAGTCGGACAACTTCTGGCCCGCATATTGCGTAAATCGCCATACTTGATCAGAGTCAAGCCTTCAGAGATTATGGATGTTGACCAAGCGCTTAGGGATAGTCAAAACTCAGAGGCAACTTTATTGGGCTATGCCCAAGTCCCATTCGACAGACTCCTTATTCAGAATCCGAAGAGTTATGTGCCGATTGATGAAGATGCCTCAATTATTGGAATCGCAGAATATTTAAAGCACGCTATAGATGAAGAAACGTACTATATAGTTGGCCCTGGTCGTACTACAAAGCTATTCCTCCAGGAACTTGGAATAGATGGCACATTGCTCGGAGTCGATCTTCTCTATGGCAAGAGCCTGATAGGCAAAGACCTGACTCATAAACAATTAAAAGGAGAGATCAAGTCCAAACCGGTTTCAATAATTATCGGAGTGATCGGCGGTCAGGGTTTCTTATTTGGTCGTGGGAACCAACAAATTACAGCAGATATTGTTCGCCGTGCCGGAAAGGATAGGATTATAGTAATAGCTGCAGCGGACAAACTCTTATCTCTGGACAATCAACGATTACTAGTTGACACTGGCGATGAGGCTCTAAATGCTGAACTCCAAGGCTACATCAGAGTTCGCACCGGAAAACGAGACACCATGATAATAAAGCTGGAAGCAGCCTGACGCCCAACTTCAATCAATAGATGGTGCCACCCAACCTTCTGGAGCACTCTGGCGCTCAAAGGGATGGATATTGACAGTGAAGCCTGTATCACAGCCATTCATATACATAACGCGTTTCATTATTCTCCATCCGTTTGACTCTCTTCGCAATTCATCATGATATTGGCCATAGATAGTCGCTGTAGTCTCATTTGCTCTTTCATGCCATGCAATTACATAACTGATGGAGTTAGCGTGGTCTTCTTCTATAAATCTAATCTTTACGTTTGACAAGTGGTGCGAAGTTCTGACCCATCGCCACATTCGCTCCAGTGATTTTGCAACCTGACTGCGTCCTCTACTATTTAGCCTTTTATCTGGACCGAATTCCACAACACAATCGTCAGTAAATAGTTTTGAAATGGTGTCGAGATCCATACGATCCAGCGCACAACAATACTCAATTAGCAGGGCTTCAATTTCACGTTCGTCACAAATTCTGCTGATAGCATCACTCATTCATAGTTCTCCCTATAATAAGAATAGAGGACTCATAGAATTCAGTGGCACGTCCTAGTGTCTTAGTATCTTTCCAAAAAATTCTCTAGCCCTATCAGTTGTAGGTTTATCGAAAATTTCTGCTGGCAAACCACGTTCGATAATGCGTCCTTCGTCCATCATAACTACTTGATCAGAAATTTCTCGAACAAACCCCATCTCATGACTGACAATAATCATTGTCATTCCATCCGACGCTAATCTCCTTATGGTGTCGAGCACCTCAGTTACTAACTCAGGATCCAACGCTGAAGTAACTTCATCAAGAAGCAGCAAATCTGGTTGCAGCGCGAGAGCGCGGGCAATCGCTACACGCTGTTGCTGCCCGCCACTCAACTGATCCGGGTATGCAGTAAGTTTGTCTGCCAAACCAACACGCTCTAACAAATCCTCGGCTTCGGCCTCAACTTCTTTTCTATCCCGTTTCTTTATCTTGATTGGCGCTATAGTCACATTACCCATCACGTCCATGTTCTGGAATAGATTGTACTGCTGAAACACAATAGCCATACGATCGCGGGAAAGCTTGATGCTACTCTTGCTGTTGTAGTTGATCAACTCTCCCTGTATTTCAACAGTACCACCGGTCGGTGGTGTCAAGCCAACCAGCACTCTTAGCAATGTTGACTTTCCCGAACCTGATGGCCCGACCAGCGATATAACCTGACCCTTGTCAACCGTCAGACTGACGTCGGTCAAAACAACGTTCTTGCCGTATGCGCTACTGAGATTAGTTATCTTTAGATGATGCAAAACGTTTTTCCAAATATCCGCCCAACCGGGTTAATGGGTAAGACAAAAGAAAATAGAGAATTAGAATAGTGCCATAAACAAGTAACGCCGAGTAACCCCTATTATTCATTACCTTTCCAGCGAAAGTCAGTTCAACGACTCCAATTTGGGACACAAGTGCCGTATCCTTAATAAAACTGACCATATAAGCAAATGCGGGCGGCACAATGACGGGCCATGACTGGGGCGCAATCACGTTTATCAATGTCTTCCAACGGCTAAAATTCATCGCTGAAGCGGCTTCGATCTGTTGACGAGGCACCGATTCAAAACCTGCTCTTATGATCTCTGAGGTATATGCAATCGCCATCATACAAATCCCAATTGTGGCAATAGTAAATAACGATGCGTTAGGACTAATCGCTTGTATAAAGAACAACACAAGATAAAGAATTACCAAGAAGGGAATTCTCCGAAAAATTTCAACGTATGTTATTGCGACAATTCGGACGGGCACCCAAAAAAGCCCAGGCGTCTGGCGAAGATAGACGATCACAAAACCTAGCAAGAAACCAAGACCGACTCCGACTAGCGTCATCAGCAATGTTGTACCCATAGCTTTCAATAAGAATATCGCGCTGTAATATTCAAACAGCCGCGGAATTTCGTTAGCCATTCTCTCTAACATCAGAACATTCTCGCTTTGACGCGGAAGAACTTTCGACCGACGACTGCCAGCATGATGCTCGCAACAAATGTCAAAATAATATAGACCCCAGCTACTAGAGTGAACATTTCGAGCCAACGGTAAGTCTCTGTCGAAATATTAATCGCAGTCCCTGTCAGCTCATCGACGCTAAACACTGCTGCCATGGAAGATCCGAGGACTAATATGAGAAACATATTGGCCAACGGTGGATAAATTGTCTTTGCAATGTGAGGTACAATCACGAAACGAATCTGCTGCCATAGCGACATACCGAGGGTCTCCGCAGCTTCAATCTCAGTCAGACGTACTGATAGAAATCCAGCTCTTTGGATCTCAGTGAGATAGGCTCCAGCATTTAAGGTCAAACCTAAGAGCACGCATGTAAAGGATGGCAAAATAATACCCACTTCTGGCAAGCCGTAATACAACAAATAGATCTGAAGCAAAGCAGGCGTATTTGTAAAAAATACTACGTAAGCCTGTGCAAGACGACTCACAACAGGTCCCCCAAAAGTCTTAGCAGCAGCACCCGCCAAACCAATTAATGCCCCACCCCAAAAAGCAAAAAAAGATAGTTCGACCGTCAAGATACCCGCCCTAAGAAGAGCAGGGAGACTCTCTAACGCCACACCAAACTGAAACGTATAATTCATTCCCTTAAAGCTTCCTAAAACATTGCGGGCCTCCGTTCAGGAGGCCCGCAAAACTGATAACCGTTAAAAGACTGACTTAAAAGAATGCCGTCTCTACGACTGGCGCCAACATCGGTGCACCATACCATTTTTCCCACGTACCGTTAACAGTGCCTGAAGAATGAAGGCCATGCAAAACGATGTTTAAGGTATCTCTCAATGCAAAATTACCCTGACCTACACCGATAGCACAGTATGCTACGAAGATTGTATCTGACAAAACGCGCCAGTTAACGTTCGAGTAATTGGCTGTATGTGCCATGAAGAAATCAATATTTTCCACAATGGCATCAGCTCGGCCTTGGCCAACCAATCGAACTGTATCGGCAATAGTATCGACAAGTTCAAGTTTTGCGTTAGGAAGATTATCTTTAGTCCATCCCACAGTCCAGTTACCCCGCATATTTGCTAACGTATATTTGGAGTCATCTAGATCTTTCCACTTTGTTATATCTAGTTTGTCTGTGGTAAGCACTGCCATCGCTTCCGTATGGAGAGGTGCTGTGTAAGATATTAGAAGAGACCGCGCGGTGGTTCTCGTTAGCGCGCCTAGAGAAATATCAATCTTGTCTGAAACGAGAAAAGGCACACGTTGTGGAGTTTCCGTTGGTACAAACTCCGCTTCTACGCCCAGCGCTGCGGCGATGGCATTACCTATATCAATATCAAATCCTTCAAACTCATTCGTCGCTCCATAAGAACTCATTGGGGGGAAATTAGGATTTACCCCAATCCTTATAGTCTTCGATTCGATAATTTCATTTAAGTCTCTGGCCTGAGCAATACCAAGTAGACCTAGCGCCAATATGAATACCAGGGAAAATCTAACAAATACATTTCTTAACATGTGTTCAACCTCCTTATCTATATCTAGACAGATGAAAACAACTTAGTATTAAATCTTACGACGTGCAGATTTAACAGTGATTGTTATCATTGTCAAATATATCTAACCATTCTCATTCCTATGCTTTCGGCAATATGCGCGCCATGTCATAGCCCACTTCTCTGGTTCATCCAAAGCATCTCCATTAATCTGTGGAATGGCCTGTCGATGCGGCGCCTTCTTTACTATTTCAGGCGTCTCGTAAGCTTCGCGCACTACTTCAGCCAGAACATCTATCCAATAATCGAGATCTTCTTTGGAGTAGCTCTCACCAGCCTCTGGCGTGATCGGCTCTGGCACAAGCCAAGGATGATGAGCCAACCATGGTGCATCGATGCCAAAATCCACCATCCGGTTGCTAACATCATTAACTGTGACGCCAGTCTCTTCCGTAAGTCGCTCGAGGCTATAACGAGTCATCTCCATTCTTGGCCCATTAATCGTTGGGTGAGACTTCGTTACTCCTCGGATTTTTAGCAGTCTGGACTCCATATAGTTGTTCGCAATAACTGATATCTCAGCCGCACGCTCTATACCAACAGCGCCCATAGCGCGAGCCCAAGAATAAGCTTTAATTACCTGAGGAACATTACCCCAAAATTCACGAATATGTCCCACACTATTAGGCCTACTATAGTCTAGGCCATAACCACTAAGTTCTTTAGTCACAACGGGACTTGGAAGAAACGGAGCTAATTCTGCCGTACATCCATAAGCCCCAACGGCTGGTCCGCCGCCGCCTTTTGGCGCTCCAAATGTTTTATGCAACATATACATGCATGCATCAAAACCAAGCTCTCGAGCCCTAATCTTACCCATAACTCCGTTAAAATTTGCATGGTCATAAAAACAAAGGCCGCCTGCCTCGTGAACAATTTCAACCCAATCAGCAATGTGGGGGTTATATATTCCCATATCATCTGGATTGTTAATAAGTAAGGCAGCGGTACGGTCTGATACAGCTGCTCTTAATGCATCCACTGACGGATAGCCATCTTCCTCTAGAGGCAATGTAATTACATGGAAGCCTGCCGCAGCGGCGGTTGCAGGATTGCAGGGATGCGCCTGAATAGATGTGATAACTTCGTTTCGTTGCTCCAGCTGACCACGAGATTTGTGGTATGCCCTGGTAATACAACAATGTGTGTATGCAGCATGAGCTCCACCACCGGCCTGGAAGGCAAAATTATCCATACCAGACAATTCGCGCAAAATTAGATCAAAATTATGTATCAACTCTAAAGTGCCCTGCAATGTATCCTGATGCTGTAAGGGGTGAGTCTCTGAGACCTCTGGCCTAGATGCGATAATCTCGTTTAGCCGTGGGTTATATTTCATAGTGCATGTGCCAAACAAACTTATGCCCATCATACCCAAGGTTTCCTGTGATAAATGGAGATAATGGCGTTGCACCTCCTGTTCTGACAATTCAGGGAGATTAGGTAAATCAGTCCTATACATAGATCTCGGCACTAAACCCTTAGCCGTACCGACTATGTCAGATACCTCCTTTTCTGGCTCACGAAAAACCAAGCCGCGTCTTCCCGGGCCACCCATTTCCATAACCACTGGCTCATCCCACACTGCTGCGTGATACTCACGTAATTTTGCTTTCTGACTCATGACGCGAGCACCTCGCTTAAATGTGTTGCGAGACTATCAATATCCTCTTTGTTGTGTAATTCGGTAACACAATAAAGGGCGCTTTGGCCTAACTCAGGGAAATAGGATGAAAGATCTAGACCCCCGAAGACATTACGTGCTCTGAGTTGTGAGTTGATGTCAGCCACTGACCGTCCCGCCTGATCAAAATTCAAAACAAATTCTTTGAATATATGACCGTCAAAGGCGCTACTAACTCCTTCAATTTCGCAAAGCCTGTGTCTCGCATAATTTGACTGCTGAGAAATTAATTCTCCCACCTCTCTGAATCCTAAAGGACCGGCAAGAGACATGTAGACAGCAGCAGCAATTGCCCATAAGTAAGTCGAGTTACCGGTCCAGTCTCTTCCTTCCTCTCGAAGTCCATAAGAGGTTTGGCCAGCACAACTCAATCCGAATCCGTATTGTCTTGAGCGATTCGTTTCAGCAATACTAATATTGAGGGTGTTGTATTGACGTACATACCGTTCAGTATCTCTAGAGGCGATAAATCCACTTACACCACCCCCACAATTCATATGAATTCCCAATGGTTGCACTGGACCCACCACAATATCAGCACCATAATCTACCGGCGAACTTAATAGCCCCAAAGAAATCGGGTCACATCCAACGATGGTCTCGGTACCGCATGCTCTTGCCATCTGCGCAATATCACTCGCCCTGCTCTCAATAACTCCGACGTAATTTGGAACTTCTAGATAAACAGCAGCGACACGATCAGACAACTTACTACGCAAATCATCTATATCGAGGGTACCTGACGAAGCATCATATGCAATATAAAGAACTTCAATATGACTGGCCATATCAATTGGCTCACAATAGTTTTTAATAACAGAGAGCCTCTCCGGATCGATCATTGCGGGGACCAACACTTGATTTCTACCGGTAATCCTCGATGCCATCCTGACGGCATGACCTATTGCGCAACCGTAGCTATATACAGGAAGTCCAACCATATCTAACTTTAGCAACTCGCCCAACTGGCTACAAAACTCAAAAAGCGCCTGATTGCGCCCATGATCTGAAGAAGGAGTTCCCCATACATTAGTCAGAAACTCGGTTCTCCCAACGATCTCGTCACAGATGGCTGGCACATGATGCTGCCAACATCCTGCGCCCAAGAAGTTTAGATTTTGTTCGCAGTTAGAATTTCGGGATAGAACTGATAGCAAATGCTTTCGTAGCTCCAACTCTGAACTTAACTGATCAGGCAATTGCAGCGATGATTTCAATCGATGATGTGGTGGAATTTGCTTAAACAATGCTTCAATGTCTTTGACACCAATTGCTTTTAGCATTTCTTCCTGGGCATGACCCGCTGAATTTGGCATATATGGATGAGTATCTCTTTCAGCCCCTGACATAACTTCCTCCTCTTCTCTTTTTCCAGGTCCGACCTTACAAATAGTAATTTAATTTACATACCATGAATGCGACTACAGAATAATAATCTTCAATATAGAAAAGCTGATTTGCTAAGAAGATTACCTCTCACATGCCGCAACAATTGCGATTCAAGATCTTTGGCGACCTCCAAGATGATCATAGTAAATACTAGAACTGCCTCTCAATATTAAGTCTGCTGTCAATCGAGCAGAAATCGGTCCTCCGGTAAAACCCATCCATGGAAAAGCATTAGTAAAGAATCCACTGATTGTGCTGTCCTCACCCAGAATCGGCAGCCAATCATCTGTTCCGTTCACTGCAGCTGGCCACGTACGAATAAGTCGAATGCCTACTAGATCTGGCACCATATTAACGGCTACCTGCAAATTCTTTACAACTGACTGATGATCAACGTGCAGTCGGCCGGTACGATCATCAATTCTGCTGGACCAGCCACCTCCGATAATGCACGATCCGTGATGTGTTTGCTTAAGCGTCAATTTCTCGCTTGCAGAATATATTAGATGATGGATCATTGGTGCGACGGGTTCAGTTACATTTACTTGGATTGGGTTTGCGGCAATTGGACTCGTTAATCCTAACATCTCGCTAATTCTAGCTACATCGTTTCCAGCACAGTTAGCGATTCTCCTACATGAGATTGGACCATTATTCGTCTGTACATGGAATCGATCTTTGTTAACAGAAATTTGTTCGACTTCTACATTCCTTGAAATTCTTGCACCTAGCTCAACAGCTTTAGCTGCAAAGGCTGGCCCCACCAACAGCGGATTTGCTTTGCCTTCGTCGGGATAAAAAGCAGCACCTACCATTCTTTCAGACACATAAGGTGCATGAGTTCTTAGATCTGTCTTACTAAGAAGCTCAGCTTTTATGCCGAACTCCCTTTCTATTCTGACTTTTCTTTGAATCTCGACCATTTCGGAGTCGCTACTTGCAATGAGCAGGCCGCCAGTTAATCTAATCTCCAAATCAGCACCCAAAGTGGATTCAAGATTTTGCCAAATCTTCAGGGACTTAAGCATTAGGGCGAGGGTCGGACCGAAACTACGAGCCCACTCCTCCCCTTTTGAAAGAAAGACATCATGTGGTATTTGGCCATGAAGACTGCCTGAGTTGGCCCCAGATGCAGCACTATTGAGTCCCGATTTGTCAACAATTAGAGCCTGAGTCCCTTCCTTCGCCAGAAAGTACGCTAAGGCGCAGCCGGAAATACCTCCCCCAATTATGAGTATATCTGTATCCATAATCCACCCGACCCTATTTGCTGTGTTTAGACCTTCGACCGTCGACTATAATCTACACCAAAGTGGTCATATAATCGTTAGCATATTATCCTATCAACAAAGAGAACATGTGCTGTGCTGTTTAATTCTGAAGGAGACCTAGAATGGATCATAATTTTCGCGGTAGTTATACCGTTGCAGTAACGCCCTTTACAGACGATTTGTCCGATCTCGATCTAAGCGCATGGAAAAGTTTCTTAAATTGGCAATTAGATATCGGTGTTCCTGGAATAATTATACTAGGTACAACTGGCGAATTTCTCACTATTAGTGACAACGAAAGAAATACCTTCGTTGAATCAACCGTAAAGCACATTAACAAACGCATTCCCGTCCTAGTAGGAACCATGAATGCTCATACCCCTACTGCCGTCCGATACAGTCATGAAGCCGAAGAACTCGGAGCGGATGGTTTAATGATCTTGCCACCATATTACTACACACCAACTCATGAAGAGATCTTTAATTACTACCGTGCGATCTGCGAAAAAATTTCTCTGCCGATAATGTTGTATAACAACCCGTTTACGTCTAATGTTGATATGCCTACAGCGCTTGTCGCTAAATTAACCAAGTCTTTTGAGCAAATCCGGTATATTAAGGAAGCCAGCATGGATGCAGCTCGGGTCTTTGATATTATTGAAGCTACAGACGGAGTGATGAACGTGTTTGCTGGCGAACGAATTGTAGAATCGTATCTGATGGGTGCCGTTGGTTATGTCAACCCATACGGCAACTATATACCTAGAGCATCTTCACGTATATGTGACATGATCGTCGCTGGGCGTGTCAATGATGCTAAAAAGATCCAACATAAGATTGACGAGATGCAGGAGGTTATAGGGAAAGGCCATCCTACCTATGGGCATCAGTGCTATTCAAAAGCTCTCGCAAGGCATGCGGGCTATCCCGTCGGGGATGTTCGCCCACCCTTAACAACATTTGAAGAGCTGGGCAATGAGGGTATTGAGAGGCTAAAACTGCTTGGATCGATGATGCAACAGTTAGATAGATTGTTAGATGATCTGGAAAGCAAGCTAGCTGCGTAAATAACAAAGATTGGTCTAAATTAAACAACGCTCTTAACGCAGAGAGAACGAGCTGGATAAACTTGACCTGGCTAAGGTTCACTGTGGATAAAACTAAACTTTTTACCAAAATCAAATTACGAGAGCTAGTTCTCAAGAATAGAGTTGTCGTGTCGCCTATGTGCCAGTACATGGCAGTTGACGGTCATGTCCAGGATTGGCATTTAGCTCATCATTCACGCTTTGCACTTGGAGGTGTCGGCTTAGCCTTTGTAGAAGCAACAGGTGTTACTCGAAATGGTCGTATAACCCACGGATGTACGGGTATCTGGAACGACCAGCATATATCTGGGCTTCGCAAGATTGTCGATCTGTACAAGTCACAAAATGTAGCGGTTGGAATTCAAATTGGCCATGCTGGACGAAGAGCTAGTGCAGCCCGTCCATGGGATGGAGCACAACCGATAGAAAATGGTGAACTTGATGAGGCACCGTGGGAATGTTTTGCACCGAGTGCGATCCCTGAACAACATGGTCATCCGACGCCTCGCTGCATGACGACATCTGATATCCAAGAAACCATAGATGCGTTCGCTCTTGCCACTCAAAGAGCGCTGGATGCTGGCTTTGACACTATAGAGATTCACGGAGCCCATGGTTACTTAATCCATTCTTTTTTCTCTCCAATATCCAATCAGCGTAAGGATGCCTATGGGGGAGATCTCTATAAAAGAATGCAATTCCCATTAAGAGTCACTGAGGCAGTGCGCGAAATTTGGCCAAAAGAAATGCCCCTCTTTTATCGGGTCTCGGCTGTAGATGGTGTTCCTGGAGGAATATCTATAGAAGATACAGCAGAGCTTGCCAAAGAACTCAAAAGCCGTGGTGTCGATGTTATTGACTGCTCTTCCGGTGGCATGACTAAACCCGCCACACTTTCAAAAGAAAAGCTGGCGAGAGGATATCAGGTTCCATATGCGGATTACATAAGATCGGCCGTAGGTATTAAAACGATGGCGGTTGGACTGATTATCGAACCTCAAGAGGCCGAAGATATCCTTCAAAATGAGCAAGCAGATCTTGTCGCCATAGCAAGAGAAATGATATCGAATCCTAACTGGACATACCATGCTGCACTCGAGCTAGACACAGACAATCCGCACGATGTTTTACCTGATTCCTATGCCTTTCACCTAGCACGCCGAGACCACAATCTAATTGCTAAGTCTAGATCTGGTAACTAGGTATGATTACAACGGCCACTATCGCATGTAGCTGGCGCCATTTACATCAAGGGTCGCGCCAGTCAAGTGGCGACATTTTCCGCTGGCTAAAAATACCGTGAGGCTCGCGAGATCCGATGGTGGAATCCACTCCTTCATGGCCAAACTTTGAGTAACTATGTCCTCTCCACCTGCGTTCGCCGCGAACTCCTCCGACATACGTGTTCTTACAACACCAGGTGCAATCACATAAGCCAGCACGTTCTCTTCCGCATAGTGTCGGGCAATTGTTTTGGTTGCGGTCATGACTGCTGATTTTGAAGCAGCATAGGCCATCATAGCTGGTGTCCCTGGGCCTCTGTACGCGACCCAACTCGAAATAGAGATAATAATTCCATGCTGTTTTTCTCTAAAATGTGGTACGGCTCTACGCATAAGACTACAGGGAGCCACAACATTCACCTTCAGAGTCTCATCCCACGTGTTTTCCCATGCGCTATCTGTGTCATCCATCCCTCCTGAAAATCGAATTATGGCTGCATTATTAACGAGAACATCAATACCGCCACGCCACTCCATTGCTTCAGCCCACAAATTCTCCACATCCTCAGAATTTCTGAAATCAGCTTGGATTGGCTTAATATTTGCGCCTTCAATTGAGGAGGCAACATCTTGCATACCATTGGCATCATTACAATAATGGGCAACGACATTAGCATTTGACGCTGCTAGATGTCTAACAATCTCAGCCCCTATACCCTTTGAGGCGCCTGTTACAAGAACGGTCTTTTGTGACAAATCTTCCATGAGTCCTCCGTAGACTAATTATCAGCAACATATAAAGTGCTATGCTACAAGTACCAAGTATAGTTACCTCGATCAGATATCCCAACTATTCGAGCTCCAGCAATACCAATGCATAGGTAAGCGCATTTCGATCGACATATCACTCGCTTGAACCTCTATAATCAAACCAAATGCTTATACTGAAATTAACTTTGGCAATCATCAACGATGAGAATAGCGTCGCTAGTATAAAACGTTCTTATTGAAAGAAAATCTGATATGCATTATCAACTTTATTATTCTGAGAGAAGCGCTGCCATGGGTGTCAGGGTGATACTGGAAGAAATTGGCGTTGATTATGACCTTATTTTGACCGAAATCGCATCTAATAGACCACGAGATCCTGAATTACTTCGTCTTAATCCGAATGGCTGGATTCCTGTGTTGCTAGCAGGAAATCTAAGCATGTATGAATGTGGCGCTATAACAGTGTTTTTGTGTGATCGACATGTTGAAGCGAGATTAGCACCCGGTCAGTTTGAACCTGAGCGCATGAGATTCTTGCAATGGATCTTCTTCTTCTCCAGTTCTCTACAAAACGCATACCAGATGACTTATTACTCCGACCGTTTCTGCAGCACAGCCGATGAAGAATCAAGCGTAGAGCGGAGATCGCGATCACGACTAAGTGAGCTTTGGAGCGTAGTTGACGAAGCAATAGGCGAAAAAACTTGGATCCTTGGAAATACTTTTAGCGCTGCGGACATATATCTTTTCATGTTAACTACCTGGCTTTCAGAATTGCATGATCACCCAAAGATCAATGCCTTCCCGAACGTCAAGCGTATAGCTGACCACGTAATGAAGCGTCCCTCAGTTGAATTGGTGTACTCCTCCTATATATCTCAATTTTCTGAGTAATACTGGATCACTCTTCCAATGTGTGGTCAAGTACAAATTTATGTACCACAAAAAGTCTCCTTTACGATTTCCTCTGGTCGTGGCGTCTTGGCAAAGTCATCATAGCCACTTTGTCCATCATATGGTCTTGCCAGCACATCAACTAACTCATTAAACGGAGTCATATTATTGTCATCCTCAGCTGCCCGAACCACCCGCTCTACTAGATGATTTCTTGGGATGAACAGGGGGTTAACTTGCATCATTGTGTTCTGACGTTGTGTATCCAGTGAATTTTCTTTAGCCAACCTTGCGCGCCAATGTAAAAGCCACAGATCAAGCGCAGATTGATCACTGCAGAGTTTGTAAATAACGCTATCGGCTAGACTTTTCTCATTCTTCAGCCCGCATAAATACCTAAAGGTAAGCGTGAAGTCCATATTATAGTCTGCCATTAACTTAATAAGATCCTCCACCAGATTGTCGTCTCCATCGAGCTCGAGTGACAACCCAATTTTGCGACGCATTCCCGCGTAATAAAAGGACTGGAATAATGTTTCAAAAGTATTGATAACCTCGGTCGCTGTTTCTACAGCTTCATCCATGTCTTGGCTCAATAAGGGTAATAATGTCTGCGCAAAACCACCAAGATTCCACTGCGCTATATGCGGCTGATTCTTGTAGCAATAACGCCCCATCTGATCTATAGAACTGTATACAATATCGGGATCGAAAAAATCCATAAAAGCGCACGGCCCATAATCGATTGTTTCTCCTGAAATCGCCATGTTGTCAGTATTCATTACACCATGAATAAAACCAACCAGTTGCCAACTGCTTACAAGTAATGCTTGCTGTTTAACAACTGACGCTAGTAAACCTAGATACCGATTTTCGGTTGAAAGTAGCTCAGGATAGTGACGCTCGATAACATAGTCAGCTAGAAGTCGAAGTGCCTCCATATCGTTCCGAGCGGCAAAATATTGAAAGGTCCCAACCCTAACATGGCTGCGTGCTATACGTGTCAAAATTCCACCAGGCAATATTCGCTCACGACTCACCTGTTCACCGGTAGTAATAGCTGCCAATGACCGAGTTGTCGGGATTCCCAATGCCGCCATTGCCTCACTGCAGATGTATTCTCGTAATACTGGTCCTAATGCCGCTCTCCCATCTCCCATTCTTGAAAACGGCGTAGGCCCTGACCCCTTGAGTTGAAAGTCACGCCGCACACCGCCGCTATCAATGATCTCTCCAAGCAATATTGCGCGCCCATCACCTAATTGCGGAACCCAATGTCCAAACTGGAAACCAGCATAGGCCATAGCGATAGGTGTAGCACCTTTAGGAATGGTATTTCCAGCTAAGATTGCTAGACCCTCGGGCTTTCCTAAGAACTTTGCGTCAATACATAGCTGATCTGCCAACCCACTATTCAATCGCACAAGTTTAGGATCTCGAACGGGCAGTGGAGGTAAAGATGCAAAAAATCTCTCGGGCAATCTTGAGTAACTATTGTCGAAATTGAAGATTTCGCTGCTTATCACGATGTCTTAAACTCAAACTATGAAAATATTGATAGGATTCTAGCAGGTCACGATAATCGGGCAATTAACATTTGAATTAACTTTCTGCAAACTGCAAAACCCGTAGAACTCGGAAATAAAAATAGAACAGTAAATTCAGCCTCTGTTGGCGGTTATATAACCATTCGGATCAATTTAATATTAGGGCGTTCGACAATCATTATATTTGCACAATCATTTCAATCTCGACTGGAATATTCATCGGCAATGATGACACACCAACTGCAGAGCGGGCAGCCCTGCCAGACTCTCCAAACACCTCAACCATTAGATCCGAACACCCGTTTATAATGCTGGGATGATCTGCAAAAGATGGCTCGGCATTCACCATGCCAAATACTTTCACGACTTTCTTTATCCGTTTCAGGTCTCCGAGGTGCGCTTTTAGCGTAGCTAATATATTGATCCCAACTAGACGCGCCGCTTCATAGGCTTCTGTTTCGGAACAGTCCGTTGGCACTTTGCCCAATATATATGAACCGTCGGGTTTTGCTGTACCATGCCCTGAAACGAACACTAACTCCCCTACTGTTATAACTCCCACATAATTACCAAGAGGCTCTGGAGGCTCTGGTAGTGTGGCGGAGATTTTGTCAATTACACTATCCCGTTCTTGCACTAGATCACCTGGAATTTACTAAGTTAATGGAAATGGTGGCTCTAGTATGCCGGGTTCAACCACAAAGAACGAGTAAAATATGGCAAATACTGCGTGCTACGGAGTTGTAGGACGATTAGATCTCCCTACAACTCCGGCCTTATTTAAAACTACCTCTATTTAAAAGTCGTAGCCTACCTGATCCGCTAAGCGTATAGCCGCAGCGCGATTAGCCGCGATATCTGCTAAAAGCGTGACATCTTTGGAAAATGGCCCCCAAGATGCAAGTAGTGGATTATGAAAACCAGCCTTCTTCCCCATTGCGGTTGAAACCGGATATTCCCCATTTTTCTCAGCATAAAGAGCCTGCCCCTCTGCACTGGAGAGAAACTCCATCAGTTTGATCGCATCATCACGATTTGGAGCATGCTTTGTGAGTGCGACACCGCTGACGTTCATATGAGTACCCCTATTATCTTGATTTGGGAATACCACCCGCATCGCATTAGCCCACGGAACTTGTTCTGGATCGGCTAACATCTTCGCAACATAGTAATGATTGATCACAGCTATATCACACAAACCACTGTGGATAGCTTTAACCTGGGCACGATCGTTACCTTCAGGCTTTCGTGCAAGGTTTACTTTTAATCCCTGCAGCCACTCTCTGGCGGCATCCATCCCATGAGCTACGATCACACTTGCGGTAAGAGCTACCATATACGGGTGCTTACCTGAACGAGTGCAGAGACGGCCCGACCACTTAGGATCAACTAGCTCTTCGTAACTTGTGATCTCACCCTCTTTAACCCGATCGACTGAAGTCGCTATTATTCTTGCGCGAGATGTGAGTCCGAACCAATGACCACTTGGATCCCGAAAACTGGCCGGTATATTTGCCGTCAACTCAGCTGACTCAACAGGCTGTGTGAGACCTGCATCCACTGTGTCGATGAGACGACCGATGTCTACGGTAAACACAAGATCTGCAGGCGAGTTAACCCCTTCGCTTTGCAATCGCTCAAGCATACCCTTTTTGGCATAGACAGCATTGACTGCAATCCCTGTAGCCTTGGTAAAAACGTCAAAAATTGGCTGAATCAGTTGAGGTTGCCGATAGCTATAGACGTTCACTTCCCCCGCAAATGTAATGATGGGGGAGCCCAATAACATCACCGTTATCAGAGTTGCTAGACTCCTCTTTCGGTTTCTCATAGTAGTTCTCCACATTTTCAATAATGATTCTCATTAGCGTATTATGCTCAAACCGCGGCTACATGTCAATGCGAATCATTCTCATTACTATAAAGGGTGTTGATAAACTCCAGAAGCGGTCAAACCAACTGCGGTTACGATAAAGAGCCGAATTAATGCTAGGATAGTAAGCGGACAAATTCTCTGGCGAAGTCACTCTGCCATACCGAACGAAAAGCAAAGATAGCGAGCCATGTCAGGCACCGTCGTCATAATCATCGTGAGCCTAGCCCTCCTTATTTTCCTTGGCGGCTCAATTCTCATTTTTGTT
>MDTE01183014.1_pt1 | contig 19207 bp, 9 predicted proteins | sample 811231 | NCBI WGS metagenome assembly MDTE01 (sample SAMN05326651, study PRJNA326480) | marine metagenome | isolation source: seawater | place: Indian Ocean: Red Sea | collected 2010 | reverse complement strand
CATACATAAGCTATCGTTCATATTATCCCATGCAATTTTAGCTCTCTCATCGATAACATCGTAAGAGTATACTCCTGTTGGGATAGGCTCAGTACATCCTGCAGGATATATACATGAGCCATCATTACAATTTGCCATTGCATTATAATTTGATGCATTAGGATCCATACACCCTGCCCAACCAGAACACGAACCATCATCCACATTTGCAGCTGGATTATAATTACAATATGTTGGCCCAGTACAGCCTAAAACGATTGGAATACAGGATCCATCATCTACTGTAGCTGAAGGATTGTAATTAATAGCTGTTGGATCCGTACAGCCATAGATAACTGTCAAAACTTGAATTACAGCATCATTCCAACAACCATTATCATCTACCACCCATACTGTATAAGTGCCTGCTGAAAGATTATTAATATCTTCTGTAGTTTGTGTTGGATTGGTATTCCAATAAAAAGAATAAGGTGGGATACCTCCAGATGGAGTGATGTCTATTGCTCCATTATTATTACTTGAAGAAGTGTTAGTAACAGTATAAGTAATCGAAATGGAGTCCGGCTCTATTACTGTAAATGAAGATGTTTGTGTTTGATTGTTTGCATCAGTTATAATAACTGTATACGTTCCTCCGCTTAAGCTCATTAGATCTTGTGTTGTCGAGCCATTATTCCAAGCATAAGTAAAAGGAGCAGCTCCACCACTAACACTTAAATCAATTGCTCCATCTGCATCACCATAGCAATCTAAATCTGTAATAACAGCAGATGTAGTAATTGGAATAATTTGACCTTGCTCAACAGTAATATTAGTAGAGGTCCAACAGCCATTATTGTCAATTACATAAAAGGTATATACACCAGCAGGGATATTGGTTAAATTTTGATTAGTAGAATAAGGAGAGACCCAATAATAAGTATAAGGAGGAGTTCCTCCGCTTGGATATGTGTAGATTGCTCCATTACTTAAACCAGGTCCGGAGGGATTCTGAACTGTATAAGTTACACTAACAGCTGTGGTTGGTTGACTCACTGTATATGAAGCGCTAGCAGTTTGACCTTGAGAGTCGGTAACGGTAACGCTATAAACACCTGCTGATAGATTATTAATATCTTGATTACTTGATCCATTGCTCCAAGAGTATGTGAAAGGAGATTGACCTCCGCTAACACTTAAATTGATACTCCCATCTGAACCCGAAAAACAGCTAACATTCGATACGCTTGCAGAGAGACCTACAGCTCCATATATACAACTACCATCATCGACTGTAGCATTTGGATCATAATTAATTGCATTTGGATCCGTACAACCATAGAATGTGCAGGTAGTTAAACAACTTGCGCTGTTTACACCTGGATTTAAAGCCTGTGATACTACTACGCTATGAAAATCAATTACAACCCCGTTACCATAAACGTGACAATAGCTCATGATAGTTCCTACTTGAGAGAAAGGGTTGTTTGGACAATTCCCTTCAACATCCGCGCAATTATCAATCGGACCACCAGAAAAATTACCACTGGCACTCCAGCCGCACCAATGCGTGTGATGAGAGCCGATTCCATGAGCTATTTCATGAGTCGTTACTTTGAGATTCCAACTATAAGATGGGTTTGGGAAGTTAAAATTTGTTGTATTGTTCAGATCGGAACTAAAACCATATCCCCAAGAATTATTGCAAAGTACATCTAAATAAGCAATTCCTCCTGTACCGGTATTAGATCTTTTGGTCATTAAATGAACAAGATCTCTACTGATAGAGCTGTTATTTGATGTCCAATGATTTCGTAAGGCAGACAACATATTACTTGCACTATTTACATAAGAGGCGTAAGGATCCGTGGTTGTCCAAATAATTGTTGTAGCTACTGAGACATTTAAATTCATCTCACTGGCATAAACCTGACTTACTCCAGATATAATTGCATGAGCCCAATTAGTAGCAGAATTATTTGAAGAAAATGTATTTCTTGTGTATTGATCAATCTCAATAGCAAGCTCTAAACATTTAGGAGTTAAAGAATTGGATTCAGGATAACTCTCTTGTTGATCTATTAGCTCATCACCTTTATCTTCAACCATACAAGAGAATGATTTATTAAAAATACAATCATTCACATCAAATAAAAAATATCTGTCATCTATTTTATTAATCTCTAATTGCTTGTTTTGATAGCGATAACTTAAAATAATCGTATTCTCAAAATATAAAAGAACTCCAATTATACTTCCTTCTAAAATAATGCGAAATGACTGAAATTCAGCAGTGTATTCCTCAATCTCTTTTCCCTGATTCGTCTCAATAAGCAAAGTGTGGTTTGGATTTAATACTGAAAATTTCTCCAGATCCACATTTAAGAAATTCCCATCTAAAAGTGGAATCTGAGTAGAAAAAATATTCAGTGAATTTAAATCTAAGGAACTTATAAAATCCTCTTTATACTTAATAGATTTTGTATTTTCTTTATCATTTGTAATACTAAAATTATCCTGCTCTAGAATTTCGAATAAACTTTCTTGAGAAAAAAGATTAGTAGTAAAAAAGATAAAAAAAAGTAAAGGATATATCTGTCTCATAAAGCTTTTTTGGATTAATACAAATTTACAAAATTATCTATTGCATATGTTCTTATATTCACACCATTTGCATCTATTCTTATCTTCAGTTTGTACAAAATCTTCTTTTGTAATTCGAAGTAAGAGTCTATCTAATTGATTCTCAAAATCAAATAAAACATTCTTATCAATTAACATGGGTTCTTTTTTGTTTCCGTTAACAGTATTTAATACGTTCAATAGTCCTTTTTTGTTGTTTTTAAATGAGAAATTTCCTGAAATAATTTTATTCACATGAGAGAATTCTGTTGAATTAAGACAAAGGTATGCATACATTAACAGCTGAAATGCTTTAGATTTATTGGGATTCTCTATAAGATCCTCCCAATTCTTAAAGCTTAATTCAGAAGAATCCACTTTTCCTGTTTTGTAATCAATAATTCGATATAATTCATTCAACTGATCAATTCTGTCAATTTTTCCATAAAGCCTAAAGGTGTTTTCTTCAAGAATTTTTACCACCTCTACTTTCTTCTCTTTTGCGACAATATTTAAAGTATCTCCTTGACTAATTACTTTTTTTAATCTCCTTCTTTCTTCTTTTAAAAAAGATTCGGTAAGAGATAATGCTATCTGTAAAATTAAATAATTCTTACCTTCATTTATATTAGTTTTCCCAAACTTTTTCTGGAACTGCATCTCAATACTATTCAGTATTTTAGATTGTGCATCATTTAAATTTTTAAGAGATAGGTCTTCTTGTGGGTAATGTTTATATAGAGCTTTATGAATAATGTTTCCAAATGTACTCGCATCTGTGAACTCTTCCATCTCATTACCTCTATATATCTTAGCTAAATAAAAGAAATAAAAAGACAAGCTACAATTCACATATCGATTTAAAGAAGAGGGTGAAACTTTATTTTCTGACCATTGCTTAATAATAGATTCTAAGCCTTTATTTTTTACAATAATCTTCTGATCTTTAGCAATTGAAAAAGCGCTCCCTTGATAAATAAAAGAATGTAAATTACCTTTAACATACTCTCTCTCTATTTGAGTGATAAATCGACTTTTTTCTCCAGATCCAAAGCTGTCAGTTTCCGTATTGTAGATTAAGGATATGTTGCTAGCTCTTTGCAATAAACGATAGAACCGATAAGATGAGATTGCATCTTGAGTTAAATAGGTAGGTAGCTCAAAATATCGTTTTATATCGTATGGAATAAAAGAATTTTGCGATCTCCCCTTTGGTAGACTACCTTCATTCAAGCCAACAATAATGATATTTTTAAAATCTAAACCTCTGGTTTCAGAGATTCCCATTACTTGCAAACCATTAAGAGGTTCTCCACTAAAAATAACTTTCTGTTTAGAAACAATCTCTTTAAATAAAGTGTGTATGGTTTTTAGTTCAATGTTAAAACGATACTCATTAATATTTTTTTCAATCAGAACAAAAGTTCTTGATAATTGATAGAGCATTTCTGATTCTACGCTAGCATTTTTTGTAACAATCGATTTTCTTAAATTTTCGATAATAAGCTTACATGATTCTATAGCCTGCTGTGGATTCGTCCATATATTAAAAGCCTTATAGAGTGATTCATCTATATGTTTATTAAAATCTCTTTTAGATACATAAACTTGATTATTCTCAATAATATATTTCTTAAAATCAAATAATTCATCAGATTGAATTAACTGAGATGTATATGGTGAGTCTAAAAAAGAAATAACATCCTTATAGTAAAAGCTTTGTTTTTTGTTTTCATTGCAATTAATCTGCATATTAAAAATACTATCAAAAAACTGAAATATCGGAGCATTCTCTAGTGGACTTCCTATGCTAACATTGAGTTTTCTAATTTTTGAAGGTATTTGATACAAAATAGGAAACAATAAATCTTCGTTAGCAAGGACAACAGCAGTTGTATGGTTTTGAGCTTCTGTATTATTAAGTTCATTTAATATCTGGCCAGCAGCCTTAGTCTGGGCTATATTTTTAGCACAAGCTATAATTTGAAAAATATCTTTCTTCTTATTAAAGGAATCTTCCTTTTCATGTAAATCATTTCCTAATAAGGAGATATGATTTTTTAATAAGTTGCCTGCTTCGTGCAAGGGATTATTGAGATAAAAAGAGTCTGTATCCCAAAAAACAAATGCGACTCTCTCTTTCTTAAAATAATCAATAACAGCTATCTCTGATTTAGATAAATAGTCTAGTCCAACAAACCAAACTTCTTTATAAGATAGATTATTTGAATTTATATTTAATGCTGCTCTTTTATAAGCCATTCCCTGATAAGCAATTCCTTGAACAAGCAGTTCTTGATGAAAATGAGAATACCATAGATCTATTTTCTGATAAAAACTTAAAAAGTTGTTCTGTTCTAAAGACAGTTCTTCTTCTGAAAAGCTCCAGTCTTCTACACTCCAATTCTCTAATTCTTTAACATTTTTAAGATTATTAAAGATCATTTTAGAGTCAATTAAATTCTTATCGATCTCATCAAAATCATTAAGAAGAATCCTGCTCCACCTTAAAAATTCATCAAAAGTATCAGCTTTCTTAGGTGGGCTAAATAAATAACTTTGATAGAGCTGAAATTGTAGACTTACACTTTCTACGACCTGTAAGCCTGACAAGTGCTCCATAAAATCTTCCATAGCAAAGAATCTAGGAAGGAAAATAGGTGTATCAATTTTTTTAGAAAGATGATGTTTCAAAAAAAGAATAGATCTATGATTAGGAAGAACTACGCACATATCTTCCATTTTTACGTCAGAATTACTCAGTAATCTATCAGCTATTTTCTCCAGAAATAAACTCATTTTTTTAAATAATCTTTAGTATAAATTAGTTTAGTTTCTAATATTTTATATCCCATTTTTTGCATTATAGATGCATAATTATTAATCTGATTTAGGTGCTCTTTTTTTCTTACCCCAGTCTTGTAATCAAGGATAACAACATCTCTATTTTTAAAAAGAAGACAATCTGGTATATAAGTTTTACCTGAACTTAATAAGATTTCTTTTTCTGTTTTAATCTCCCAATCTCCAGTAAAGTATTTTTTAATATCAGGACATTCAAAAAGAGCATCAATTTCAATCATTAATCTTTCCTTTTCTTCTTTCGTACATTGCCCAGATGCATATAATCTATTAACAACCGCTTTTTTATCATTTATGTGATGTATTTCTGAAAGTGCTATATGAAGTAAATTTCCCCAATCAACTTTATTTAGATGATTCTCAGTATCCCAATACTTACTTACAGTATGTTTAAGAGAAATGATTTTTTTCCATTTTGCTTTTTTATAAGAATTCTGAAAAAACAATCTTCCCTTAGATTCTTCTTTAGAAATATGTTTTTCTGCTTCTTTTCCTTTGGAATACGGATATTTCTTTCCGAAAGCATGTAGAAAAGAATTTAGATAGCCTTTGGTGGTAAAATTATCTGATTTCGGATATTCCTTTGCAAATATATAAAGTCTCTCTTTCGCTCTTGTAGTGGCGACATATAACTTATTTAAATTGTCTAAAAGATTGAGGTCCTGCTCTTTTTGATATCGATCAGAAAAATGACTTAAACTTAATGTTTGGCTAGTATTTATCAAAGCAGATGGTAAAGATCCATCGAGAAGCTTTGAGCTATCAACCCATATCTCATCAGAATTCTTTCTGTCTTCCCAGTTAAAAGGGATAATAACAACATTAAAAGCTAATCCTTTTGACTTATGTATTGTCATAACCTGAACAGCGTTTATCTTATCAGGCATCGTAATTGCCTCTCTAGATTTAGCATCTTGCCACCAAATTAAAAAATCACCTAAACAACTACCATTTTCTTGTTCGTATTTAAAAACAACATCTTCAAAAAATTGTACATATAAATCATCTTGGATTTTAAATTTCCTTTTAATTCTTTGTAAAAGTTGATAAAGAGGTAATTTAAGAAGTCTATTAATTGTAAATGAAATATTAAAATCCTTTAGGGTTTCTAAAAAACCATCAATCTGATTAGATGTAATATTAATCTGATCTGTATTAGATTCAGAATTTAAATACTGTAGAATAACTGTCTTGGATACAGAGTCTTCTTGATTGTTAAGATATTGAAAGGTGGAGATAAATAAATTAACTTTTTTAGATTTTGATAAAAGAAGTCCTTCATTAGAAACAACATCTATGTCTGCAGACATAAGTTTTTCTGCAATTAACGAAACACGTTTTCTACTATTGCAAAGTATGGATATATCCTGGTACTTATAGTTATGTTTGTCTACAAGATTTCTAATCTCAGATATCACTCTTTTGCAAACTTGTTCTTTAAAACCAATGTCCTTCTTAGGAAGAAGTTCAATATGCACATAACCTCCTTTCTTAGACTTTTCTAATCCTTGGTCATGATTCTTATAAATATTAATCAAATCTTTGGATAACAAATGCTTTAACTTATCATAGAACATATTGTTAAACTTGATTATCTCTTTTTTGCTTCTAAAATTATCTTTTAAATTTTCAAGCTTTTCATGAAAAACAAGCTTTTGCTCCCATTCAGTTTTTAATTCCAAATTATCTCCTTTATAAATAGTAGGAAGGTTTAAAAATTGCTCAACTTCTCCTCCTCTCCATCTATATATAGATTGCTTTCCATCTCCAACTACAAGGCTCTTTCCGTAATCTAATGAATCAGTGATTAATGGAAGTAGATTTTGCCATTGCAATATTGAAGTATCCTGAAACTCATCTAATAAATAATGCCTATATCTACTTCCTATTCTCTCATAAATAAAAGAAGAAAATTGTCTTCGAATTAGTTTATGTATTTTTTTATTAAAATCTGATATCTGCTCTATGTTTTTTGAATCCTTATAGTGCTTGTTTTCTTTGATCAACTCCTGAAGCACCATCATAGAGTGTATGTTTCTTTCAATCGCTTTATTTGAAATGTAACTCTTAAGCTCTTTTTGTAAAAAATTTTGTAGCGAGAAATAAAAATTAAACAACTCATCAATATTTTCATCAATCACATTCTTAATATGTAAGTATTTTGAATTGCTCTTTATTTGATTGGTGTAAAGTTGCTTCTCAACTATTTGCTTTTGCAATGAGTTGCTTGGAAGCATCTTATCAGGAATAAAAGTTAAGATGTTGTTTGAGAAATACTTATAATAAGATTTTCTAGAAAAATGATTAGGCTCAATCCCCTTTTCATTTAAAAAAAGAAGCGCTTCATTCGAAATCTTTTTAATTTCATTTTCAAAATTAGATATCTCTTTTTTTAATAATTTTCTGACATGATCACATTTTTCTATTGATACGGCGCTATCTTCAATATGTTTAATCGATTGTTCTTTGAATAATTGTTGGCAAAAAACCTCTAAATCAGATTCAATATTGTAACTTTTACCATCCTCAGCTTTGTCTAAGGCAAATTTTACTAGTGCGTTTGAAAGCAAATCTCCAGAAGCTGATATTTTTGTAATAATTGAAGCTACAACAGGTTGAATAATTTTTGAGCTATCCATTTCTAATTCAAAATTTTGAGAAAGAGACAAATCTTTTGCAAATGAACGAACAATACGATAAGTAAACTTGTCTATAGTTGAAATGCTTAAATTAGAATAATTATGAAGCATGTGGTCTCGAACTTTCTTTGCGTTTAGATAAATCTTGTCTTTGCTAAGCTTTGTCTCTTTCTTGAGCCAAGATAAGATAGAGTCTTGATCTTTTTTTTGAGACAATATATCTAAATATCTTAAAATTCTAGATTTCATTTCAGATGCTGCTTTATTGGTAAATGTGATTGCTAAAATCTTACTGTAATAATCAATTTTATTTTTAGAAGCTCCTAGAATTGAAATGGCAATATAATTTAAGGAAAGTATATAAGTTTTTCCAGATCCTGCAGATGACCTATAAATGGTAAAATTTCCTTTTTCCATCACTCCTTAATTATATCTATTATACTGAATAAATATATGTGTTTTAGATTAATTTTGGCTACCAATTAATTATTTAGTTTCTTAATAAATGAAAAATACATTAGCTTTGTCAAAATAACTATTATGAACCCTATTCAAAAATTATTTAGATATCTACTAGAAAATAAAATTGAACTAAGAGAGATTATTGAAGGGTGTGAAACAAAAAAAGGGAAAAGGTTTGATCTTGTTCTACTTGTAGCTATTATAGCTTCTGTAGCTATAGTAATGCTAGATAGTGACAAAACACTAAATGAGAGTTATGGGTTGCTTTTTTATATTCTTGAATGGGTGTTTACCATCTTATTTACTATAGAATATTTTTTACGAATATATATAGCAAAAAATAAAAGAAAGTATATTTTCTCTTTTATGGGTATTGTGGATTTGCTGTCCATTATCCCTACTTATATTGGGTTTGCACAATTAGCTGATATTAGACTTATTCGCTTGATTAGGATCTTTAAAATTTTACAACTTTCTACATATACCGTAGCTGGAAAACAAATGTTAGCAGCATTAAGAAGGGCAAGACCGGGACTTACGCTGTTTTCGTTTTTTATGGTTTTAGTTGTTGTAATAATGGGAACTATTATGTATTTAGTAGAAGGTCCATTAGCCGCACAAACTCCTGGATTTGAAACTATACCAAAATCCATATATTAGACAATTGTAACTATGACAACAGTTGGTTATGGAAATGTGGTTCCAGTATCAGTACTTGGAAAACTATTAGCATCTTCTATAATGATAATTGCATTTACAACGATTGCTGTAGGGGCTAGTATTATCATGAATCTTTTTACGCAGGCTGAATATGAAAAAGATAGAAAAAATGTTATGTCAGAATCCTTCAATGATTTATTAAAAGAAAAAAAAGAATTAGCAGAAAGTATCGATAATCTTAGAGTAAAAAATAAACAACTAAAAGAACAATTAACGGAACTTGAAATTTATATAGATCAAAAAAATTCAGAAAGTCAAGAAGAGGAAGGTAATAAAGATAAGGAAGGATTCTAAAAACAATAACTCCTACTAACGTACTAAATAAATATATCCTTGATCATGATGTTTCCATCCTTCGTGATCCTGGTAATATATTTCGTAAACATAAGTTCCTGAAGGTGCTTTTTGATTTGTATTTTCATATCTTCCATTCCAACCAATTGAACTGCTTTGAGAAGGAGATCCGTCGCTATTAAAATAATAGCATCTTAAATCATCAATATTTTTTGTGCTATAAACAAGTTCACTATCTCTGTTGTAAATATTAAAATAAAAACTTTCTTCTCTAATTCCATTATAATTTATACAAAAAATATCATTTAGACCATCTTTATCTGGTGTAAAAGAATTTGGAATATAAATCCAAAATTCATCTGTAATCCATATATGGTTTCTGGCTGTATCTAAACAACCAAAGAAATCTTTAACAACTAGACTTACTTGATAAATACCTATATCTGAAAAAGTATGATATGGACTGCTAGATATTGAATCTAAAGAGCTATTATCTCCAAAATCCCAAAGCCAACTTTGTATATCTCCTTCAGATTGATTTTGAAGATATGTTGTTGTATATACAATTGAAAGCGTATCTGGCTGTGGCTCAAAAATTGCCAGAGGAGGTTCAAGAATAGTTACAATTGCAGATCCAGATACTGCTCCTAAATCTGTTGCATCAGAAAAAGAAATCAATGTATACACCCCCTCTTCTTTTGTCTCTATAATATGTGGATTAAGACTAGTTGTAATAGAGGTTTGCTGAATTCCATTAATTGCATATGTAAAATTGTACGGAGGAGATCCTCCATTGAAAGAAATTTCTACTCTAGCATCTTGTATATTATTACTACAAATGGTATCATCTCCAGATATAAACGCAGATAACTGCGGTTGAGGATATGTCATTAATAAAATTGTATCTGAATAATCTGCAATAAAACTTGCATTCAAACTATTATTAGTTGGTAATATATTGTTATTATTTGATTGCCAGTAGCTAAATAACCATCCTGGAGCCAGATTAGCATCTATTGCAACAGCGTCTTTTGCCCAATATATCTCACTATAGGGTGTGGGTTGTAATATTCCATTAATTGAAATTGTAGCAGTTCCAGGGTTATTAATAGTATATACAATCTCCACAGCTAACCTTTTATATATAATTGAATCTACAAAATTAGTATCGCAACCATTAAGACTATAGGTAGAGACTGTAAAAACTCCTGTGTCTAATGGATTAAACTCCATAACTGTAGTGTAGACTGTGTCGTATGTATTGTTAGATACAAAAGTTCTTTCTACTTGACTTACCTTCCATACAAAAATATCTTTCTTTCTACCAGTAGCATCTAATACGGTTCCATCAAAATTTGCTAAATCCTCATAAAAACCAACAGCATAAACATTACCAAATCCATCTGGACATATATCATTTGTTCTATCGTCATCATCAGTCGAACATCCAGCCATTTTTGCCCAGAGCCAAGATCCGTTATTTGTCGTTCCATCTAACTGAGCAATAAATGCGCTATTAGTTGTGTCATTGGGATTAGGAGGATTAATTACCGTACTATTATTAAATGTAGCCGTATCTCCCATTGTTCCGCATATAAATACTTGCTTATTATTGTCAACAGACATTTGATAAGACTTGTCAGTTCCAGAGCTTCTTGCTCTTTTTGCCCACTGCCAATTTCCCTGAGAGTTTATTTTAGCAACAAATACATCTCTTTTTTGTTTATGACTTAGTGTATCGGTTCCATTTGAAGCATCAGCTCCTTGAAAAACCATAGGGTTACGATATTCACCGGTAACATAAATATCATCACAAATATCAACAGCAATTGAATTAGCCCTATCTGTTTTATTGCTACCAACATTTCTTGCCCAAATCCAATTTCCATCAGTGTCCATTTTAAAAATAAAAGCATCCCATTCTCCATTAGAATTAAGTGTAAGAGGGCCATAATTAGCTGTATTTTCAAAACCACCACAAACATAAATATTTGAGTATTGATCAATAGCTAGCCTATTATCTCTTGACCCTCTAGCATCCTTAATACCATCAAATTTATCTACCCAAAGCCAGTTTCCGCTTTGATCCAGCTTTCCAATATAGCCTAATGGAGTGCATGTCGTTCCCCAATCTGGATTATCAATTGTAAAGCCATCAAATTCAGCATTATATCCTGAAAAAAAGCCAGTTACATAAATAAATCCATCCTGATCTACTTTAACATCATACGAGTGATCATCTGCATCATAGATTGGCCAAGGACATCCTCCAGAAGTATTATTTGTTCCAAACGCAATAACCCAAACGCAATTCCCATCTTTATCAATTTTTGCAAGCACCGAAGTATCATGACTATTTCCTTGACTATTACTTACACTGCAAGAGCCTAAGTCATAGGTAGACCAGAATGTTCCAGTTATAAAAACATCTCCTCCAGGAGTAACATGCATGCCTAGAGCTCTATCGTCGCAACAGCTACCTGTTTGATCTCCTCCAGCAATAGCCCATAAAACATTACCTAAAGAATCCATTTTAATAACAAACATTTCCTTATTTGTTCCTGAAGCTGGTGAGTTTGTTAAAGTAATTGTACCAAAAGTTGCTGAAGTATTGAAATACCCGCTAACATAAATAAATCCTAAAGAATCCACTCCAATACTGATTCCTTTGTCCGATTCATCTCCTCCAAAAGACCTAACCCAATCAGTGTTTTGAGAAAAAACAAAGAAAGGAAAAATTAAAAAAAGTATAAGATTTTTTTTCATCTATATCAATTAATAAAGTATGTTAACAGAGCCTGTCTTAGAGACAGGAACACCATCAGCCCCCACAAGCTCTAAATGATAAAAATATGTTCCTTCGGGAACTTTTTTTCCTAAATAAGTCCCATCCCAATGATTATCTAAAATATCGGTTTCAAACAAAGAATGTCCCCAACGATTAAAAATCATTAGATTGTAACTAACTATATTCTCTCCCATAACAACAAATAATTCATTATGCTCATCTTCATTCGGTGTAAAAGAATTGGGAATAAATATAGTTGTTTTAGGAACAGAATTCACAATACTATAATCAGAAATATTTTCACAACCATTTGTATCTTCCACCCATACATAGTATTGGCCTGCTTCAATAATGGTAGCAAAGTTAGCTTCGCTTATCAGTGAGTCATCTTGATTAAACCATTGATAAAAAGCATAATCATCTGTTTGTAAAACTACACTTTCTCCTATATAAATAGTTGCTTCTTTTGGATTAACTTCTGGATTAGGTAAAGGGTAAGTAGTAATATCTGCTAATCCTGAACTAATTGCATTGCATAAGTTAGGGTCTGTTGCAGTTAAAATTGAATAAGTTCCTGGATTTGAGGTGATTAAATTAAAGTCAGTTATACTAATGTTTGATTCAATAATAGTATCATTGTCATGTAAATAAGTTAAATCCCAAGGAAGAATACCGGAAAAACTAAAATTTATATTAGAGTTCGAAAATCCATCATCACATAACATGCCACCACCACTTATAGTAGCTAAGGGAGGGGCTAACTCGGTAATTATAATAGAGTCACTTGACAGGCATCCGGTCCCATCATCTATAACTAATAAATATTCACCTTGCGCAACATCAATTGTAGAGTCTATACTAATCAAAGAATCATTTTCATTATACCAAAGATAGTTATAAACTCCTGACCCTCCAGTAACTATTGGATCAATTAACGTTGTAGTGTTACATTGAATTGTATAGTCCAATCCTAAATCAAAAACTGGAGGTAAATCAGCAATAACTGTGAGTGTATCTGAATCAATTGAACATCCTACAGATGTTGCTGAAACCCAATAATCCCCAGGACCTACAGTGATACTAGAATCTGTACTTCCGTTGTTCCATAAATAACTTGCTCCAGAACCGCCACTTGCAGTTAAAGTAATACTTGAATTACAAGGAATTGTCATATAAGTTGAATCAATCCCAAAATCGTCGGAAACATCCAATTCTGGAGATGTGAAACTTCCTGCTTCAAGCCAAACATAAGAACTCAATGCCTGATCGGAGCCGTCTGCTATAGCGAGTCTTATATGATAAGTTTCTCCACACTCTACAACAGCTACTGCCGTTAACACGGTAGTAAATCCGTCTGCCGATGCAATAGTGTCTAGACCTAATGTATTGTCGATAAAATACTGCTGATTAATTGGAGTCACGCTATTGACAGATGAAATGGTAATTGGCAATGGTGGATTTGAGCCAGGAACAATAGCTAAGTTAATCGATCCATTTGGATGTATGGCGGGAGCTGAATATGGTCCAGAAATTCCAGGTCCTGATAGAAAAAACCCAAAAACATCGTTGTAAGATGTATTTTCCCATGCAAAATATTCTTGCGATCCAAAAACATATCGGAATGTGATTGTATCTGATGTTGGAACAAAATCAAATTCAAGTTTTGCAACATCATTTATACTTGAAACAGTGAAAGTTTGTCCAATTAAAGGAGGTACTGAGTTTGCTACTCCCAATAAATCTGGATCGGTAACTAAATTAGGTAAAAAAGGAAATGTAGGTATTGCATTTGGATCTAACTCATAAATATCACCAGTGGCTAAAACTATTCCGCTATCAATTCCTAAATTTGTTTGTGATGCATTAAACCAACCAATTTGCACAGAATCTCCTTCAAAACTATGGTTTGATGCAACAATACCTCCTCCAAGTAAAACATTATCAACAAGCCAAGTAGGAGAATCATATGGAGCATTATTGTTTATAACAATTTGCGCATTTACATAGTGAATCTTTAAAAATAATAATAAAAAAAATAATCTATACATTACTATGCAAAGTTAGTAATTTAAATGCGAAAATAAATATTGGTCAATTTGGCTAAGCTACTTATTTTGTTTCTTAAACATTTTAGCATACTTACCATTCTTTTTCATTAACTGCTCATGATTTCCTTGTTCTATTAATTTTCCATCATCTATATGTAGTATATTGTCTACATGTTTAATGGTTGAAAGTCTATGTGCAATTATAATTGTAGTTCTTTCTTTTGCTATCTCTTTAAGGGCTTTTTGAATCAATTCTTCAGTAGTTGAATCTATAGATGAAGTTGCTTCATCTAGAATAAGCACCTTAGGATCTCTAACATAAACACGTAAAAATGCAATTAATTGACGTTGTCCAGCAGATATATTAACTCCTCTCTCGCCAACTATATAATCATATCCATGAGGAAGATCGGAAATAAATTTATGTAAACCTATTTTCATAGCCGCATTTTTAATGTCTTCTATTGAAATTGAATCGTCATACAGAGCTATGTTATTATAAATTGAGTCTGCAAATAAAAAAACCTCTTGTTGTATTAGTGAGATCCCTCTTCTTAATTCATGTAATTTAAATTTATCTATATTTATATCATCTATTTTTATCTCTCCTTCTTTTAAGTTATAGAATCTATTCAGAATATTAATAATTGAAGTCTTTCCTGATCCAGTTTTTCCAATTAACGCTACTGTTTGTCCAGTATATATGTTAAAGCTAATATTTTTTAATACTTCAATCTTAGGCTTGTAACAAAAACTAACATTAACGAACGAAATTGAATTTTGAATACGATTAAAAGACTCTTTACCATTATCTATAATCTTTTCATTTGTATCTAACACCTTAAAAACCCGATCCGATCCAACAATACCCATTTGTAAAATATTAAATCTATCGGCTAACTGTCTTATCGGGCGAAACATCATATGAATGAATAAAATAAATGCCACTATCTGACCTGGAGTTATTTCTTTTCCAGAAATTATAGAGTTTCCTCCATACCAGATTAGAAAACCGATTGAAATCGCAGATAAAATTTCAACAATCGGGAAGAAAACGGCATAATAAAAAATGGACCTTATATGCGCAGACCTATGATCTTTATTTATTTTTTTAAATTTAGAATACTCTACATGTTCTTTATTAAATATTTGAACTATTTTCATACCAACAATTCTTTCTTGCAAAAAGGTGTTGATGTTAGAAACTTGATTTCTCACATCAATAAAAGCAGATTTTATGTTTTTCTTAAACCAAGCGGTAGCAATTAATAGAAAAGGAATGGTTATAAGGCTAATTAGCGCTAATCTCCAATCTGTATAAAACATTATAACTAGAATCATTATTAGCTTTAAAATTTCTGCCATAATAATTAACAGTCCCTCAGAAAATATCGCGGCAATAGTTTCTATGTCTGAAACTGTTCTTGTTACAAGTGTTCCTATGGGTTTTTTATCAAAATAGCGCATTTTAAGTGACAAGATATGTCTAAATACATAACCTCTTAAATCTTGTATCACATGCTGTCCAATCCAAGTTGAAAGAAAAATATAAGAAAATTGCGCAAAACCTTCTAAAAAAAGCAATAGAACAATTAAAAGCGTGATCTCTAATAATTCCTTTGGCATAGGTATTTCGACAATTATATAATTATCAATTGCATAATTAATAAGTAAAGGCCTGATTGGTCCTAAAAAAGATAGGGCTACAGCAGCAAATAATGAAATGAATAAATACTTTTTGTATGAATAAGAGAATGTTAATACTCTTTTTAATAGTTGGGTATTATAAATCTGACCTATACTTTTTTTATTCATCATAAATCTCTTTTGGATATTCTATAGAAACTAAAGTAAGGCCATTAGCAGGCATTGATTTGCCAGCTAACGATCTATTCTTATTTTCCAGAATCTTTTTCAAGCTAGAAACTGGGATTTTTGATTCACCAACATCAACCAATGTACCAACTATTGCGCGAACCATATTACGTAAAAAACGATTTGACCTAATTGTAAAAAAGATTTTATCTTTCTTCTTTACAACACTTAAAATGCTAATTTCACAATTGTTTGTATGTGTATTTGTTTTTACTTTTGAAAAAGAAGTAAAGTCATGTTTTCCTAACAGATATTGAGCGCTTTCATTCATTTTAATAACATCTAGTTTCTTATTATAAAAATAGCAATGAGTGTTGAAGGGGTTTTTGTTTTCAGATATACAATAGCTATAAGTTCTGTTTAAAGCAGAAAATCTAGCATGAACATCCTCTTTTACCTTGAAAAGATTTATAACAGCTATATCATTAGGTAAAATAGAGTTAATTCGGTATAACAATTCTTTACCCAAACTCTTGTCTGAGTCAAAATGAGCAAACATTTGCTTAGCATGAACTCCTGTATCTGTTCTTCCTGCTGCAACTAATTCAACTTTCTCCTGAATGATTAAAGATATGCATTCTTCTAACTTTATTTGGATAGTAGTCGCATTAGGCTGATATTGCCAACCATGATAGTTGCTGCCGTCATACATAAGTTCAATAAAATATCTCATAAAGCAAGAAATGGCAAAATTAGAAAAAGTGATCTGATTTATACTATATATTTTTTTTATCCGTTACTTTTTTGAATTTTTTTTTTACGTAATATATATTTGCAAAAATAAAGAATGAAAATACTAAAATCATGAATGAAAATAATACTGTAGATATAAAGCAATTAAATGAGAGGATAAGTAAGGAGAGTGCAATTATTGACATGTTGATACTTGAAATGAACAAGGTGATTATTGGTCAAAAAAAGATGGTAGAAAGGTTGTTAGTTGCCTTACTTTCAAATGGCCATATACTTCTTGAAGGAGTTCCTGGACTTGCAAAAACATTAGCGATTAGCACATTGTCTAAAACAATAAATGCGAAGTTTAGCAGATTACAGTTTACTCCTGATTTATTGCCAGCAGATATCATCGGAACACAAATCTACAGTCCAAAAAACGAAAAGTTTTCAATTAAAAAGGGGCCTATTTTTGCAAACTTTATTTTAGCTGACGAGATTAACCGAGCTCCCGCAAAAGTTCAATCAGCATTGCTTGAAGCTATGCAAGAAAGGCATGTTACAATTGGGGGTCAATCTTTTCCACTAGATAATCCATTTCTTGTTATGGCAACGCAAAATCCAGTAGAGCAAGAAGGTACATATCCACTTCCAGAAGCTCAAGTAGATCGGTTTATGTTAAAAATTATAATTTCTTATCCAGAAATAGAAGAAGAAAAAATAATTATGCGAAATAATTTAGCAAAGGAATTTCCTATACCAAATCAAATTTTAAGTCCGGAAGAAATTATCAAAGCAAGAGAGACAGTAAAAGATATTTACATGGATGAAAAAATTGAAAAATATATTCTAGATATTATTTTTGCTACTAGATATCCGGAAAAATATGGACTAAAGAATATAAGTGATATGATAGCATACGGAGCATCACCAAGAGCTAGCATTAATCTTTCTGCTGCTTCAAAAGCATATGCGTTTATTAAAAGAAGAGGCTATGTAATCCCTGAAGATGTTCGTGCATTGTGCCATGATGTCTTAAGGCATCGTATTACACTAACCTATGAAGCGGAGGCCGAGAATATCACAACAGAAGAAATTATTACAACTATTTTAAATGGTATAGAAATACCTTAAAAACAAATGGATTCTTCTGATTTATTAAAAAAGATACGTAAGATTGAAATAAAAGCCAAAGGGCTCTCTAATCATATTTTTTCAGGAGAGTATCAAACTGCTTTTAAGGGGAAAGGTATGGCATTTTCAGAAGTTAGAGAATATCAACATGGAGATGATGTTCGCGCAATTGACTGGAATGTAACGGCTAGATATAATTCTCCATACATCAAAATATTTGAAGAAGAAAGAGAAATGACGGTAATTCTTCTTGTAGATATAAGTAAATCTGGAGATTTTGGAACAACTACACAGTCAAAAAGAGATCTTACTACTGAAATTTCTGCGGTTCTAGCATTTTCAGCCATAAATAATAATGATAAGGTAGGTGTCATTTTTTTTTCTGATAAAATTGAAAAATTTATCCCTCCTGAAAAAGGAAAAACTCATATACTTAGAATAATTAGAGAAGTGTTAACGCTAAAACCACAAAGTACCGGAACTAATATTTGTACAGCTATAGAATATTTTAATAACGTAATAAAAAAAAGAAGTGTTCTTTTCATGCTTTCTGATTTTATGGATAATGGGTTTGAAAAACCACTAAGAATTGCTAGTAAGAAACATGATGTTGTCGCAATACATATTTTGGATAAAAGAGAAAGAGAATTGCCACAAGTCGGTATACTTCCTCTCAAAGATACTGAGACTGGTAAAATTATTTATGTAGACACATCAGACGATAATTTAATGGCTAGTTTTTCTAAAAAAAGAGAGAAATTTAACAGCGATACTAAAAATTTATTTAAGATTTGTGGATCTGATTATATATCAATTCTCACAGGCTCTAACTATTCGAAATCCTTAATTAACTTTTTTAAAAGTAGATCTTTAAAGAAATGATAAGATTAATACTACTCTTGATAATCCTAAATTCACAAGCATTTTCAAATAATGATTATGGAGAGATAAAATTAAATAAGGATACGATTAAAATTGGGGAACATTTAAAATTAATTTTATCTATTAATACAACGGAAGAAAATATTCTATGGCCTAAATTTGAAGAAATACTTCCTGATGGTATTGAAATTTTAAAAAAATCAGAAATTGATACTTTTCTAAATAATAGT
>MDTE01137378.1_pt1 | contig 19207 bp, 18 predicted proteins | sample 811231 | NCBI WGS metagenome assembly MDTE01 (sample SAMN05326651, study PRJNA326480) | marine metagenome | isolation source: seawater | place: Indian Ocean: Red Sea | collected 2010 | reverse complement strand
AAGGGCGCTTAGCTCAGTCCGGCAGAGCGCTTCCCTTACAAGGAAGAAGTCACAGGTTCAAATCCTGTAGCGCCCACAAGGGTTTTTCAGAAATCTACCTTGCAAAAATACAAAAACCCCACAAATTTCTCATGATAAAATCTTAAATACTTTTTTTACTAAATTTTTAAATTTTTTTGGGGTATATTTTCTTATTATTTCAATTATTTTATATTTATTATTTTTTCTTTTTCTTTTTTTATTTTCATTATTTATATAAATTTGTGACTCTTTAAATAACATTTTTATTAATTGAATTCCTGGATCATTCTGAAAAGCAATAAAATTTCCCCATGAATTATCTGGTATTTTGTTTACCTGGTATTTATAGAAATCTTTTAATGAATGTTCAGTTCCATACTGAATTATTGGGTACCATTCAAATACATAGACTGTATAATTTTTTGATATTAAAAATTTTGCAATATCATCTGGTGTATGTCTTAATGACAAAGTTTTGTTAAGTTCAAACTCAACAAGTAAAACTTCAGGTACTATCTTTTCCCAATTACTTCCTAATAGTGCATTGTAATCATTTCCCTCAATATCGATTTTTAAAAATTCAATATGTTCAATGTGGTGTGTTTTTGTGTAATCTGATAAATTAATTGTATTGACTTCATAACCTGAGGGCTTATGACTAGGATGGAAAGGAATCAAACTAGTAATTCCTTTGCTAACTTCAGATTCGTATAAATTTACTTTTTTGTTTGAAGTTATATCTACTGCTAAATTATTAAGGACAATTTTACTACCATATTTATTTTTTAAATTTTTAAAGTAGATTTTGTTTGCTTCAAAAGCATGGATCTCCCAATTTGAATCTAAAAAATATTGAAAAGAGCTACCTACAAAAGCTCCTACATCAAACATTATATTTTCCTTACTATTACCAAGTTTTAAAAAATATAAATATATAAGTAGTGACTCATCTACCGAAACCTGTCCTTGTTTAAATTGCTTTGATTGGTTAAAAGAGGTTTTTTTAATCATTTTATTTTGTATCTTTTCATTTAAATTCTAACAATAACTTTATTGGTTTTACCGATTTAATTTCTATCTTTTATTTAGGATTAAAATATATATTTATGCAAGGTAACTTATTAATAACAAAAGTTTTTTTGTTTATTGTTTTTTTTAGTATATGTTCTTTTGATTCAGAAAATGAATTTAGTGAACCTTCTGAAGAGATTATTGCTAATGAGGTTGAAAAAGTAACAACAACAGTTGAAGTAAGAGAGCCAGAAAATATATTTGAAATTCCTTATAAACATACATACTTAGAGTTTGAAAATTGCTCTGATTATCTTGGAAGTGAAAATAAAGTCACTTGTATTTCGGGAGCTTCTATTATCAACACATTTGAATTTAACGGAAGTATTACAAATATAGAATTTTTCGATAATTATTTGTTTGTAGTCTTAAAGAATGGAAAAATTATAAAATTTGATATATTAAAAAACAGCTCTGAAGAAGTATTTAATATTTCCAACAATGTAAGGCAAAGAGGAATGGAAAATGGATTATTAAGCCTTGCAATGAATCCTTACGAATCAGAATTTGTAGTTTCCTATGTTAACCTTGATAACAAATTGATATTTGAGTTATTTTCTTATGAAAATGAAGTAGTTAATCACAAACCAGTTATGAAGTTGTTGGAAATACAATCTGAAAACGATACACATTATGGAGGTAAAGTCATTTGGTCAGAAAAATATAAATGCTTTCTTGGTTCAATTGGAGACCTTCAAGAAGCAAACTTTGAATCTCGAATTAAATCTGACCCATTAGATACTTCAAAAGTACGTGGAAAAATTATAGGTTTGAATTGTGACCCACTTAATCTTGAAACAGCAATTATGAGCAAAGCAGAAAAAAGTCCAATACAAAATTTAATTGCAACAGGTCTAAGAAATCCCTGGCAGTTTTTAGAATTTAAAGACTATTTAATTATTTTTGATACCGGTTTCACACAAAACGAAGAGCTTAACATTACAAAATATGAAACTAACTCACAAATTTTTGGTTGGCCAGTCTTTGAAGCAACTAAAAGATCCGAAGATTTAGATAATATAGATAATTACTCATTAGATATTTATCATTGGAAAAATGGCCAACAAAGTTCAGCTTTAGAATATGTTTACGAAAATTCTATTAAGCCTTCTTTTTACTATAACCATAATGCTTGCAATTCTCCTGAATATGAAAATTGTGATGGAAAATCAGATATTTATAGAGCTGCAATAATTGGGGGAGGTTTATTAAACAGTCCTTCAAGTAATTACAATTTTGACATTTTCTTTGCTGATCACATTTCACAAGAATTATTTTCATTTAACTTAATAGAGAGACAATTGAATATATTCCCTATAAGAGATTTAATTTTAGTTAATATCGTAAAAGTATTTGATAGTGATTTAAACCAAATTATTGTTGGTACTGATACTGGGTTACTACATATAATACAACTTCCATAATGTAGATTTCACAAATAATAGTTTTTAAAAATTATAAATTTTTCTTTTATGAAATAAAATTCCAAAAATAAAATTTGTTTGAGGAAAAATAAACTTTTTAAATTTATTAGTAAAAAAGTACTTGTACAACAACAAAGTTAACACTGCCTGGTCTTGTCTATGATTTTCTCTACTGGAGTCAAGAGGTGAAATACATTCTTGAATTTGTGAAAAATTACTCCATAATTCTGCAATCTTATTTGCTTTTTTTGATTTGTAATCAAATCCGATTAAACCGCTAGCATAATTATTACTATCTAAATATTTATTATTTATTCCAATATATTCGATTGTTTTTGGATGTGTCCAATCCCTTATGGTATTACTGCTTGTTGGTACAATTATTCCTGATGCTGTTAAGGCAATTTTAAGGAAAATTATTTTTTTAGTGATTAAATTACCAGCGTCTAACCATACTACTTTTGATTTACACTCCTGCATCAACTCATTTACAATAATTGGCTTCCAAGCATAATTCCCAAGCTTATCATCAAAATATTCTCCAATAAATTTCGGATAGTGATTGAACCGAAATATTCTTATATTTAATTTTTCATATTTGTCTTTTAAATAATTAACTTGATCCTTTTCGAGACCTATATCATAAACAATTAACTTGTTACTTAAGTTTTTGTAATAACTCTCTAATAAACTATCTAATTGTTTGAAATAGTTTTTTTCAGCAGCTGTTACAAAAATAATATTATTCTGATAAGGCTTTCTGTAAATTATCAAATTATAAATTAGATTGAAGAAAATTATTAATAAGTCAATCGAAAATCGAAATAATCTTTGGCTAAACGCTATTGCAACTTTTACCCATGTTTTTAATTTAATCATTAGAAATTCAGTACTTACTTGATTTGAAAAGAATTAACGAATTAAAAAGATATAAAATTAGTTTCCAACCATCTCTAAACCTAGAAATATTAGTCTTTCCATATTTTCGACTTCTGTAATGTACTGGGTATTCTAAAATTTTTGCACCAGAGTATGCACTAGAAAATATAAGATCAAAATCACAAAATGGATCTGAAATGTATAGTCTTTTTTGCCAATTATAGATTGTGTCTACTCTTGATCTTTTAAAAATCTTTGTTCCACATAAAGTATCTGAAAGGTTTACTCCAATCACTTTTGAAATAACATACTGAAAGCTTCTATTTCCTAATTTATTTATATATCTCATAGCACTATCTTCCATTGGATACATCAGCCTTGTGCCATTTACGAAATCAGAATTGGTATTTGCTAAAACTTCAAAAAAATTTGTAAGTTCTTCTGGATCAACACTAATATCCGCATCTAATATAGCTATAGCATCATACTTTGATTTCTCAATTGCTTCCCAAACAGCATTGGCTTTACCATTTTTAGATTGCTCAAAGACCACAATTTCTAATTCTTTTTTTTCTTTTTTTATTTCTTTTGCAATCTCATATGTGTTGTCATTAGAGGGGCCGCACACAATAATTATCTCAAAATTTGTTGAAAATGAAGGAATCCTATTGACTAATTCCCTTAGATTTCCGGATTCATTTTTTGCAGGTACAATAATTGACTTTGTATAGTCTTTAACAAATTCATCTTTAAGCTGATACAAAAAATAAGTTTTTATTCCTAAGTTAAAGTAACTGAACAATAATTCTAGAAAAATATTTAAAAGCTTACCAATTCCAAACAATCTAAAAGGAAATATTTGGCGGTTATAGCTCTTAAGTTTTTCAAAATTTAATGAATAAAAAATATTTGAAATTTTACTTGGTTTTATGTAAGAATTTATCTGTGACTTTCTTTTAATCCCGATTATCTCAAAAAGTTTAAATAACATATTCCATTTTGGATTTATAGAAGTAAGTAGTATTTTTCCTTCTTTTTCAAGAATGTTTTTAAAAAATTTAACAAATCTATATATATCAGAAGATACTTCAAATATATCCGTTACTATTATGAATTCATATTTTTTATCTGTTTGATTAAATGAACTAAAATCTAAATCCTTTGTTGAGTCAATATAGAGTACATCGTAATCACCTTGTTTATATTTATTTTCACTTAAATTAGAAGTTATATGTAGAACGGAGTTGTAGGGATGAACATATTTTTCGATTTCACTATAGTGATTTTTGTAGAACTGTTCCCTTGATAATTTAAACATAAAATTTTTGAATATTCACATATTATACACGCTAAGACAGTGTTTTTAAGTGGTAATAATTTCAAAAATAATCTAAATATTTTTTGTTAATTGGCTAAGAAAATCATAAAATTTTTCTAATTTATAATTCTCTATAATTGTTTCTTTTGCATTTTTAGAGATTTTTTTTAATTTAGAATCATCGTAAAATATTTCATTAATTTTTTTTATCCAGGTTTTATGGTGAAAATCGTTCACAAATATTATATTTTCATTGTTAAAAAACAAGTTTTTTTGCCAAAAACCCTTTGTTCTTGTAATCATCACAGGTATACCAAGTGACATAGATTGAAGTGCAACACTTTGCCCAGATGGTTGATAGGTATCTTTAAGGGGAATAATTGATAGTTTTGATTCTAAGTAAAGCTCTTTCAAATCTGAATCAGAAATTTGATCACTTCCCCAAAAACCGTTGTAAATTTTTACATTTGGTAAATTTATTTCTTTAAATACTTCATTAGAGGATACAACTATAAAATTAAATTCTTTCAGACTTTCTGCCAATTTTATTAATAATTCAAAATCTCTATTTCCATCATTGCCAACAAATATTATATTATTATTTTTTGATAAGTCTTTTTTACTTTCGTTTGACCAAAATTGCGTATCTACACAGAAAGGTAAAAATTTAAACCTATCAATGTATTTTTTATGAGTATTACTAGCCTTTCTAAGTTCCGAATCACCTAAAAAAAGTACATTATTAGTATTTGCAACTAATAATCTAATAAAAAATAAATGAGCAAATTTCAAAGTCTTAAATTTTTGATTTTTGCTATATAATCCCATTACAAACATTGAAGTATTAATACGTTTAAAAATTCTCGCAACAATAAGTAATAAGAGTGATGAAAAGCCAACCCCCTCATTTATTAAAAATAAATGATCAGTTTTAATAATTTTTTTAAAATTTTCTAAATTTGTTAATTTGGAAGTATAGAAGGGTAAGCTTATAAATTTATTCATAAATTTATCAAACACCAAAAGTAGGCTCTGCTTAAATGATTTAGTTTCCCTAAATTCAATAATTTCTATATTATTTTTACCGTTATCGAAATTATGAAGGCCATAATAAAACTCTTTTGCATAACTTTTTTTGTTATAGTAATTTTTTTTTCGATTTTGGCTAAATATGTAAGTAATGTTTTCCATCTAATGTTACTTATTTTAATTAGCTTACTAAAACTGTTGCTTTACAAAAAGAATAAATTTTTAGATTTAAATATTTTTTTATTAAATTAATTTAATCTTGTAGAAATGAGAATATTTAAAAATACATATAATATAAATAAGATTCTAGATGATAGATTTTTAGCTTATACTCACCTTGGCTTAGGCGACCATATTGTATGCAACGGACTGCTTAATCATTTCTCTGAATCTTTTAACAAAGTTTATTTACCTGTTAAATCTAGAGATATGAATAACGTTAATTATTTGTATAAAGATAATAAGAAAATACAAATCTTTAAAATAGAGCATGAAACTGAAGTTGAAGATATAAGCAATTTTGCAAAAAAAAATAGTTTGGTTATTTTAAAAGTTGGTTTTAAAAAAAGGAAGCCCCCATTTAATTTATCTTTTTACGAACAGTTTGACTTACCGTACAGTATTTCAATTGAAAAGTTTAAAGTTACAAGAGATGAAGCAAAGGAAGAAAATTTATATCGACATTTAAAAGGTATATACAACATAAATGGTCCTTATCAAATTGTGCATAATCAAAGCTCTTATGGAAAGGTTAATCTTAGATCAAATGAAAAGCTTCCAACTATATTCATAGAAAAGGAGACTGATTTATACAAAAATATTTTTTTGTATACGAAAATAATTGAGAATGCGAAAGAAATTCATTGCCTTGACAGCAGTTTTCTACATTTAGTTGAAAGAGTAAAGACTGATGCAATGCTTTTTTTCCACAATATAAAAAAAGATGGTCAAGAAGGTGCAGAAGTACATTTAGTTAAAAATTGGCAAATTATAAATTATATAAAATAGATTTCTGTCATTATTAATATCAATTAAAGTATTAAACAATTTGTCAAGGAAATAATTAATGGAAGTCAATATACCAGTTTCTTTAGGAGAGCTACTTGATAAAATTTCAATACTAGAAATAAAGAGTATAAAAATATCAAATGAATCTAAATTAGCAAATATTAAAAAAGAACTTAGTGGGCTTAAAAAAGTTCTTGAGAATTTAAATATTAATTTTTCGGAAATAAAAAAATTATATGAGGAACTTTACAAAATAAATTTGGGTTTATGGGAAATAGAAGATTCGATTAGAATTCTTGAGAAAAATAAAAATTTTGAAAAAGATTTTATTGATTTAGCAAGGTCAGTTTATATAACTAATGACAAAAGATTTCAAGTAAAAAATGAAATTAATAAACTTTTTAACTCTAATTATGTCGAAGAAAAATCATACGAAGATTACTAGTGTTGATTAATTGAAAGTAGCTGTTTTTCTCACATGGGATTATTCACTTAAAACATGGAATGAATCAGGCACTATAGATAGAGAACTAACATTTTTTAAGAAAATTGAAAAAGACAGAAACGTTTTATTTTCATATTTTACTTATGGTAAGAGTTCAGACATTGAATTAGCAAGTAGATACGGGTTACATGAAGTCAATCCTATATACTCAAATAAAAAGTATTATAAAAACAAATTATTAAGATTATTTTCTTCATTTCTTTTAATATTTAAATTTAAAAATAAATTTGATGGTGTTGATCTAATATTTCAAAATCAATTGCTTGGTTGCTGGGTGCCAATTTTAATAAAAAAAATATACAAAAAACCTTTAATCATTAGGACAGGGTACGACATGCTTGATTTTGCTAGGCAAGACAAAAAGCCTTTTTATATAATCTATCTTTACAAAATTTTGACAAAATTTGCTGTAAAAAATTGTGATTACTTTACAGTTACAAGTCGTACAGATTTGGAAAAATTTAAAACTGACTATCCAGTATATGACCACAAATTTTTGTTAAGACCAAACTGGGTTGAAATTAGCGAATTAGAAAAGCTTCACAATCGATATAACAATAAGATACTGGTTGTTGGAAGACTTGTTAAGCAAAAAAACTTTAGTTATTTAATTTCAGAATTTAAAAACTCAAAAAAATATTTAGAAATTGATATTGTAGGTAATGGACCAGACATAGACGAACTAAGTGCTCAAGCAGAAAAGCAAAATGTAAAGATTAATTTATTAGGCAATTTTGAAAATAAAGAATTACTAAAGCTTTATCAGCAATACAAATTCTTTATTTCAACTTCTTTATTTGAAGGAAATCCCAAGTCACTATTAGAGGCAATGGGCTCTGGTTGTGTAGTTATTGGTTCAAATATAAACAATCATAAAGAGATTATTTCTGATGGGAAAAATGGTTACCTTTTTGAAATTAAAGATAGTCATTTAATAGATAAATTTAATTTTGTTTCGCAGAATGATGATGTTTTATCGAATATTAGTAAAGAAGCCCATTCCTTTATTAAAAACACGTTTTCTCTCAACAAGTCTGTTGAATCGTTTTATAAAGACTTTGAAAAAACTCTTTCTAAATAATGTTCTAAAACAAACAATTTCCAAATCCTTTGCCCATTAATCCTAGATTTGTTAATACTCAATAAATTTATGATTTTATCGTTTAAGTTAGTAACTACATGACCATTTAAAATTTTATCTAGAATGAAATCTAAATTATTAAAAACCCAATTTTCAACATCGAAAATAAATCCTTGTTTTTTTCTTAATAGAAAATCTTGACTAAAGTCATTTGACAGATAATTTTTCAAAACTTCTTTAGAATTCTTAGGATTAAGATATGAAATATTATTTGACATTATAAATTCAATCAATTTGTGATCTACGAATGGAGATCTTACTTCAAGTGAATTTGCCATTGAAGTTCTATCAATTTTAAACATCATCATTTCAGGTAAAAAAAGTTTGTAGTCCGCAATAAGAAGGTTCTTATAGTAGTTATCTTCATCATAATTTAAACCTTCTGCAAATGTATTTTCTAAAGATTTAATTTTCAATAACTTCATTAACTTTTTATCCTCTAAAAACGATCTGTATTTGGTTTCCAAGTTATTTGACTTAGAAAGAAGTTTGTTTCCTGTTCCTAAAATTGCTGGATAAATATTGTAAGTTTTTGAAATTAAATTACTCAGAAAACCTGTTTTTTTTAAACTTTTAATGGTTCTTTCATAACCTCCCATCAATTCATCACCACCGTCTCCAGAAATAGCTACCTTATAGTATTTTGATATTTGATTACTTAAAATAAATGACGGTACAACTGATGGATCACTGTATGGTTCATCTAAAGAATTAAGTGCTTGATTAATTTCATTTATTGATATCTCAGAAGAAATAATTGTAGATTTGTGATTTAAATTATATTTCTCAACAACTTTTTTTGCGTATTTACTTTCATCATATTTATTTTCCTGTAAATATATTGAAAAAGAATTAATCTTCATTTCATTGTCAGCCATATTCTTAATTATTGAGGTAGAGTCTATCCCTCCTGATAAAAAATTTGCAACGGGAACATCTGCATTAGTTCTGACTTTAATTGCATCTGAAAAAATATTAAAAAACTCTTCGTTGCTAAATGGTTTATCATCTATATAATTTTCTAAATTCCAATATTTTGATTTTGTAGCAACAAAATTACTGTTTTGTAAATCAACTGTAAGCACTTCTGAAGGCATAACTTTATAAATGTTTTTAAACAATGTAAAAGGTGAACTTACGATTCCATAATTTAAATAAGCATACAGGTGATTTTCATCAATTTTAAAATCTTCAACAATTTTTAATATTGACAATAAGCTTGACCCAAAATGAATGTTTTCATTATCAAAAAAGTAATATAAAGGTTTTTGCCCTAATCTATCTCTTACTAAATAAAGCTTAGATTTTTGCTCATCAAAAAATGCAATAGCAAACTGTCCTCTTAGTTTATTTACAAAATTAATTCCATAATACGATAAGCCAATTAACAATGTTTCCGTGTCTGAATGAGAAGTGTAAAATTTTAAACCTTGGTTTTCTAAATCCTGCCTTAATTCAGCATGATTGTAAATTTCGCCATTAAACATGAGCCATGTATTGAATTCATTTGAATACATTGGTTGATTTGCTGTTTCTGATAAATCTAAGATTGAAAGTCGATTGAAATGAAAATTAATATTGAATTCATTATATTTCTTTTCTATAAAACACTTCGCATCTGGTCCTCTGCATTCTATAAATCTATTAGCTTCGCTAATTAAAGAATTATTAATGGGTTTTACAGAAACAGATCCGGTGAATCCACACATTCTTTAATTATATTCATAGGAATAAATATTATTGTTGTTAAATTAACATTATGAGAGAAAATGTTAACTTCTTGTACTGTTTTGATACCAATTACAACTTACAAGCATTCACATCTATGATTTCTCTCCTAGATTGTTCAACCAAAAAAATAAATATCTACGTTATTCACAATGAAAAAAATTTTGAGCTTCAGGTTCCAGAAAAAATATTAAATCACAAAAATTTAATTTTTTTTGAATCTTATCAATTTAATGATTATGAACACGAATTTCCAAATATAAAAAATGTTCATATCAGTGTTGCAACATATTTTCGACTTTTTATACAAAACTACCTTCCAAAAAAAGAAAAGTTTTTTGTATTTTTGGATCCTGATGTTATTTGTATTAATGATCCAATAAGAGAAATAGAGAATACAATGAAAAGGTTAAACGACACAAATTTTACAATATCTGCCAAAACTGAGCATAATTTTGGTGTGAAAAATATCAATGTGAATAATAAATATTTTAATGCTGGTGTAATGTTAATCGATTATGAAAAATGGCAGCTCAATAATTTTCACAATAAATTGATAAAGAAGTTAGAAGACTTAAAAAATAATATTGTTCAATGGGATCAGGATGTATTGAATTCAATGTTAAATGGAGAATATTTAGAACTTAAAGAAATACTAAATTTTAAAGCCGCAACAAAATCAAATAAAATATTTAAAAGTAAAGTTTTGATGATACATTATATGGGAAGCCATAAACCATGGTTAACGAGCGGAGTGTTTCAAAGAGATTCTAATTATTATCACAAAAACTTTAGAAAAGTTAGTCAAAATAGTTTTCACTTAGAACATAAGTGGAGATTAAGATCTGTTGTGGATTTTTTATTAGCATTAATCACCTTAAGGGTTTTTAGAATAAATAGACCATTAATCTTTATTTACGAGTTTATAATTTCTATTCTTAAAAATAAAAATTAGGACATTTATAATAATTACATTGATTCTAAAGGAGTTTTTTGAATATTTTAGTATTGGGTAGCCAGGGTATGGTGGGATCATCTGTATCTAGAGCTTTAAAGAAAAATAAAAATATTAATCTATTTGAATCCTCACGAAAAGATACTAATCTTTTTTCACTTTCTCAAACAAAGAAATTATTTACAACCTTCAAGCCTGATATTGTAATTAATGCTGCAGCAAAAGTTGGGGGCATATTAGCAAACGATCTTCAAAGAACAGAATTTATACTAAATAACCTTAAAATAAATATAAATATTATTGAGAGTATTACAGAATTTCCAGAAACAAAATTAATTAATTTAGGAAGTAGTTGCATATATCCACTGGGAGCAGAAGTCCCAATAACAGAATCTACTTTGATGACTGGAAAACTTGAGCCAACTAATTCCCCTTATGCAATGGCTAAACTTGCAGCAATAGAAATGGGTGATGCTATTTCTAAACAATATGGTCATGAGGTTTTAGACTTAATGCCCACAAATCTTTATGGTCCAAATGATAATTTTTCAGAAAATGAAAGTCATGTTATACCCGGTCTAATTTCTAGAATGCACAGAGCTAAGTTAGAAAATAAAGAAAAATTTGAAGTTTGGGGAACTGGAAGGCCTCTTAGGGAATTTTTATTTATAGATGATTTAGCGAGCGCAATTGAATTTATAATATTAAAAAATGTCGAGCCAGGTCTTTATAATATCGGAAGTAATGAAGAAGTAACAATAAAAGCTTTAGTTGAAAGCATCAAAGATGTGATTGAATTTCCAGGAGAAATTATCTTTGATGAAACTAAGCCTGATGGGAATCCTAGAAAATTACTTGATTCAACTAAGTTTACTAAACATGGATGGATGCCTTCAATTAATTTATCCAAAGGATTAAAAATAACTTATGATTGGTTTTTAGAAAATATAGTTTAGGTAGAATACTCCCAAGTAGGTTTCATTAAACCATTGTCTATAAGCACTTTTTCTCTATTTGACAAATCTAAATCACTATCAACCATTTTTTTTACTAAATCATCAAAACTAGTCTTAGGTTTCCAACCAAGTATGTTTTTTGCTTTAGAGGCATCACCAAGTAAGTGATGTACCTCGTTAGGACGAGAATACTTTTCAGATGTCAAAACATAGTCTTTCCAGTTAAGTCCTACGTGATTAAATGCTTTTTCAGCAAATTCTTTAACTGTATGTGTCTCGCCTGTAGCTAAAACCCAGTCATCAGGGCTTTCGTGTTGCATCATTGCAAACATGCCATCTGTGTAGTCGCCAGCATAACCCCAGTCTCTTGAAGCATCAAGATTTCCTAAAGTGAGATTAGTCTGTAGTTCGTTATAAATTCTACCAACTGCTCTAGTAATTTTACGTGTTACAAAAGTTTCTCCCCTGTGAGGAGATTCGTGGTTGAAAAGTATTCCATTAACAGCAAAAATATTGTAAGACTCTCTGTAAACTTTTGTTATATTATGAGCAAAAACTTTTCCAGCTGCATAAGGACTTTTTGGCTCAAATAAAGAATCTTCGTTTAAAACAATTTTTTCAGAACCACCAAACATTTCTGATGACGAGGCTTGATAAAACTTAATATCTTTTTCAACATTCCTAATTGAATCTAAGATTGTAATTGGTCCAACGGTTGAGGTATAAGTTGAGTAGATAGGGTTTTTAAAAGAGACTGCTACATGTGATTGAGCAGCTAAGTTGTAAATTTCATCAGGTAAAATTTTATTTATTAAATTAGTCAGAGATGATGAATCTAATAAATCTGAATAGTAAAGTTGTAGTCTCCCTTCTTCTCCATATTTTGCTATCAATGGGTCTATTCTACTTGTGTTAATATTTGAGGCTCTTCTTATCAGACCATGTACTTCATAGCCTTTTTCTAATAGTTGACTCGACAAATAGTAACCGTCTTGTCCTGTAATACCGGTAATTAATGCTTTCATATTCTCACTTATTTTTGAATTTTACACTCGTAAAAAAACTACTTACAAAAAAGTAAAACACTATTGCAAAATATGGATTTTCCATAGACCCGTCGAACATAGAAATAAATACAAGTGGAAGAAAAAATACTAAAAATTCAAAATTAGTAAAATTTATCTTTGAAATTTTAACCATATTGTAAAAGAAATACAAAACTAATAAAATCCCAAAAATACCTCCTCGAATAAATATATTCAAAAAATAATTATGGGAATTTTCGTTTAGTCCATCTAATCCAGAATAAATAAAATTATTGAAAACAATAGGCTTTTTGTGAAAACCTTGGCCAAAGATAATTTCGTTATTTTGTTCCGCATACATGTAAATATCTTGCCAAAGCTGCAAGCGCCAATTTAAGTTTCCATCAGCAGAATAGAGTCTGTCTTCATATATATAAAAGAAAGGAACTTCATCATCAAAAGTATTTGAAACTACATATTTGTGTTTAAATACCTGAACAACAGCCTCGGGTGTTTCCTGAACTTCAAAAGTATTATCTACTAATGAATGTGAGGTGGTTAAAAATAAAAATATCGATATCAAAAATAAAATTGATGATCTTCTTAAATTTGCATAAAAATATTCCTTTTTTCTGTAGCCCATAACAACAATATATATAAATAATGCAATAGCAGCAGACCTGCTTTTAAAAAAGATTAGCGGTATGTAAATAGATGAGGTAAGTACGAATAAATCAACTACAGGTCCGTTTTCTACATATTTATTTGCAAAAAAAGTAACAACTATAAAAAAGATCGCTATTTCGGCACCTTTTAAAAATTGAGTCTTATCAGAAAATTCATTAAAAAATTGAGTTAAAAATTCTGGATAATAGATAACGTTAAATATAAATTGTATAAATAAACCTAGATAACCAAAATAAAAATAGTTTTTTGTAATTTCTATGTTTTTGAAAATTATAAATCCTAAAAACATAAATGAAATATACCAAATATAAACACTTGACTTATAAAGATATAAATCTAAAAAATTTGCTGAATTTATTAAGTTAAATATAAAAAAGTAAAGCACTAGTAACAAATAACTAAAAATAAATCCTTCACTAAGATTTTTTCTGAAAAAATTATTTTTGTAAATTAATAAAAAAAACAAAAGTATTGAAAAACCTGTTAATAATTCAGCCAATCTGAAACCAAATATATATAAACCCATTAATGAACGTCCATTTACAAGAACAATTAAAATTGAAATAAATAAAAAGTTAAATAAAAATGATTTATATTTAGTAATTAAATTAAGTGACATTCTTGATAGTATACTTCGTTCTTCCTAATATTTTTTTTAAAGAATAATATTTAACATATAGAAATCTAAGAAATTTATTTAACAGATATCTAGTTAAAATATTAAATTTTGATTTTAAATTTCTGTCATTTATGATTTCTAGCTTATGTTCGTTAATTTCATTGAATACTTTTTCAATATGGTTTGCAGCACTTAAAAAGTCGTATGGGTATTGATTTAATTTTAAAACAAAATTATCGTAATCTTTTTTTATTGAGTCCAGAGATTCTAAGAAATTTTCAATTTCAAAACTAACGCCGAAATCGTTACAATATTCTGAGGCTGCTCCACTATCTTTATACAGAATTGGTAATCCACACAATGCTCCTTCCATATGATGATTTCCTGATGGTTCATTTTCAGATGCTGTAATATAAATATCATGTTTTTTTAATTCTTTAGATAAATTGTTTCCATGCAACGGATCTAAAACATTAATATTATTAAATTTCATATCTTTTGGTTTATTTCCTATAAAAGTGAATTCAAAAATATTATTATATTTTTCAGAGTTTAGGTAAGTGTCTAATTGTTTGTAGTCTAAGTATCCTTTGTTTAAATTATCACTCCAATGATGTGTAACTAGTTTTAGTTTCGTTTTTTTATTCCAATATGTTTTACCATTATTATTAAATATCTGTTTATTTGGACCACCTTTAACTACGTAGGATCTTTTCTTGCTTAACTCAAATTTATTAAAAACATTCTTAAGCCAGTCACTAACAAATATATTTACATCAACTACTTGATTAAATTTATTTAATTTCAAATTAACGTTATTTGTGCCTTTTCTTTCATCACATTCATTTAATCTTTGAAATACAATTGCTTGACTGTTAAAAAATTTTAAATACACCTCTATGTCATAACTGTTAAAACTTGAAGTTTCAGAAGAAATAAGTGGATTAGTCAACATGATTATATCTATATCTTTATCTTTAAGATGATTTATGACTGTATGTCCCTTACTATCAAGAAAATCTATTAAATTTTTTAAAAACTCATTACCTCCACCAAATGGGCCATCTATAATTTTAGAACCTATGCTAATCTTCATAAATTATCCTGTTGAATTTTTCTAAAAAAACTCTGCTGTTCTTCTTTCTTAAGTGAAGAAATATTGTTTTTCATATTTAAAACATAAAGTTTCTTATTCAAAATTTTAATTTTATAATTTCTTTTCAATAGTTCTAAAAATAATTTGTAATCCTGTGCATACTTCATGTTCTCGTCGTACATACCAACATTTAGAATTGCATTTTTCCTGACCATTAAAGTTCCATGGATAAAAGGATTTTTGTATTTTTTTACAATACCTATTGGCAACAAATGTGAGAATCTTGGAATAGATCGTTTTGAATCTTTTATATAAGCTCTTGTTGTACAAGCATCTAATTGAAATTTTTGAAGTTCGCTATACTGAATCTCAAGTCTGTTAGGAAGGCTAATATCATCACTGTCCTGTCTTGCTAATATTTGTCCTTTTGATTCTTTTATTAAGGTGTTCAAAGATTTAGTTAATCCCTGATTATTTTTATTTCTAAATATTCTTACTCTGATATCTTTTATCTCATTTATAATTTTGTAAGTATTGTCAGTAGAGCAATCATCAATAACTAGTAACTCAATATTCTTATAGCTTTGTGAAAGGATACTATCAATTGATTTTTGTATATTTTTATCGTCGTTATAAACAGATAGTAAAACGGAAATTAAAGGATTTTCAATAATTTTATTCATCTGAGTTAAAAATATAATCTAAATTTTTACTTAATGATTTCATACTCATATTTTTATTAATATAATTATGAATTTTTATACTTTCTTCTATTAAAAGCTTTTTATTTTTCAAACAATTAATTTTTTCAACTAAATCAAGATAATTAAATTGTTGAAATGAAAGGTTATAATCTTTAGGAAAATATTCATCTAATCCTCCAAAGGATGGATATATTGATGGTATGCCATAAGATGATGCTTCTGATATTAATCTTGGTTGACCTTCATACATTTTTGTCGCGGTAATTACAGCTCTAGAATTTTTAATTAAATCTATAGCTTTTTCGTTTTCTATAAATCCAAGAAACTCAATATTTTCGGAAGAATATTTGTTAGTAAATTCTTTTTTTAATTGACCAGTCCCTATGATTAATAACTTTAGATTCACATTTGATTTTTTCCATGATTCAATTAATTCTTTTATGCCTTTTTGCTCAACAAGAGATCCAGCGTATACCACGTAATCACTATTTGCTGTATAAGTATTGTTTTCTGATATTTCAAATGGGTTGTAGTTAATAAAAACTTTACTCTCTTTGATTCCTTTTTCTGTTAAGAAATCCTTATAAAATTTGTTAAGTGCAATTATTTTTAAATTGTAATTTCTTAAAATATTCATATATTTTTTACCATACAAAATAACAAAGAATGACTTTAAATATGAATTTTCAAAATATTTATTAAAAACACTGAATCTCTTATTTTTATTTCCACATTTATAACAAAATTCTTTACGATTATAATGCTTCAAAGCACTAAATGTGTCTGTACATGCAAATCTAAAATTATGAATTTTTAGAACAACCTCAATATTTTCTTTTTCCAAAATATTAAAAATACCAAGATTTGCCTTAAACCATGTATTGTGAATGTAAACTATATCTGGCTTAAAAGTATTTAATTTTAATTTCAGTGCTTTGTTTGTTGATGGATTTGAAAGAGTAAAAAACCCTAAAATATCAAAAATATTTAATTTTTCAGAATTATCGAAATTTAAATACTCTACAGAATAAAATTTATTTAAAAATTTTATCTCTTCTACAAAGTTTGAATCTTCTCCACCATATTTTTTATATTTAGTATTGATTACTAAAACTTTTTTCATTTTGATTTATCAGTTTTCGTAATTTTTACCGCCTCCATGATTAGCATCATAGTAAAAAAGAGGTTCATTAATATAAACTAAGTTACTTAGCTGAATAAGCCCTAGCCAGCAATCATGATCTGAGGTATGTTCAAAGTAAGGAGTTCTGTATAAACCTCTAAATCCACCTAATTGTTGTATCAAATTTTTCTCTACTACAACACTTGATAAAACAACTGAGTTATGGTGTTTTAAAAAACTATAATCCCAAATCTGAGGGAATGAATTAAATTTAAAATATTTTGTCCACAAATACTTTTTTTTAATTTTTTTGAAATGATGTTCTGCATTGTAAACTGAATATTTTTTATTTTTATCATATATTCCGTAACCAAAATAACCATCTGTACAAGAAAAACCAATATTTTTGTTCTTCATTTCAGAAAGTTGAAGTTCAAGTTTTTTAGGAAGCCAATAATCATCATCGTCAAGAAAAGCTATGAAATCACCGCTTGCTTCAGAAATTCCATAATTTCTAACTGCTGGTCTTGATCCACCCCAATTAGGCGTGTTATTCCTATCAATATGAATAACTTTAGATAAACTTTTTAGTTCACTTGAATGATATGCATCTTCTGTAGATCCATCATTCACAACAATTATTTCGTAATTTTCATATGTTTGATTTTGAATGCTATCAATTGCATTGAGTAGATAACTGTACCTGTTGAAAGAAGGGATAATAATGCTTACTTTATGTGAATTCATTTTGTAATCCAATTTTATATCAAAAGAAATATTTCAGTTATAACTTTTTAATTTTACTATTTTGTTTAAGTCTAAATGCTGTATATTGTTCTTAATAGAATTTTTATGCTGAAAAACCTAGAAAATTATGAAATTTTAAACGGGCAAAATTTTTCTAAAATTGCTGATGTTATTTTCTCAATAAATATACCTAATGAAGATTTATCCAAGTTTAATGCTGATAAGTACAAAATTATTTCAAAAAATCGAGACTTTACAGGGTTAAAACTTAAAAATTTAGAAATTAAAAATGGAGATATAGTCTTTTGTAACTCCAGTTATTTAAATTTATTTTTTAAATACTTAAGACGTTTAAAAAGAATTACTTCTATAACTTTAATTACCTCTCAATCAGATTTCTCAGTTACAAAAAAAGTATTCATAAATAAACCTGGATGTATAACTAAGTGGTATGCAGTAAACGTGGATTTTGAAGATGCTAATCTAATACCTATACCTCTCGGACTAGCAAATAACTATTCCCCAAAAAATATAAGGGTAAATGATTTATTAAATTATAGATTTGAAAATATTAACAAAGAGAACAAACTCTATGTCAACTTAAGAAAAAGTACAAATTATAAAGAAAGAGAAAATATTGAAAATTTATTTAAAGATAAAGATTGGGTTGTTATGAAGGAGCCTAACTTGTCAATACATGAATACATAAAAGACTTAAATAGATACAAATTTATTTTTTGTCCATGGGGCAATGGTTTTGACACACACAGAATATGGGAAGCACTCTACTGTGGATCATTTCCGATTACTAAAACTCATGTAGGCTTATCTTTTAAAAATTTACCCATAATTTCGTTTGATAATTTTGATGACTTGTCTATTGAAAAATTAACAGCAGAATCTAATAAGAAAGAATTTAATACTGAAACTTTGAATTTAGAATATTGGAATCAGCTTATCAAAACAAACGATAATTTAAGTGATGAAATATCAGAAAGCATCAAAGAAATAAAGTACTTAGAGTTTTTATTTTGGAATCAAATCAGGATTTCTAGTTTTATTAAAAATAAATTCAAAATAATTAGATATTTTATAAAGAAAATTTTTAGATTACTAAATAATCTTCTTTAGTAATCTTTCACCTTTAGATAGTTCAATTTTATAATGGCTT
>MDTE01143216.1_pt1 | contig 19209 bp, 17 predicted proteins | sample 811231 | NCBI WGS metagenome assembly MDTE01 (sample SAMN05326651, study PRJNA326480) | marine metagenome | isolation source: seawater | place: Indian Ocean: Red Sea | collected 2010 | reverse complement strand
CACTTGTTAAAAAAGTTCAGTTATCAATAAAATAAACTTGTTTTTTCTTTTACAAAGTTAGAGTAAAAACTAACTAATGGTCGATTTAAGAGAATTAATTCAAAAAGTATCACAAGCTAAAGATAAGACAGAACTGCAAAACCTCAAGGCTCAGTTTCTAGGAAAAAATAGCCAGATTAATCAAGAGTTTAAAAAACTTGGATCTCTAAATGAGAGCGAAAGAAAAATAAGAGCAACATCTCTTAATAATGAAAAACAAAAAATCTCTGAATTAATCAATAACAGATTTAAAGATTTAGAAAAATTAGAAATTAATCAAAAGTTAAAAAAAGATAAAGTCGATGTAACGCTGCCTGCAAGAGAACGGCCAAATGGAAAAATACATCCTGTCTCACAAGTCATTGACGAGATATCTTCTATATTTTCTGAAATAGGCTTTTCTGTTGCAGAGGGCCCAGATGTGGAAACTGAATATAATAATTTTACAGCCTTAAATACCCCTGAAGATCATCCAGCTAGAGATATGCATGATACTTTCTACTTGGATGATAATAAAAAAATATTGTTAAGGACTCATACTTCTCCAGTTCAAATAAGAGCAATGTTAAATGGCAAGCCTCCATTTAAAATTATAGTTCCAGGAAGAACTTATCGTTGTGATAGTGATCAAACACATGCACCAATGTTTCATCAACTTGAGGGATTACATATTGATAAAAATATAACTATGGGACATTTGAAAGGATGTTTAGACTATTTCATTAAAGAATTCTTTGAAGTCAAAAAGATTCAGATGAGATTTAGACCCAGTCACTTTCCATTTACTGAGCCATCAGCTGAAGTCGATATTGGTTATAGATTAGAAGATGGAAGGATAATTGTTGGCGAAGGTGATAAATGGCTAGAGATATTAGGATGTGGAATGGTTCACCCAAATGTTTTGAAAAATACTAAAGTTGACCCAAAAAAATTTCAAGGTTTTGCATTTGGTATGGGAATCGATAGGTTGGCTATGCTTAAATATGGAATAAACGATCTTAGATCTTTTTTTGAAACAGATTATAGATGGCTTAATTATTTTGGCTTTGATCCATTGGATGTTCCAACAAATTATAGGGGACTGAGCAGATGATTTTCACATTATCATGGTTAAAAAATCATTTATCAACCACAGCTAACTTAGAAAAAATCATTAACAAGTTAACTGGGATAGGCCTTGAAGTTGAGGGAATAAAAGAAAAACAAAATGCTCTTTCAGATTTTAAAATTGCAAAAGTTGTTAAATCTGAGAAGCACCCAAATGCAGATAAACTTAAGCTTTGCGATGTGAGTCTTGGAGGTGGTAGAAATATAAAGGTTGTTTGTGGAGCTGCTAATGCAAGAAATGGATTAGTAACAATATACGCTCCGCCTGGTTCAGTAATTCCAAAATCCAAAACGAAATTAAAAATTGTAAAAATAAGAGGGATAGAGTCACACGGCATGCTCTGTTCAGCTAGTGAACTTAATATTTCTGATGAAAGAGACGGAATAATTGAATTAAAAAATCGAGAGAAGGATATTGGAAAAAATTATTTTCAAAGCAAGGGTGAGAAATCTATAGATGTAGCAATAACACCAAATAGACCAGACTGTCTTGGTGTTCGAGGAATAGCAAGAGACTTAGCATCAGCTGGACTAGGAAAGCTTATTAATTTAAAAAAAATAAAAATTAAACAAAATTTTTCACAACCTATAAAAATTTCTATTACAAAAGAAAAAAATCAAGGATGTTTGTCTTTCGGTGCTTGCTATATAAAAAATATTAAAAACAAAGAAAGCCCACAATGGTTAAAAGAAAGAATAATTTCTCTTGGTCTTAAGCCAATATCTGCAGTAGTTGATATTACAAATTATGTTATGTTTGACCTTAATAGACCTTTGCATGCTTACGATGCAGATAAACTCGATAAAGAAATTATAGTAAGAAATTCAAAAGCTGGAGAAATCTTTGAAGCGTTAGACGGTAAAAAATATGAATTGAAAAAAAATATGTGTGTAATTTCTGATAGATCAGGTGCCCTTGGACTTGGAGGTATTATTGGAGGAACACGTTCAGGAACTGAATTTGAAACAAAAAATATACTACTCGAGTCAGCATATTTTCATCCAACTTCTATAAGAAAAACCGGAAGCATTTTGGGCATTGATACTGACGCAAAATATAGATTTGAAAGAGGCATAGATCCGGAGTCTATTAAAGAAGGTCTCGAAATCGCAACAAATCTAATTATTAAAATTTGCGGGGGAAACGCCAGTAAATTTTCTATTTCAGGGAAAACTCAACTGAAAAATCGAATAATTGAATTTGATGGTAATAAATTTGAAAAAATTATAGGAATTCCAATTTCTTTAAATGAAACAAAAAAAATTCTCGACTCATTAGGATTTAAGATACAAGTTTCTAAAAAACGATTAAAAATTCAAATTCCATCTTGGAGACCCGACATTTTCCAAGATATTGATATTATTGAAGAGCTCATTAGAATTAAAGGGTTTGAAAATATTTCTTTAATTCATCCAGAGAGAAAAAGATCTAAAGAAACACTAAGCTTTGATCAGAAGTTATTTCATTTATCTCAAAGAGCAATAGCAAACAAAGGCTATATGGAAGCAGTAACATGGTCATTTACAGACTCTCGAATTGATAACCAGTTTGGCCAGGGAAAAAAAGAGATCAGTATCAGAAACCCTATATCAAGTGATTTAAACGTTCTTAGAAGATCAATTTTTTCAAATTTAATAATTTATTTAAAAAAAAAACCATGATCGAGGTTATCTAGATATATCACTATTTGAAATTGGCCCTACTTTTTATGGAAACAAACCTGAAGAACAACAAGTAGTTTTAGGCGGACTAAAATCTGGTGTTGCCAATAGAAAAAGTTGGGATTCCAAAGCAAGAAATATAGATGTATTTGATGTAAAAGCTGATGTGATGAAAACATTGTTTGAACTTGGTATCCAAGATGAAGATTTATTCATTAGCAACAAGAGCCAGGATTACTACAATCCTGGAAGATCTGGTTCAATATATTTTAAATCTTTAAATGGTCCTCTGTTAGCTTTTTTTGGAGAGGTTCATCCTGCTATTGTTTCAAGTTTAGATTTTAAAGAGCAAAATATTTGTGGATTTGAAATCTTTCTTAAAAATATACCTGAACCAAAGAAAAAATTCAGACTTTTAAAGAAAAATTACTATGTTTCTGAATTTCAAAAGTCAGAAAGAGACTTTGCCTTTGTGATTGATAAAAATCTTAAAGCTGGAGATATCGAAAAATTAATAAAGAATGTGGACAAAGATTTAATTAAAAAAGTCATAATATTTGATGTTTTTGAAGGTGGAAATATGCCAGTAGGAAAAAAATCTATAGCAGTTAATGTAATTATTCAATCAATGGAAAAAACTCTATCAGATAAAGATATAAATCAAGTAAGTCAAAAAATTATTGAAATTGTTAAAGCCAAAACCGGTGGAACAATAAGATCCTAATGTCAGATATAAATAGAGTAAGAAATTTTGCGATTATAGCGCATATTGATCACGGAAAATCTACAATTGCCGACAGGATGATTCAAATTTGTGGAGGCTTATCAAATAGAGAGATGAAAGAACAAGTTTTAGATTCAATGGATATTGAAAGAGAAAGGGGAATTACTATTAAGGCTCAGACAGTAAAATTAAATTATAAAGCAAAAGATGGCAATATATACACATTAAATATTATAGATACTCCTGGCCATGTAGATTTTAGCTATGAAGTGAGTCGCTCTTTATTAGCTTGTGAAGGATCTGTTTTAATTGTTGATAGTTCTCAAGGTGTTGAGGCACAAACACTTGCAAATGTATATCAAGCTCTTGAATCAAATCACTATATTATTCCAGTTTTAAACAAAATTGATCTACCTGCTTCTGACACTGAAAAAGTTAAAAAACAAATAGAAGATGTAATTGGGATAGATACTTCAAAAGCAATCTCATGCTCTGGAAAAACAGGTGAAGGTATTGAGGAAATTCTGGAAACAATTGTAAAAGACTTACCTTCACCCAAGGGAGATCAATCGTTAGAACTTAAATCTTTGTTAGTTGACAGTTGGTATGATAGTTATTTGGGTGTTGTAATCCTTGTTAGAATTTTAGATGGCTGCATTAAAAAAGGCATGAAAGTTAAACTTATGTCAACAAATCAGGATTATGAAATTGAAAAAGTTGGTATCTTTACCCCTAAATCTAAAGAAGTTGAACAATTAAACTCTGGTGAAATCGGATTTATAATTACGGGAATAAAAAGTTTATCAGAAACTAAAGTTGGAGATACAATTTGTGACTCTCAAAAACCTTTAAAAAAGCCTCTGCCCGGATTTAAACCGAGTAAGCCAGTAGTGTTTTGTGGTTTGTTTCCAGTCGACAGTTCAGAATATCAAAAACTAAAAGATGGCTTAGCAAAATTAAAACTTAATGATTCAAGCTTTTCATTTGAGCCAGAATCCTCAAGCGCTCTTGGCCTTGGATTCAGATGTGGATTTTTAGGTCTACTACATTTAGAAATTATAACCCAAAGATTAGAAAGAGAATTTGATATTAATTTAATAACGACAACCCCAGGGGTCGTTTATAAACTTAATAAAATCAATGGTGAAATAACTGACCTACAAAATCCTACAACAATGCCAGACCCATCACAAATTAAATTAATTGAAGAACCATGGATTAAAGCAACAATAATTACTCCGGATGAATATTTAGGATCTATAATTAAAATTTGCCAAGATAAAAGAGGTATTCAAAAGGATTTATCTTATTCTGGAAACAGAGCTGTTCTGGTCTATGAGCTTCCGTTAAACGAGGTTGTTTTTGATTTTTATGATAGGCTAAAATCTATTACGAGCGGATACGCAAGTTTTGACTATGAAATCACAGGCTATAAAGAAGGAGACTTAGTTAAGCTTAGTATTCTAGTTAATAATGAACCAGTAGATGCATTATCTATGATTATTCATAAAGAATTCGCACAAAATCAAGGGAGATTAGTATGTGAAAAACTAAAAGATTTAATTCCCAGACATAACTTTATGATCCCTATTCAAGCGGCGATCGGTGGAAAAATAATTGCAAGAGAGAGCATAAAAGGTTTCAAAAAAGATGTGCTAACTAAAATTCATGGTGGAGGAGCAAGAGACCGTAAAAGAAAATTATTAGAAAAACAAAAAAAAGGTAAAGCAAGAGCCAAACAGTTTGGTAGGGTTGAAATACCCCAGGAAGCCTTTATTGGAGTTTTAAAAATTAACAAAGAAACCTAAGGAGAGATGGCTGAGTGGTTTAAAGCGCACGCTTGGAAAGTGTGTATACCTTCGGGTATCGTGGGTTCGAATCCCACTCTCTCCGCCATCAATTATGTGGTATAATTAACGAATCAAAAGGAGGATAAATGAGCGGTTTAGAAATTTTGGCAGTTGTTGCTGTTGTTTACTGGTTAACTACTAAGTAAATAATAAATTATATCAATTTAAAATATGTATTTATCTGACAGATAAAATACCAGGCCAAGTGCAACCCCAAGCAAAATCCAATGCATTCAAATTCTCCTAATACTAGTTACTTTTAAATTTGCAGTTCTGCTAATTCTTTCAATTGTTTTGTTAATATCCATAATAACTACTTTTTTCATTGGTCCATATGCATGTATCAACTTTTTTCTTGAGAGAGCGATAGCCACATGACCTTTCCAAAAAATCATATCATTCTTTTTTATATTTTTTAGTTTTACTCTTTTTTTAAAATATTTCTCTTGATCCCTAGAGTCTCTAGGACAGTAAATATTATTGTGATTAAAAAAAATTTGGACTAATGCAGAACAATCAATACCTTTGTAGCTTTTACCACCCCATAAATACTTAATATTTTTAAATAACTTAATATTTTTAAAAACATCTTTATATCTAAAATTAATTTTCTTTAGATCAGAGATTTTTATCCAACAATTATCAAATTTACCAAAAATACCACTTTTTTGCATTATTCTAACCCTCGACTCATATGGAAGATATTTTCTTAATTTATTTCTATAACTTGGTTTACTAAATAGACTTGCTTTTAAAGCAGAGACTTTAAAATTTGCTTTTACTGGTTTACAAAAATTATTATTCTTAATATATCCCGTATATCCATCTTTTTTAATTCTGATTTTATTCCAAACATTTTGTTTTTTTAATATCTTAAAATTATCGCCATAGAGTAACTGGGTATCAATTACTGATTTCAAGCTCATATTTCTATAAAGGTTGATAATAGGCAGGTTATTTGTAAAATTATTTTTCACTTAATTTAATATCATTTTTAATTGTGTATAGAAAAATTAGAGAGGGTATAACCATAACGGCTGTGATAATAAAGAATAATCCCCAATTTCCATTTAGCCAATCTACCATTGCTCCCGAAGAAGCCGCTAAAGTTGTTCTTCCTGCTGTTCCAATAGAGGCAAGAAGAGCATATTGAGTAGCTGTATAGGTTCTATCAACAAGCATTGAAATGAAAGCTACAAAAGCAACAGTGGCAAAGGCAGCAGCCATATCATCAAAAATTACAGCTACAGCAAAAAGCCATTCCGATTTTCCTGACCAAGCAAGTAAAGAAAATAAAAGATTTGTAGAGGCCATAAGTATTCCTGAAACAAACATAGCTTTAATAACGCCCGATCTAATAGCAAATAGCCCACCCAAAAGAGTAAAGACTACAGTGGTGATCCAACCCAAACCCTTAGAATAAACTGCTATATCTGTTTTTGAAAAGCCTATCTCTTTATAGAATATTATCGACATTCGTCCAAGAAAAGCCTCTCCAACTTTAAAAAGAAATACAAACCCTAAAATTCCTAGAGCGATTTTAAATCCATTTTTTTTAAAAAAACTCATTATAGGACCAGCAACTGTACTACTTATCCATGCGGCTGTTTTTGTTGCAAAATTAGAACCTCCCAATTTGCTTTGTATCATTTTATCAGTTATTCTTTGTGCTTCATGTCTTTCCTTAGACTGTCCCTCGTGCACAAACATTAATGCAATGTTGCAAGTAATAATTACTATGCCTAAAACTAGAAAAGTAAGCTGCCAATAATTTTCAAATCCTGCTTTTTGAAAATACTCTGCAGCATTAAGTGAAATGACTCCACCAAGTTTATATCCTGTCCACCAACCCACTACCGCAATAGCCGCTCCAGCTTGCATTGACTTACCTTCATTTTTTCCAATCTGCTCAATTCTTAAAGCATCCACAGTTATGTCCTGAGTTGCAGATGCAATTGCAATTATTAAACCGATCATTATTACTAAAGCAAGATTGGCAGTGGGATCTACAAAATTCCAAAATATCAAGCTCAATAAAATAACTAACTGCATTATTATAATCCAGCCACGACGATGACCAACTTTTTTTGTTAAATAAGGAATTTGTATTCTATCAACCAAAGGTGCCCACAAATAATTAAATGCATAAACAGCAAATATTAAACCTGCCCATCCTACTGCACTTCGACTTAGGCCATCTTCTTTTAACCAAAGGCTTAAACTACTTCCAATAATCACCCAAGGAAATCCACTTATTATACCTAACAAAAGTATGCGAAGCATTCTTTTGTCTAGATAAACTTTAAAAGATTCTTTAAAAGTTTTTTTTTGGTAAATTTCCATTCTAAAGATTATAGATCAATTTATGATCTCCAGAAAGACGGTAAAAATAACACCAACACTGCAAAAATTTCTAATCTTCCTAGCAACATTGCAAAAGAAAGTATCCACTTTGAAATGTTTGATACTTCGCTAAAGTTTCCATTTGGACCAATCATCTCTCCCAAACCTGGACCAACATTTGATATAGCTGTTGCGGCTCCAGATACTGCTGATAAAAAATCTAGCCCTGTAATGGACAAGAGCATTGATATTATTAAAAATAAAAATAAATATGAAAAAATAAAAATTATTACTGAATTTATAAAACTATCTTCTATTTTTTCATTATTATAATTAATTACAAGAATTCGATTTGGATAAATTATTTTTTTTATTTGATTTTTTATAAACAAAAATAATATTTGCAATCTGAAAACCTTAATACCACAAGTTGTTGATCCAGCACATCCACCAATGAACATTAAAAAAATAAAAAAAATTAAAGGAAATTCTCCCCATAATCCAAAATCATCAGTTACATAACCCGTTCCAGAAAGTATAGAAAGTACATTAAATGATGAAATTCTTAAATTATCTAAAAATGAATTTTCGATATTGTTAATGAATAGATATACAAACATAATAAAAATTGAAACCAATAATAAATAAAGGAAACCTTTTATTTGAACATCTTGAAAGAAAATTTTTCTATTTCCTTTTATGAATTTTAAATATGCTATAAAGGGTATACTTCCTAAAACAATAAATAAAGTAGCTGTAATCTCAATTCCAGGATTTTTAAAATATCCTATTGACTCATTATGAGTTGAAAAGCCTCCAGTCGCTAATGTTGTAAAAGAGTGTGCTACACTGTCAAATATATTCATACCCTGCATCCAATATGTCATACCGCATGCAAAAGTTAAAACCAGGTAAATTAAAATTATTGTCGTAGCTACTTCTATAGTTTTTGGTAAAATTTTTTCAGTTCCTGATGAATCGGTTTTAAAAAGTTGCATTCCACCAACCTTTAAAAGAGGTAAAACTGTTGTTGCCATTACAATTATCCCAACACCACCGAGCCATTGCATAATAGCCCTCCAAATCAAAATACTTTTTGGTGAAGAATCTAAATCTAAAATAACTGTTGAACCAGTTGTTGTGATGCCTGACATGCTTTCAAAAAATGCATCACTAAAAGATAACTTTAAGCTTGAAAGCATGAAAGGCAAACTACCAAAAATTGCAATACTAACCCAGGTAAGAACTGAAAATAAAAAGGCCTGCTGTAAATTAAGCTGATTATCTTTTTTTAAATTAGTTAATATTGTCAAAACCCCAATAAAAATTGTTATTACAGATGAGGATAAAAAACTGTTATCATTTTCGTCATAAAACAATTGGATTCCGTAAGGTATCATCATAAAAATACCCAAAATTACTACAAGAATACCTATTATAAAAAAAACAGTTTTGATTGATCCCATTAAATTTCAGACAATATTTAAATAGCAGTAAAATTCAACTAATACTAATGTAATTATAACTGTATTTTATACGAAAAATTTTATAAACCTTATTAATGTTAGAGTCTAGCTTGATTCAATCTACATCGTCATGGCCTTTTGTTGAGGTGCGTAAACTTCTTAAAGAAAGAAAGTCTATTATCGACAAGAAAAATAAGATTACTTTTCAAACTGGATATGGACCGAGTGGTTTACCTCATATAGGAACCTTTGGAGAGGTTTCCAGAACCTCTATGATGATCAATGTTTTAAATCATATAAAAAAAATAGACTCAGAACTGATTACATTTTCTGATGATATGGATGGATTAAGAAAAGTTCCTGACAATATTCCTAATTCAGAATTATTACTTAAAAATTTGGGAAAACCCTTAACAAATATTCCAGACCCATTTAAAAAATACAAAAGTTTTGGAGAACATAATAATAAATTACTTATAGAGTTTTTAAATAAATTTAAATTTAAATTTGTTTTTAAAAGCTCTACTGAAAACTATAAAAAAGGTATTTTTAATAATGGGGTTGAAAGAGTGGTTGAAAAATATGATGAGATTATGAATATAATATTGCCAACATTAAGAAGTGAGAGAAGAAAAACTTATTGCCCATTACTACCAATATGTCCTAATACTGGAAAAGTTTTAGAAATACCTCTTATTGAGATTAATAAAAAAAATAATAAAGCAATATTTGACAATAGTGGAAAAAAAATTGAAATAAATATTTTAAATGGTGGCTGTAAACTTCAATGGAAGGTTGATTGGGCTATGAGATGGTTTACCTTTGATGTTGATTTTGAGATGTACGGAAAAGATTTAATTGAAAGTGCTATAATTTCAAGCAAGGTTTGTCACTCACTAGGTAAAAAACCTCCGAGTGGATTTGCATACGAACTTTTTTTGGATGAAAAAGGAGAAAAAATTTCAAAATCAAAAGGAAATGGAATAACAATTGAAAAATGGTTGAGGTATGCATCACCAGAAAGCCTTTCTCTTTATATGTACCAAAACCCTAAAAGAGCTAAAAAGCTTTTCCCAGAAGTTGTGCCTAAAGCTGTTGATGAGTATTTATCCTATATTGAAAAATATTATAGTCAAAAACCTAATGAGAAAATTTTAAATCCAGTATGGCATATTCACAATGGATCTCCCCCAAAAGAAAAAATTGTAATGCCATTTTCGATGCTTTTAAATATTGTTGGATCTAGTAACTCCAAATCAAAAGATGTTTTGTGGAAATTTATAAAAAAATTTCATAATGAAATAGATCCAAAAAAGCATAAAATTCTTGATGAATTGACCAACTACGCTATAAATTATTTTATAGATGAAGTTGAACCAAATAAAAAATTTAAAAAACCAAATCAGAATGAAAAAAAAGCTTTAGAAAGTCTTATTAAAAATCTTAAAAAAGTTTCCCAATCTACTCCAGCTGAAGAAATTCAAACTCTCATTTACTCCTCAGGAAAAGATAATGGATACAAGGATAATTTACGTGAATGGTTCAAGTTAATCTATCAAGTCACTTTTGGGGAAGAAAATGGCCCTAGGATGGGTTTTTTTATAAGCTTTTTTGGCGTCAAAGAGACAATTGATTTAATGGAAAAAAAGTTGAAAATATAGATTTAATGTTTTCACACATTAGGCCCTACATATTTAATTTAGACCCAGAGAGAGCTCATAATTTAGCAATAAAGTCTTTAAAATATAATTTTCTACCTGAAAGTTTGTTTTCAGTTGAAAATGAGGAGATGTTAAGTCTAAATTTGTTTGGAAAATCAATAAAAAATCCAATTGGGCTTGCCGCTGGATTTGATAAGAGCGCAGAAGTTTATAATCAAATGTTTAAGTTGGGTTTTGGCTTTGTTGAAATTGGAACAGTTACACCTAAACAACAGTATGGAAATAAGAAACCTCGAGTTTTCAGATTAGAAAAAGACAATGCTTTAATCAATAGGTTAGGTTTTAATAATGATGGATCTGAAGTGGTAAAAAAGAGAATAGAGAACAATCTTCCATCAGGCCTTCTTGGTATCAATATTGGGCCAAATAAGGAGACTATAAATATGAGTGAAGATTTTTTAAAGTGTGCAGAAACATTTTTCCCCCTTGGTGATTATATCACTATCAATATATCATCACCAAATACCGAAGGTTTAAGAGAGTTTCATAAAAAAGAAATTTTAGGTGATCTTTTATCAAAAATTAATATTATTAGAGAGAAAAGTAATTTTAGAAAATCATTTTTGCTTAAAATTTCTCCTGATTTAAATAATCAAAATATAGATGAAATCATCAATCTGATTTTGGAGTATAAAATTGATGGAGTCATTTTAACAAATACAACTGATAGAAACAGAGAAAATCTCCTTAGCGAAAACAAAATTGAAAACGGAGGTTTATCAGGAAAACCTTTGAGGAATATGTCTACAAAATTAATTAAAAGATTTTACAAAGATTTAAAAGGGAAGATTCCTATAATTGGCGTAGGAGGAATTGACTCAGGAAAAGCAGCTTTTGAGAAAATAGCCGCAGGGGCATCAGCATTACAACTTTATACTGGGATGGTTTACGGGGGACCAATGATTATAAAAAATATAAAGAAAGATCTAATTAGAATATTAAATGAGCAAGGTTTTAAAAACATTAAAGAAGCAGTAGGATCTTATTCCAAAGATATTATTTAAAAAACTTATTTTTACTTTCTTTCATATCGTATCTAATATAGTGAATTAACTCTCTCGCATAAGAGAAAGCAATACCAATTAGTATCACAACTATTATCGATATGAATCCGTAAACTATCGGATAATTATTTGACATGCTAAAAATTATTTCCCCCAATCTATTGTTAATCTCTCCAGATTTAGCGTTAATAAACAAACTATCCTGAAAAACAAAAGACTCCAGACCCATTATAACACCAATTGTTAGAAGTAAAATAGCAAGCAAAGTTTTATATTCAGATGCATTGAGTTTTTCACTAATCTTTAAACCTATGTGCAATCCAATGATTGATCCAAAAAGTAATGTCAAAACTAAAATAAAATCAATTGTTTGAAATTGAAAAGCATGCCCTATAACAACAAATGCTGTTATAAAAATTGTAACAAACAAGGATGTACCCGGAACTAATTTTGTTGGCATTCCAATAATGAAAATCATTGCTGGTACCATCAAAAAAGCGCCACCAACTCCCATAATTGATGCAAATATACCTACAATTAGGCCCAGCATAATCGGAACAATTGCACTTTCGTAAAGTCTAGATTTATGAAATCTCATTCTTAAAGGCAGTCCATGTATCCAGTAATGATCATGAGCCTTTCTTTTTACAACAATCTTTTTTCTAATGTTAATTAATTCTTTGGCACCTCTTGCAAACATTAACGTTCCAACAACTACCAACATATAAACGTAACATAGCGCAATAATATTATTTATGATTCCAAGCTCTTTGAGGTAATTAAAAATTATCATTCCTATAATTGTCCCAATTATTCCGCCACATACGATTACAGATCCCATTTTATAATCTAGTGTCTTTCTAAACCAATGAGTCAAAGCACCAGAAACAGAAGTACCTAAAATATTATTTGCCTCATTAGCAACAGCAAAAGCCGGGGGTATTCCCAAAAATATTAATACAGGAGTCATTAAAAAACCTCCTCCAATACCGAATAGTCCTGAGATTAAACCCACACAAAAACTTAAAAAAATAATTAAACCTATATCTATTTGAACTTGTGCAACGGGTAGGAAAAAATCCATTTAATCTAATATTCTTAACATGAAAAATTGTCAATACACATATATTATCTTGATTAAAGGCGCGTCAAGGATTATACGTCTACGGATAATTTATGACTAGAATATGCGAATTGACTGGCAAAAGACCTTTGAAAGGACATAAAGTAAGTCACGCAAATAATAAAACCAAAAGAAGGTTTCTTCCAGGAATTAAAAAAGTTACCTTTAAAAGTGATCTTTTAAAAAAAAATATTAATCTTAATGTTTCAAATTCCGCTTTAAGAACCGTTGATTACAAAGGTGGAATAGATAAATTCCTCAAAAGCGCAAAAACCCGTCACCTATCAAATAAAGCAAAGAAATTAAAAAACAAGATAGTAATTAAATAAACATGACCAAAAACTATATTAGCTTGTTTGGCTTACTAGCTATGTCAATGGCTTTGCTTGTAACTGTTTCAAATTTTTTAGTTCAATATCCCGTTAATTTCTTCGGTCTGAACGAAATTTTAACCTATGGTGCTTTCACTTACCCTATTACATTTTTAATTACAGATTTGACCAATAGGAAGTATGGTATAAAAAAAGCAAGGAAAATAGTTTATATTGGATTTTTTCTGGGAGTATTACTAACTCTTTTTTTTTCAACAAGTTTTGAGGACTCTATCTCGATAAGAATTGCAATAGGTTCCGGCACTGCATTTTTAGTAGCACAACTTCTGGATGTTAAAGTTTTTGATATTTTAAGAAAAAAGATATGGTATATCGCACCTTTAGCTTCATCTATTTTTGGCTCATCAATAGATACGATTTTATTCTTTTTTATTTCATTTTATAAAACTGGAATTCCTTGGTTTACTTTGGCACTCGGTGACTTTTTTGTAAAAATGATTATTGCGTTAATAATGCTTGTGCCATTTAGGTTTCTTTTAAACAAAATCAGGGATGATTCTAAATCTTATTTAAAAGCAACTTAATAATTTTAGTGTAAAGTATTTTTTTCAGAAAAAAGATCACCCAATTGATTAATCATAACGTCCCCAAGATCTTGTACATCTGTGATTTTTACTGCTCTACTGTAGTACCTGGTGACATCATGACCGATACCAATAGCTACAAGTTCTACAGAGGATAATTTTTCGATTGAACTTACTGTATTCCTTAAATCATTTTCTAAATAATCGCTGGAATTAGATGACAGAGTCGAATCATCCACAGGTGCACCGTCTGAAATTACCATCAAAATTTTTCTTTCCTCTTTTCTCTTATTCATTTTATTAAATGCCCATCTCAAAGCTTCCCCGTCAATATTTTCTTTTAATAATCCTTCTTTTAACATGAGACCCATATTATTTTTTATTTGTCTCCATGGAACATCAGCAGATTTATAAATTATATGCCTCAAATCATTAAGCCTCCCTGGATTTGTAGGCTTACTTTTTGAATTCCATTTTTCTCTGCTTGATCCTCCTTTCCAATGTTTTGTTGTGAACCCAAGTATCTCAACTTTAACTGAGCACTTTTCCAAAGTTCTTGATAATATATCAGCACATATAGCAGCTACTGAAATAGGTTTTCCTCTCATTGATCCAGAATTGTCAATCAAAATTGTAACCAAAGTATCTTTAAACTCTACTTGCTTTTCTCTTTTAAAAGATAGTGAGTTTAGAGGATCAATAATAATTCTTGTTAATTTTGATGTATCCAGAGTCCCTTCTTCTAAATCAAACTCCCATGATCTTTTTTGTTTAGCCAATAGTCTTCTTTGAAGTTTATTTGCTAATTTAGATATAAAATTTTTTAATTGAATGAGCTGTTGGTCCAAAGACGCTCGCAATCTTGACAATTCCTCATCGCTTTCCAGTTCCTCTGCTTTGCTAAATTCATCAAATTCGGTAGTATAAACCTTATATTTTTTTTCACTTTCTGAAAATGTTTTTCTAAATTGCTTTTTAGAGGCACCGCTTTCATCTTCTATTTCCTCAAAGTTATTTTCTTCTTCACTTTTTTCACTTAAATCAGTAGTTTCAGGAAGATTTGCATCAATTGAAAGCTCTTGCTCATCTTTCTGTTTGTCTGCTTTTCCCTCTTTTTTCTCTTGATCTTCCTTTTTATCAATATTTTCAAATTTTTCTTTATCAGACATATCGTCTTTATTATTTTTCTGTTCTTCTATATCGATACTTGAAATTATTTTTGAAATTATTTGATTAAAAGTTTGTTGATTTTTTAAGTTTGATTTTAGAATAGCAATATCTTTATTAAAATTTTTATCCCACTCTTTTTTTGATTTTTTTAGATTAAGAGATATTTTTTTATTTTTTTGAATATTAAAAAAATGATCCCTAAGATAATTATCAAATTTTTCTTCTATTAAAGAGTCTTTTTTATTTTCAGGTAAATTCTTATTAAAATTAACCTTTTTTTTATTAGTATTAAATGCATTAGATATATTTTTTTCTATGCCCTTAAATTCATCACTGCCAATTTTTTCATATCTAATTTTTTCTGCTATTTTATATAGTTTATTAGCTATTCTACCTTCCGGTTTGTTTAACTCTAAAATTTCCTTATTACTGTATTTTAATCTAAGTGCCTCCGAGTCTGCTATTGCCCTTATATTAGTAATATCATCAAAACTTTCTAATTTTTTAATTTCAGGTAAATTAATATGTTTATCGGTAATTTTGGTCGAAGAACCAAAATTTATTTCACAATCCTTTTCTTGAGAAATTGATTTTATTGTAGAAATCAGAGCGCGCTTAAAATCCTCTAAGAAATTTTCCTCTTTTTTCATCTATTTTTTATTAAGAAATTTTGACATTCGCTGAAGATTCTGGCAATTCTTCACCAAAACATCTTTGATAGTACTCAGCAATTATTTTTCTTTCTAGCTCATCGCATTTATTTAAAAAGGTTACTCTAAATGCAAACCCGGTATCTTTAAAAATCTCAGAATTTTCTGCCCAATGAATTACTGTTCTGGGACTCATAACTGTAGAAATATCACCATTTATAAAACCATTTCTTGTAAGATCTGCAACTTTAATCATATTGGATATTTTATCTTTGCCTTCCTTATTATTTAAACTTTTATTTTTTGCAACTACAATTTCTAATTCTTTATCAAATTTTAAATAATTTAAAGTAGCAACAATATTCCATCTATCCATTTGCCCTTGATTTATCTGTTGAGTACCGTGATAAAGTCCTGTCGTATCTCCTAGGCCAACAGTATTTGTTGTGGCGAACATTCTAAAAAATTTATTTTGTTCAAGAACTTTATTTTTATCAAGCAAAGTAAATTTTCCATCACTTTCCAGAACTCTTTGAATAACAAACATAACATCTGGTCTCCCTGCATCATACTCATCAAAAACTAATGCTATTGGGTTTTGAATAGACCAAGGCAAAATTCCCTCTTTAAACTCAGTTACCTGTTTGCCTTCTTTTATAACAATAGAGTCTTTTCCAATTAAATCTATTCTGCTTATGTGACTGTCCAAATTAACTCTAATGCAAGGCCAGTTCAATCTAGCGGCAATTTGTTCAATATGAGTTGATTTTCCCGTTCCATGATAACCTTGTATTAGAACTCTTTTGTTAAATGCAAAACCAGAAAGTACTGCTAAAGTAGTGTCCCTATCAAATTTGTAGTGAGAGTCAATTTTTGGAACATATTCGTTTTTTTTTGAGAACCCATCAACTTCCATGTCTGTGTCTAAACCAAATGTCTGTTTTACAGAAATTTTAATGTCAGGTTTTTGAATTTCAAAATTTGTGCTCATTTTAATTTTTCCATACTAATCTTAAGCTGACTATAAGCCAAAGTTATTTTTTTTAACAAATCTTCATATTTCTTACTTCCTTGGTTTTTATCAGGATGGTACTTCTTTACAAGAGTTTTAAATTTTTTTTGTATATCAGGCCATTTTGTCTCTTCTCTAAGACCCAAAACCTCAAGTGCATGTCGGTCTTTCTCTGTAAATCTTGATTTTTTAAAACCATTGAAATTTGAATTACTAAAAAAACTAGTCTTATCATCAAGTGTATTTTTCCAAAGAATTTTAAAAAAATTTTCAGATGAGCTAAAACTTTTGGTAGGTTTATGCCAAGTAAGATCCGATTTTATAAAATGCTCAATTTCACCCTCATTCATATCTGAGAAATAATTCCAATTTTTGTTAAATTCTTTAATATGCTCAAGACAAAGCAGTCTAAATTTTTTACTATTATCTTTTTCAATCGGTGCTTTATAAAGTCCGATTTCTTTACATTTTCCCCAATCACAAATATTCTTCATAAAAAGCCACTATTATATAGTAGAATTATAATTTTATGAAAAATTTTATTGAAAATTTAAAGGATAAAATTAAACAAAATATCCAACTAAATAAAATAGAAATATTGGATAACACGCATGATCACGTAAAACACAAAAGTTTTCAAAAAAACAAGTTTCATCTAACATTAATTATAGATTCGCAAGAGCTCAAAACCTTAAGTAAAATCGAGGCGCATAAAAAAATTATGAAAACCTTATCTCATGAGTTAAAAAATCAAATACATGCGTTAGAAATAAAGATCAAGTAATTTTCTTCAAAATTTTTATTACTTGCATTTCACTCATTTTAATCGAATCTGGTCTCGTAGTTTTTCCAATACGTTTAAGCAAAATTAAATTAATTCTATTATCTTTATTTTTTTTATCACTTTTCATATATTCAACTATCTTGCCGAGACTTCTATCTAATGAATATCTTTTTAAATCATTTGGTAAATTATTTTTTTTATAAAAATTTACAATTTTATTTAAAGTAGAAGATGAACATATCCTTTTTTGTCTAGAAAATTTAGTTGCCAGAAACATTCCTATTAATACAGCTTCCCCATGATTAATTTTTCTTGAAAAATTGTTAGCTGCTTCTATCCCGTGAGCAAAAGTATGACCAAAATTTAGAATAGCTCTATTACCCTTTTCTTTTTCATCTTTTGAAACAAAAGAAATTTTAATTTTAGAACTTTTAAATATTGCAGAATTAATAGCTGTGTTATTTCTTTCATCTATAATTTTTTTTGTATTTTTTTCAATCCAATTAAAAAATTTTTTATCACATATAAAAGCATGTTTCAGAATTTCTGCAAAACCACAAATCATTTCTCTTTTTGATAAACTTTTTAAAAACTCTATCTCACTAATTACAATTTTTGGTTGATAAAATGTTCCGATTAAGTTTTTTCCTCTCTTGGAATTAATACCAGTTTTACCACCTATCGAAGCATCTACTTGAGATAATAATGTTGTAGGTAAGTTTACAAAATTAATTCCTCTTTTTAGAATACTTGCAACAAATCCGACAAAGTCACCAACAACTCCACCACCTATTGATATTATTATATCATTCCTATTAAAATTTTTTTTAATTAAACTTTCATTTAATTGGTTTACCTTATTAAAAGATTTTAATTTTTCACTAACCGAATATCGAAAAATATGAACCTCATAATCATTAACCTGTTGTTTTACTTTATTCTTAAGTTGTATAGGAATTTTTTTGTCAAAAATTAAAGCCACTTTTTTTGCTCCAGGACAAACTAATTTAATTTTCTTTTTAAGAAGTTTAATTGCGCCTAAACCTATTAATACAGAATAATTTGCATTTTTATTTTTAAATTTTACTTCAGATATTTTCATAAATTTTCACTACTTCGCCAACTATTTGTTCTAAATTTTTAGAAGAACAATCAACCTTGCAGTCTGCCAATGCATATATTTTTTTTCGATCTAAGTAAATCTTTTCTATGTCGTTTACTGAATTAGCATTTATTAAAAGAGGTCTTTCTTTATTTCTTTTTACTCTATTAAAGATTTGTTCTGGTTCAAGATCTAACCAAACAGTAAAGCAACATTTTTTGGTTTCTTCTCTGATCTTTGCATTTATAAACGTACCTCCTCCTAATGCTACAATTTTATCTTTATCTGCAATAATTTTTAGGCTTTCTATTTCCTCGATCTTTCTGAAATATTTTTCCCCCTTTAAATCAAAAATCTCCTTAATAGATAGTGACTCTTTTTTTACTATCTTTTCATCTAAATCTTCAAAAGGTAAACCTAGTTTTTTCGATAAAAGTCTACCAATAGTAGATTTTCCTACTCCCATCATTCCAATCAATACAAGGTTTTTTTTCAATTTATGCCAAAAATTTTAATTTGATTAATCACAAATTTGT
>MDTE01187810.1_pt1 | contig 19217 bp, 21 predicted proteins | sample 811231 | NCBI WGS metagenome assembly MDTE01 (sample SAMN05326651, study PRJNA326480) | marine metagenome | isolation source: seawater | place: Indian Ocean: Red Sea | collected 2010 | reverse complement strand
TTGTATGAAAAATTTATTCCAAATAAAGATACAGCTTTATTCAAAACATGGCACAGCTCATCGTGGGAAGATAAATTAAGATTATTAGACAAATTTCAAGATAAAAGATGTAGTTGGTTTGGACAGAAAATTATTTATCAGGAAGCGCCACAAATTTTACCATCAGACTTATATAGAAATATTAAAAGTGAAATTGCGAGAAGGATTTTAAGCAAAAATAAAGAAAAATGGCAAACAGTTAATATGGCTTATACTGAAATTGATTACTTAAGAGATCAAGCCTCAAATAGAGATGATGAAGAAGAGTTAAAAAAATTAAATGAAATTAATCAATTTATTATGTCAATTGAAAAAAAATATGAAATAGCATAGTTGACTTTAGTGAAAATAATTATAGATAGAATATATGCTTAAAGATTTTAAAGACGATGATTTTGAAAGTAAAATTAAAAATGAAGATGTTTCAGTAATTCAATTTAGTGCCGCATGGTGTGGTCCGTGTAAAGCTTTAAAACCTATTATGGATAAGTTAGCTGATGAATATAAAGGTAAAGCAGGCTTTTATTATGCTGATATAGAAGATGGCGGGATCAACACAGGAAGTGCTGCGGGGATAAGAGGTGTGCCAACAGTAATTATTTATAAAAAGGGTGTCGAAGTAGATAGAAAAGTTGGTGGAGTTCCAGAGAGCAATATGAAAGAATTTTTAGAAAAAAATATCTAATTTAAGTTTAACATTTCACCTGCTAAGTATAAAGATCCAGTTATTATCACTAAATCATTTTCTTTTAATGGTATAGATTTAATTGCTTGTTCAATATTTTTTTTGTATTGAACATTTGGGATATTTTTGAATTTTTCTTTTAATTCTTTTCCACTTAAAGAATTTGGTTGTCCTGGAATATCTATAGTTGTCAAAGAGGAAAAATCTTTAAAATAACTAATATATTTTTCATGATCTTTATTAGCCATCATTCCTAAAATAACATGCTTATTACAGTTTAAGGTTTCTAGATATTCATTTAAAACTCTTGCACCATCTTCATTATGACTTCCATCAATTATTAATTGATTGTTTTTAAGCAATTTTTTCAATTTTCCAGATTTTATTTCTTGAAGTCTACCTAAGCTTTTTATTTTTGTTAATCCGCTTTTAATATCATCATCTTTAATGTTAAAATTCAAAAGTCTAAGCGTTGCAATTGCAGTTGATATATTTTCAAGCTGGAACTGTCCTAGAATATTAGGATTTGGAAGTTTCAAACCACCAAATTTGTCTTCATAATAAAAAAAACCATTTTCTCCACTAGAATAGCTAAAGTCCTCATTAAAATATATTTTTTCAGACAAATTTTTATCAATTACTTTTTTAATTAATTCTGTCGTTTCTATTGAGTTTTGTTTAGATACAATTATATTTGAATTTAATAGTGATGAAGTTTTCTCAAATATGATTTTTTCAATTGTTTGTTGATCTTTTGGCAACCAATCAAGATGGTCTTTACTTATTGAACAAATAATACTTGCTAAGTTTCTTTTAAGTATATTTGTTGCATCAAATCTATGAAATAAACCAGCTTCTATCAAATTAATATTATTAGGGTACTCTGCTGCTTTATAAAAATAACAAGCTGTTAATATCTCAAAAAAAGTAATTTCCTGATTGTCATTTATTCTTTCAACTTCTTCAAAAAGATTAGCTAATTTTTCATCTTCTAATTCTTCATTGTCAAAAATAAATCTCTCATTAATTCTTTGAATGTGAGGACTTGTATAAATATTACATTTTATTTTTGCTTCTTTTAAAATTGAAAAAATAACATTTATTGTAGAATGTTTCCCATTAGTACCTACTACAGAGATTGCTCTAATTTTATCTTGAGGATTACCTAATTTTCTACACAGAATATTTATACGATCTAAGCTAAGGTCAATTTCCTTAGGATGCAATTTTAGAAAGCGACTGAGAATTTTTTGTATTTTCATTTTCATCAGTGCTTATAGCAGAATTTTTCTTTAACAATATTGATAATAAAGTTCCAATTTTTTCAGCAAGATTTTTTCTTTCAACAATTAAGTCAACAAAACCGGTTTTTTCGACATATTCACTTTTTTGGAAACCTTCAGGCAATTCTTCTTTAACTGTTCCTCTTATGACTCTGGCACCTGCAAATGCTATTAGAGCACCTGGTTCTGCAATATGAATATCACCTAACATTGCATATGAAGCAGTGATACCCCCTGCTGTTGGATCTGTAATACAGACTATATAGGGCAGATTATTTTTTTTTAGTTCATTAATTGCCAATGTGGTTCTAGTCATTTGTGATAAAGAGATTAAACTTTCCATCATTCTCATACCACCACCAGCACTAATACATAAAAAAGGTGTTTGGTTTTCAATTGCATTTTGAATACCGTACAAAAAAGCTTCACCTTCTGCTGCTGCCATCGAGGCTCCTAAGAAGTCAAAGTCAGATGCTACTGCAGTAATTTTGATATTGTTAATTGATCCACTTGCAACCATCATACCACAATCCATTCCAGTTTTTTTTCTAGCTGCTTTTAATCTATCTTTATATGGTTTTGAATCTGTCCAATTTAAAATGTCATCTTTTGGAATTGGAGTTTTAAATATTTCATAATTGTTTTTTCCGAATAAAATATCAAATCTTTGTTTTGGTTTAATTCTATGGTGTTTATTACAGTCTGGACAAACCCATAAATTTTCTTCCAAATCTTTTTTTAAAATTGGACCCTTACAACATGAAGTCCAATCACTTTTTTCTATATCTTCTTTGGTAGCTCTTTTATGTAAAGCAGTTTTGATTTTTTCCCCAGCTTTAATTATTTTAGTTATCCAATTCATATAATTTTATTTTTTAATTTTCTTACTACATTAGTAACATTTATGACCGGATTTTGTCTTTTTTTAATTGAATTTGTTATTTCTTTACATATAACGCTTCCAACTACCAAACCATCAGCTTTTTTTAGAGATTTAATTGTTTTTTCTGTAATTCCAAAGCCAATTACTACATTTTTTGATTTATTTAATTTTTTAATTTTGTCATATTTTTCAAGTATTTTTCTTGGAGAGACTTTAAGTTTTCCACCAGTGGTAGATAACATGCTTATATAATAAATCATATCATGAGAGTCATTTATAATCTTTCTTAATCTAATTTTAGAAGTAGTTGGTGATATCAATTGAATGAAGTTGATTCCTCTTTTTTTACATTTTGAGGCAAAACTTTTATTTTCAGGATAAGGCAAATCAACTACTATTAATCCATCAACTTTTGATTTTTTACATTTTTCTATAAATTTATTTTCATTATATTGATAAATCATATTGTAATAACCCATTAGTATAATTGGTTTATTTTTTTTAATTTTCTTAAAATTTTTTACAATTGAAAATACATCATTTATTTTGATGCCATTTTTGATTGCTCGGTAAGCACTGGTTTGAATTTGTCCTCCATCAGCAATTGGTGTGTTATGTGGGAAACCTAATTCGCAAATATCTGCATAATTTGAAATTGATCTAAGTATTTCTAAAGATTTTTTTTTTGTACTATCTCCAGCAACAATATAAGTTAGTAATGCCGGTCTGTTTTCATTCTTCACATTTGAAAATGTTTTATCAATTAATGATCTCACTGATTTATACCCAATCTCTCTCTTAAAATATCTTTGTCTTTTTTTGCATCACCACAAGAATTTACGATTATTATTGTATCTTTGCTTAACTTAGGTGCAATCCGAATAGCCTCTGCGAATGCGTGGCTTGGCTCGAGGCTTGGATTAAGTTTTTCAAACTTAGTTACCATCACGTGTGCATTAAGTGCCTCTTCATCGGTTGCATAAGTATATCTGGCTCTTTTTGTATCTTTCAAGAAGCAATGTATTGGACTTACACCTGGGTAATCCAATCCAGCACTTATAGACTCCGTATTGTTTATCTGACCTTCATTGTTTTGACAAACATATGAAGCTGCACCATGTAAAATTCCAATTTTCGCATTTTTACTTAAAGGAGCCGCATGAAGTTTAGATTTTTTTGGTCCACCAGCCTCTACACCAATCAATTCTATGTGAGATTTTTTATAATCTATAAATTCACTCCAAAAACCGTAAGCTGAACTTCCACCACCAACACAATTAATTAATTTAATTTTGTTTGGAATATTTTTAAATTTATTTTTAATCTGTATTTTTAACTCTCTAGAAATTTGTGCTGTGCTCCATCCACATATCTTAACAAAAATATTTGGTCCAACTGTACTTCCAACACACATATGTGTACTGTCACAATTTGATACCCAGTATCTCATACACTCACTGACTGCATCAACTAAAGTTTGACTACCAGAATACACAGGCACTATTTCAGCACCATTTTTCCTTATAGCATCACAATTTGGTTTTTGTCTTTTAATATCTTTTGCTCCCATAAAAATTTTACATTTCAAACCAAATTTTTTTGCCGCCATACTTAACATTTTGCCAGCATAACCAGCACCTGTATCACCTACTATATATTTTTTACCCATTTCTTTACAAATCAAAGCATGAACTGTAGCATTGTAAATTTTATGAGCACCTCCATTAGCTTCAGATACAACTTTAGCCCATATTTGAGCACCACCCAAATAATTAGTTAGATTTTCTAATTTAATAAATGATGTGGGAGAGCCTATATAATTTTTGAAATAAAAATCTCTTTTTTTTAAGAAATTTTTATTATTCCTCAATTTTGAAAATTCTTTTGTTAAATCCTCTACAGGTTTTTTTAAAGTTTCTGGAATAAAACTTCCTCCAAATTTACCACCCCAAAAGCCATTACGATCATGTTGATCAATTAGTGGAATTTTTTTTTTAATTTTCATTTTTTGAGCTCATTTATATTATTCAAAAAAATTTCTATTTTGGATTTATCTTTAAGTCCAGAAGTTTCCAAGCCTCCAGATAAATCTAAATAATCTGCAATATCTTCATATTTTTTAAGATTATCATTAAATTGAATATTACCAGCTAACATTAATTCTTTGTTTGATGTAATATCTTTGATTAGATTATGATCGAATGAATAGCTTTTTTCATAACCTTTGCTATCAAACAAATAAATATCAGTTATATCAGAAAACAATTTATATTTTTCAACATCTCTTTTTTCTACAATTGTTAAAGCGGTAATAATTTTTTTTTTATATTTTTTTTTAATATTTTTGACTTCCTCAGGTGAACAATCATACAATTGATAGTAGTCAAATGGTAAATTTTTAATCTCTTCTAAAATTTCATTTTTTGGTTTAACTAAAACAGCCACAAATTCACTTTTGTTTTTATTCACATTTAATAATTTTTTAAGATCATTTGGTTTTAAATACCTCGAACTTTTTGGATAATTACAAATAAAACCAATAAACTTTGGAGGATTAGGATGATTAATTATAAAATTTAAAATATTTGGATCTGTAATCCCACAAATTTTACAATCTTTAATCATTTGCCAAATGATCTAAGAGTCTTTTAGTATTTTTCCTTACGTTTCCATTTGTAAGTGATCTTCCTATTACTATACCTGAAACTTTATTCCTAAAAGCATTTTTAGGAGTCATAATTCTCATTTGATCGTTACAATTATCTCCAGGAAGTCTTATTCCAGGTGTAACTATAAACATATTTTCATATTTTCGTCGAATTATCATCGCTTCTTGAGCAGAACAAATTATTCCATTACAGCCAGATTTTTTAATGAGATAAGCCTGTTTTAAAACCAGTTGCCCTACTTTTTTTGTATGACCTATTTCTTTTAAAGATTTGTTATTCAAACTTGTTAAAACTGTAACACCTAATATTTTTAAATTTTTGTTTATTGCTTTTGCTTTTCTTTTTACTGCTTTTAACATTTCTAGCCCACCATTAGCATGTACTGTAATATATTTACATTTTTTTAAATCCTTTAAACTATCTATTGCTGAAATCGCAGTTTGAGGGATATCATTTATTTTCAAATCCAGCCAGAAATCGCTTTTAAAATTTTCTAAGAATTTTCTACCTTGTTTAGAGTAGAAGAATTGTAGACCAAATTTTGGAATAATTTGAAGCTTATCTGTTTTAGTTTGAATAACTATTTTTTTGACCTTTTCTAAACTTGAAGTGTCACAAGCTACAAAAACAGTTCTATTCATCATTATCATTCAATTTTTTAAACAAATCCTTTGCCATTTTGAAGTGAATAGTTTTTTTTTCTGGTGTATTTACTTTTTCAAAAGTTTGAGGATTTCTCGAAATTCTTGCCTTTTGAATTTTTGTTGAAAAAACCCCAAAGCCCCTTAATTCAACTCTTTCACCTCTTTTAAGAGTTTTCTTAATCTCTTGTAAGATGATATTTGAAAATTTTTCAAGGTCTTTTTTTAAAAAATTAGGATAGTTTTTTGATATCGCGTTAATAAGCTTTGATTTTACAATAGCCAATTTAATACTTCTCTAGTTATTTTTTGTCCTTATCTTTTTTTTTTAAATCTTCTGATAGAGAAGAAAAAGGTAAATTTTTACCACTTGCTTCACTTCCATAAGTTTTTAATGCAATATCACGATCTAATTCCTCTAAAAGTTTAATACTTAAATTAACTTTTCTTTTATCCAAATCTAAATGAGATATCGCACAATCTATTCTTTCACCCCCTGTAAATCTTGATGGCCTTGCATCAGTTGAGTTTATTGCTATTTGAGATTTTTTGATTTGAAAATCTATTTCACAGCCTTCTGGTCTTACAATAAGTCCTTTATTATCTGTTGATATAATTTTTACCGTGATTATTTGATTTACTTTTTTATCTTTAAACCAATCAAATGGATCTGGGAGAGTTTGTCTTAATCCTACTCTAATTTTCTGATCTGAGGTTTTAATTTCTAAAACTTTGACTTTTATTTTATCTCCTTTTTTAAAATTTTTTAACTCCTCTTCTCCATTGTTTAAATACGTTAAGTCATTACAATGTAAAAAAGCATCAACATCAAGCTGTTCTACTTTGACAAAAAGTGAATATTCATTTTTATTTACAATTAAGCCTTCCACAATAGTTCCAACTGGATATTTTTTTTCAAAAACTTCAAAAGGATTTTCTAATGTTAATCTATGAGAAATTGCAACTCTTCTTTTTTCTTTATCGATTTCTGTAATAACACAATTAATTTCATCACCGATTTTAAACATTTTTTTTGCAGACAAATTTTTCTTATTCCAGCTTAATTCACTTGAGTGAAGTAAAGTGGTTAGACCTGGCTCTAATTCACAAAAAGCACCAAAATCCATTATCTTAACTACTTTTACTTTGTAAGCTTTATTAAGTTCGTAATTTTCAATATGTTCAAATGGATCAGGAGAAAGTTGTTTAACTGAGCAGCCAACTTGTAATTTTTCCTTATCTACTGAAATAACCTTTAGATCATGTTTCTCACCAATATTAAAAACTTCATCTGGGTGATTAACTCTTGAGTATGATATTTCTTGTAAGTGAACTAAAACATCGAGCTCATTATTAACATTAAAAAAACATCCAAATGAACTGTAACCTTTTACTTCAGCTCCTTTAATTATATCTCCAACTTTATATTTTTCTATAATCAGTTTCTTATCCTCTTTTTTAAAAGAAGAAATTATCTCTCTTCTTGATACACAAGCATTCCCTCGAACTTTATCAAGCTTAATAAGTTTGAATTTTTGAGGTTCATTCATTAAATGATTTATATCTTTTAAAGGGCGATCCGATATCTGACTACCAGGCAGGAACATTAGAGAACCTGTGTCTATATGTTCAACGATTGCTCCACCTTTACATTTACTTGTGATACGGCCCATAACAGGTTCATCATTTTCATAAGCTTTAACAAGTTTATCCCATCCTCTTATTTTTTGTGCTTTACTTGCTGAAACTAAAACCTCACCATTTCTATCTTCAATCTTCTCTAGTAGAACTGATATGTTTTCACCAACCTTAATTTTTTCTGACAAACCTATTGTCTTTAATTCATTAATATCTAAAACAGGTTCAGATTTTAACCCAGGTACGTATAAGAAGCAGTACTTATCTGTTATTTTATTGATTTTACCCTCAATAATTTTTCCTTCTTCAATATTATTTTTAGAAAGCTGACTATTAAGTAGTTTTTCGAACTCTTTAGAGGCGGGATTGTTTAAGTCTTTATATATTTCCATTTAGTTATAAATATTTAAGTCTAAAATTTCCTTTTTTTAAAATTTTGATCTTTTAGATAAATTTAGGGATATAATCAATAACCAATTTTTTAATTTATTTTGAAATAATCGTTGAATATTCTTGTTTTTTAAAGATATTTTGCACCTAAATTTTTCATATTTCTCAAAAAACTTGGAAAAGATGTCTTAATCGAGTCTTTATCAAAAATTTTCCATTTTCCACCAAAAACTAGAGCTGCAACTACACTACACATAAAAACTCTGTGATCTTTGAGATATTTATTAATAACTATATTTTTATTTACATCTAATCCAGGATTTCCATATATCTTAATACTATCCTTTGTAAGTACTGTTTTAATTCCCATTTTATTTAATATTTTTGAACCCCATATTAATCTCGGGCTTTCTTTTTGATTGAGTTCGGACAATTTCTTAAAATACGATACACCCTTAGCTTTTGCAGCTAACAAAAAAATTAACAAAAATTCATCAATTGCAGCTGAGTTAAATTTAGTTGGACAATTTATTGGTTTAAGATTTTTTTGACTTTGAATTTGCATATCAGCAATTTTTTCACCTTTATAAATCTTTTGATTTATAATCTTTATTTTTACTCCCATAATCTTTAAAATTTTAAGAATACCTACTCGAGAAGGATTTACATTTACATTTTTAATTTTAATCTTTGAATTTTTAGACAAGACCGCAAGGACTATAAAAAAAGCTGAAGAACTTATATCAGCTGGAATTTTATAATTAATAGGTTGAAATTTTTTTTTTCCTTTTATCTTAATTAGATCAAAATTCTTTTTTTTTTTAATTTTAATATTTAGTTTCAGGTGTTTAAATAATAATTCAGTATGGTCTCTAGATTTTTTTGCTTTAATAATTGTTGTTCCTTTAGTATTTAAAGCTGCAAGCATTACTGAACTTTTACATTGAGCTGAACCTTTTTTTTCAAAATAATTAATTGGTTTTGGTTTTTTTGTCCCATGAATAATGATTGGAAGTTTACCAGAATTAGTAACAAAATTTGCTCCGAACTTTTTTAATGGATTTGTAACTCTCAAAAAATCCCTTTTAGATAAACTTTTGTCACCTATAATTTTAATTTTTTCCTTAGAATGGACTAGAAGTCCTGATATTAGTCGAGCAAGCGTTCCTGAATTTCCTGCATCTAAAATAATTCTCTTTTCATATTTGAAATTATTTAATCCCTTGCCTTCAATTTGACAAATATCATTTGAAAATTTTATTTTTATGCCTAATTTTCTTAAACATTTTAGAGTATTAATTACATCCTCAGATTTAAGTAAATTTTTTGATTTGGATTTTCCCTCAGCTTGAGATGCTAATAAAGCCCATCTAATTGACAAACTCTTATCACCCTCAATGTTAATAGATTTATTAAATGGTTTTATTTTTTGATTGATAGTTATAAAATTACTCATTTTTAAATTTAATTTAACTTATCTTGAATGAATCACCAAAATATGCATTTTTTGCATCAATATTTTGTATTAAATTTGAAGGAGTTCCTTGTGCAATAACTTTTCCATTATGAATAATAGCCGCTGTATCTACGCAAGCTAATAAATCTCTAGCTTGATGGTCACACAATATAATTGATATATTGTTCGTACTTTGTAAATTTACAATTATTTCCTGTAGAGTTTTGATTGTCATTACATCTAAGGCAGCAAAAGGCTCATCAAGAAGAAGAATTTTTGGGTCAGAAATTAAGGCTATGGCAATCACAAGCCTTTTTTTTTGGCCTCCTGAAATAAGATCAGCCTTAATATCTCTTATTGGGTCTAATTCAAATTTTGAAATGAGTGAATTAACTTTTTCATCTCTATAACTTATATTAGAAATTGTAATTTCAGAAATTGCTTTTAAATTTTCGTAAACTGTTAAATCATGAAAAAAACCCCCATGTTGTGGGACCATACCAATTTTGTATTTCAAGGCTCTTTGATAAATTGGGTATTCGTTAACAACTTCTGAGTTTATTGTTACGTTTCCAAAATCAGCCGAAATTAAGCCAGTAATTATATTAAAGATGGTCGTTTTACCTACACCATTTGGGCCAAGCAACCCTAGTATTTGGCCACTATTAAGTTTGAGATTTAAGTTGTCTAGTATCATTTTTCTTCCAAACTTTAATGAAACTTTGTCGAGACTTAGTATAGACTTTTTTTCTTTAAAAGATTTTATTCTAAATTTTTTTATGTTTGACATTTTAAATTCCTAATTTGATAAAATGTTAACCTTTTTGTTTGTGTTATCCATAAATATTTCAATATTCTTTTTTAACAAGTTTATAACCACGTTATCAGTAAATATTTTGCCTTGATTGCCTTCATAAATGACGTTGCCATAAATTGTAACAATATTTTCACTAAAATCTAAATCTAAATTTTCTGATTTTATTATATTTTCTTTATATTCAATCATTACATTTTTTTCAAACTTTGTGTCATAAGTAGAGTTATTATAAATAGCACTATCAGATGAAATTTTTAGAGGAACACTATTTTCATCTATAAAAGAAGCTAATACTACTTGCATTTTAACTATTTCATCACCCTCATCTTCTGTTAGTTCACTAAAATCAGCAGTGATAAAATATTCAGTATTGTTGTCAAATTTGACATTATATTTAAGATTTTTTATTAGATTATTTTGATCTTCTAGTGAGCTTTGGTCGTTTTGTTTAATAACTTTTATCTTCTGAGTTTTGGATGAAAAAAAGTATTTATTATAAAAAAAGATACTTATCAATATCAAAATAGATAAAAGAAATAACTGTATGATTTTTTTCATTCATTGGTCATTTTAATGTATTTAACAAGTTGTGGATATGTAGAACACCAGTAATTTTTCTTTTATTACCTTTTTTGTAAACACATACACTTGTAATTTTTCTTTTATTCATTTGTGATAAAATTTCAGTTGCCAATGTTTCTTCTTCAACGATATAAGGTTTTTTTATCATATAAGATCTTATTTTTTTATTCTCTATTTTCCTTTTTTTCTGCATTAGTCTTTTAAGATCTCCATCAGTAAAAATTCCTGTTTTAAGACCTTGATTATTAATCAAAACTATAAAGCCAAGTTTTTTTATATTTAAAATTTTTAACGCTTTTTTCATTGACTCACTTTCATTTACAAACGGAATTTTATTTTTTTTTAACATTAAATCTTTAGCTGTCTTAAGTTTTGTGCCTAAATTTCCTGCAGGATGAAACTTTTTAAAATCTAATTTTCCAAATTTTTTCTTCTTCATTAGTGCAACTGATAAAGCATCTCCTATTGAAAGCTGAACAGTTGTGCTTGAGGTGGGTACAATGCCATCGCCCGATTCTATCACTTCGGGTATCAGTATTTTGATATTTGAAGATTTATAAAGTATTGAGTCTTTATTAGATACAATTCCAATTAAGGTAATTTTATTTGATTTAGCATATTTTATAATGTTATTTAATTCTAAAGTATTCCCAGAGTTACTTATTAAAATCAAAATATCTTTTTTTGTTATTCTTCCTAGATCTCCATGAGAGCAGTCACTAGCAGAAATTGGAAATGAAGGTGTGCCTACCGAAGAAAGTGTTGCTGAAAATTTTGACGCTATAATTCCACTTTTTCCAACACCACATATAATAACTTTTGATTTGCATTTTTGTATAACATTGACTGCTTTAATAAAATTTTCATTTAACGAATATTTTAATTTTCTTAATGCCTTAATTTGTAATTCGATTACATTAATTCCTATTTCCTTGATCTCAGTTTTCATTTTTTCTTTAATGTTCAAAAGTAGATAATTTATACCCAGCAATTTCCATATCTACTAGAACAGGTATTACTCCCATAGATTTTTCAAAAAGTTTAATTCTTTTTTCTCTTTCCATCATATTTATCAATTTTTTCCTAATTTCAAAAAGATGTTCAGTATCTGAGGCTGCATACTTTATTTGTTTCTCTGATAAGTTCGGATCCCCCCAATCACTTTGTTGTTCTTTTTTTGAAATATCTTTACCACATAACTCTTTAACCAAATCTTTGTATCCATGATAAGAACTAGCAGTTCTTGCTATTTTTGAAGCAACCTTAGTACAGAATATATTTTTAGGCTGTACTTTTAAGTGAAATTTAAGCCATAATAGGTCTTGCCTTGCATAATGCATTATAAATTGAGTGTTATTGTTTGATAAAACTTTAATTAAATTTGGTGCTTTATATGTCTCCCTATTTAATTTAACTAAATAAAAGTTTTTTGACTCAAGTCCTAATTGAACCAATGTAAGAGGATCTCTTCCAAGAACTAATCCTAAGGCCTCATTGTCTAATCCTATAAATTTTTCGTTTGATAAATCTAAATCTTCAGGTAAATCATTTTCAAAAACTTGGATTTTACTCATATTACTTTATATATATGACTTAAAAATAATGTCTATTTTTTGATTGTTATTATGAAAAAAATATTAATATTTGGTGGAAGTGGGCAAATTGGTAGATTTCTAATTAGAAAACTAACCAAGAATAACTATAAAGTCACTGTTGTAACCAGAAATATACATCAAAAAGGCTATATAATTAAAAGTCAAGGTAACCAAGGATGGATAGAGATTGTAGAAGCAAAAATTTTTGAAGAAAAAAAAATAAGAAAACTTTTTGAAGAGACTGATATTTGTATTAATCTGATTGGAATACTTTTTGAAAAAAAACCAAGCAATACATTTAAAAATATTCATTCTGTATTTCCAACATTATTATCAAAATTATGTAAAGAATATAATCTTAAGAAATTCATCCATCTCTCAGCTCTTGGTATTAATGATGCTGTGGACTCTAATTATGCAAAAAGCAAACTCGAAGGTGAAGCTAACATATTGAAAAATTTTCCATTAGCAACAATTTTGAGGCCATCGGTAGTCTACTCAGTTGATGATAATTTTACTACAACATTTATGACTTTACTAAATCGTCTCCCAATTTTCCCTTTATATTATTTTGGTAAAACAAAGTTTAGGCCAATCCATTGTTCAGATTTAACTGATATAATTCTTTATGTAATTTCAAAAGATGTCGATTCAAAGATAATAGAATGTATTGGTCCAGAAGAGATTACCTTTAAAGAAATTGTAGAAAAATTATTAAAATCTTTAAATAAAAAAAGATTGTTATTACCATTTCCGCTAATTTTAGCCAAAGTAGTGGCCAGTATTTTAGAATTTTTACCAAAACCCTTGTTAACTCAAGACCAACTTAGAATACTCAAATATGACAATATAGCTTCAGGAAAATACAAAACTAACTTTGATATTGGTATTCCAAGTCTAAAATATTTTGAAAAAGAGATTGAAAAATATTCTTATATGTGGAAAGAGGGAGGACAATTTTCTTTAAATAAAAATAATTCCAATGATAAACCAACTAATTAAGTTAAGTTTTAAGCTGACTTAATTTTTTTTTCTATAAATTCTGGAATTTCATCTTTATCGATAGGCTCATCTTTTTTGTTACGACTCTGGTAACTATACAAAAGATGTAATTTACAATAGCTGAAATCTTTTAAAGATGTTCTTCCACAAAAATAGAAATTCTTTTCATTTGGGTGACCAATCGGATATTTACAATCATTATCAGTTAATTCCTCTAATTGTTTAGGATTTTCAGGTTCAAAATCTTTCTCAATGATTAATGATTTGAATTTACTCTTTCTACCCCTTCTAATTTTTGAAGACTTGCTTTCTTCAGAATGATTAAAGTCTTGATTTGAAGTGGCTGTTCTTGTTTTAATTTTTGCGGATAAGTTGAGTCGGTGTGCTTTTCCAATAACAGCATTACGAGAAATTCCTCCTATTATCTCAGCAATTTGGGAGGCAGTATTTCCTTTGCCCCACAACTCTTTTAATTTTTGAACTTTAGCTTCATCCCATCCCATATAATTATCTATATTTAGTGTTAAATTATACTAATAACACAATATACTGATATTTATTATATTCAAACAAGCAATTATTAACAGTTATCAACAAAGAATTAGGAAAAGATCAATATAAATGTTCAATCCAAACTTGTATTAAATATTTTTCTTAATACAAAGTTTATCTAAAAATAATTATGAGCTATTTAGCAAAAAATTATAATAGAAAAAAAATTTCATTTGTGAGAGGCAAAGGAAGCTATCTTTACACTGCTAAGGGCACTAAATACTTAGATTTTGTACAAGGTATAGCAGTAAATTGTTTGGGCCATTCACATCCTAAATTAATAAAAGCTATTAAAGATCAATCACAAAAGCTCTGGCATATTTCTAATGCTTTTCAAATTCCAGAAGGAGAAAAATTGGCAAAAAAATTATGTCAAAAAACTTTTGCTCAATATGTAATGTTTCAAAATAGTGGAGCGGAGGCTACTGAAGCTGCCATAAAGGTTGCTAGACGATATTTTTATTCAATTGGTAAACCTAATAAAACAAGGATTTTATGCGTTAAAAACTCCTTTCACGGAAGAACTTTAGCTGCAATTTTTGCAAGTGGATCAAAGAAAATGACCAAGGGATTTGGACATGTAGGTGGCTTTGACCATTTTGTCTTTGGAGACCATAAGTCTTTAAAAAAAAAGATAAACAAAAACACAGCGGCAATCATGATTGAGCCTATAATGGGTGAAGGAGGTATAAAAGTTGTACCAGATTGGTGTTTAAAAGAATTGAGAAAGTTATGCAATAAAAAAAAGATATTACTTATCTTAGACGAGGTACAATGTGGAATTTCAAGATCAGGTGATTTTTTTGCTTTTGAGAAATCTAACTGTGTGCCAGATATAACACCAATAGCAAAGGGGATTGGTGGTGGATTTCCTATAGGAGCAGTTTTAATGAATAAAAAGGTTGCTGCTGGAATGACTCCTGGAACTCATGGCTCTACTTTTGGTGGCAACCCTTTAGCTATGGCAGTTGGAAATGCTGTTATGGATATAGTTTCTAATAAAAAATTTTTGAATAATGTTAAAATATCATCTAAATATTTTTTTTCGAATTTGAATAAGTTAAAAAACAAATATCCTAAAGTCATAAAAGAGATAAGAGGTAGAGGCCTACTAATTGGAATACAACTTCACAAAGATCAAACAAAATTTATTAAGAAATTAATGGATAATAAGCTTCTGACTATACGCGCTGCAGAAAATGTTGTTCGTATTTTACCACCACTAAATGTAAAAAAAAATGAGTTAGATGAGGCTTTAAATATTATAAATAAAGTTTGTGCTAAATTAAATTAAGATGAAACACTTCATTAATTTAAAAAATGTTCCAGCAAAAGATCTAAGAAAAATTTTAATTGATGCAAAAAAAAGAAAGAACGCAAGGAAGAATCTTGATAACCTGGATCCTGATAAAGGTGCACCTTTAAAGGGCAAATTATTAATCCAAATGTTTGAAAAATCTAGTTTAAGAACTCGTTTGTCATTTTTCTTAGCTATTTCACAACTGGCTGGTAGGACTTTGACACTTAGACGGAATGAATTACATTTATCCGAGGGAGGAGAGAGCATTGAGGATACTGCTAAGATACTATCAAATTTTGGCGATGCTTTTATGCTGAGAACAGATAGCGAGGAAAAGTTAAAGGAATTTAAAAAGCATTTATCAATCCCAATTATTAATGGATTGAGTCCATCTTCTCATCCAACACAAATTTTGTCAGATGTATTTACGGTTGAGGAAATTAAAAAAAAACCAATATCCAAATTAAATATTACTTGGATTGGAGATTCGAATAACGTTTTAAATTCTTTGATTGTTGCTTCAATTAAATTTAATTTTAAATTAAAAATTGGTTGTCCAAAAAACTATCAACCAAATCAGAATATTATTAATTATATAAAAAAAAATAAGAACAAAATTTCTATATATAATGATCCAAAAAAAGCAGTTGAAGAAGCTGATGTTGTGTTTTCAGATAAAGTAATATCAATGAATGATAAAGTTAATAAAGTTAAAAAATTAAATTATTTTAAAAATTTTAGAATCGATAAAAAATTAATGAATTTTGCTAAAAGAGATTGTATTTTTCTTCATTGCTTGCCTAGAGGAAAAGAAGTAGATGATAAAGTTTTCTTAAGCAAGCAGTCAAAAGTTTGGCAACAAGCTCTTAATAGAGTACATGTACAAAAATCTATACTACTTTATTGTTTTGGAAAATTAAGGTAACGGCAAAGGGTTATCAGAGTTTTTATTTAAATATAGAATAACTGAAGCTCTATCTTTTTCTTTTCTTAAACCAGCAAATGCCATTTTAGTTCCTTTAATCCACTTTGCAGGTTTTATTAAATAACCATTTAACTCTTCAAAAGTCCATTCTTTTCCATACGCTACAAGAGCTTTTGAATATTTATAATCATTTATGACTCCAACTTTTCTACCAACGACATTATATAAAGCTGGGCCAATATTATTTTTTCCACCTTTAACAATTGAATGACAAGCTGCACATTTTTTAAAAACTTTTTCTCCTGTTGCGAGATCACCCATTGCCATTAAAGCAGCTATATCAATTTCTTCTTTAACTACTTTTTCTGTGGTCTTTGTAGCTGTCTGTTCTATTTCTACAACATAACCAGCTTTATCCGGTTTTTCGACATAAAAAATTACATCTGACAGCTTTCCAATTCCAATAATTAGAAGCGCTACCATTAGAATCGCAGCAACTATTTTATTAATTTCAAAAGAATCCATTTTATAAAATTTTATTTTGAACGTATAACACTATAAATTCAAAATTGCTTATATATTTTGATGTACAATTTTGCCTCTGTTTATATTGTAGAGATAAATAAAAAAGATCAATGAAAACATTAGTTATAATTCCCTCAAGGTTATCAGCCTCTAGATTACCTGGAAAACCATTATTGAAAATTAATGGTATTTCAATAATTTCACATGTTTTTAAAAAAGCAGAGGAAGCAAACATTGGCGATGTAATTGTTGCTGCAGAAGATCAAGAAATTGTTGACGATGTAAAAATAAATGGTGGTGAAGCTATTTTAACAAGTAACAAACATAAAACTGGAACAGATAGAATTTATGAAGCCTTAAGAAAATCTAGTATTTCGAATATCGATTTAGTGATGAATCTTCAAGGAGATGAACCATTAATGAATGTAGACGATATAAAAAAATTAAACAATCTCATGATTAAGAATAAATCTAAATTGGGAACTTTAGCTGCAAAAGTTGAAGATAGAAAATTGTTGAGTAATCAAAATGTAGTGAAAGTAATAACTAAAGAAGAATTAAAAAATTCAAATTTTCCAGAGGCATCAAACTTTTTGAGAAAAATTGGTCAAGTAAAGCAAAATGTTTTCCATCATTTGGGCATATATTGTTATCAATTAGAAACACTTCAAAATTTTGTATCTATTAGCCAATCTGATAATGAAATTCAGAATAAATTAGAACAGCTTAGAGCTATTGATAATGGTATTAAAATCAATGTTGCGTTGGCTAAGTCTTCACCAATAGGTGTTGACACAAAAGAGGATTTTGTGGCTATTAAAAAAATTATGGAATATAAAACATCATGAATAAAATTTACTTTCAAGGAACTTTTGGAGCTTATTCGCATTTAGCAGCTAAATCAATTGACCCTAAAGCTGAAATAATTCCCTGCAAAACTTTCGATGAATGTTTTCAAAAAGCTTTAGAAGACTCAACCTCTAAAATTATAATCCCAGAGTCTAATAGAATCACTGGAAATATTGGAATCGAATATTTAATTTTTCGATATAGGTTAAATATTTATTCAGAGTATTTTCAAAAAATAGAACACAATTTATTGGTTTTGCCTGGAGCAAATATTTCAGATATTAAAAATGTTTATTCTCATTCACAGGCACTATCTCAATGTTCTAATTTTATAAAATTGAATAATCTCATAGAACATGTAAGAGCAGATACTGCCGGTTCAGCAGAAATGATCTCTAGGATAAAAGATAAAAAAAATGCTGCAATAGCATCAACTTTAAGTGCTAAAACTTATAATTTAGAAATTTTAAAAAAAAATATTGAAAATGAAAAAGGGAACCTTACTAGATTTTTAATTATGGGAAAAAATATATTTCAACCTGAATTTGGCAACAAAAAATACATCACTTCTTTTTTATTTAAACTAAAGAGTAAGCCTGCAGCTCTTTATCAATCACTCGGAGGATTTGCAATAAATGGAGTTAATTTAACAAAACTACAGAGTTATCCAGAAAAAAATTCTTTTGACTCGTATTTCTTTCTTTGTGATTTGGATGGACATATTGAAAATGAAAAAGTTAAGAAATCTCTAGAGGAATTAGGATTACATTGTGAAGATTTTCACGTCCTAGGTGTCTTCGAAGCTGACAAAATAAGAGAAAAATAAGTTATAAACTTTTCTTGTGGATTAGAATTGTTTACTGCTATAATATTTTTGGAGGCTAGGGCGTTTGCTGCATGAACCCGACTAGGTCCTAACGGAAGCAATCGTAATGACAGTTTAACGGGTCTAGTCTCCTAAGGAACAATAAATGAATAAAAACACTAAAGTTTTAGCACTTAAGTATAGACCTCAGAATTTTGAAGATTTAATTGGTCAAGAAATAATTTCTGAAACAATTATTAATTCAATTAAAGCTAATAAAATTCCTAATGCATATCTTTTTACCGGCATAAGAGGAGTGGGCAAAACAACAATTGCAAGAATTATAGCAAAATCTCTAAATTGTAAAAATGGAATAGATAATTTATGTAAAAAAGAACATTGTGATAATTGTGTTACTATTTCAAATTCAAATCATATTGATGTTTTGGAGATGGATGCGGCTAGCAAAACAGGTGTAGATGATGTCAGAGATTTGATTCAGTTTTCACGATATGGTCCAACTTCATCTAAATATAAAATATTTATTATTGATGAAGTTCACATGTTAAGCAAGCAAGCTT
>MDTE01041669.1_pt1 | contig 19218 bp, 23 predicted proteins | sample 811231 | NCBI WGS metagenome assembly MDTE01 (sample SAMN05326651, study PRJNA326480) | marine metagenome | isolation source: seawater | place: Indian Ocean: Red Sea | collected 2010 | reverse complement strand
TTTTTGTGTTTTCACTGACCTTACACAGTTTTTTTATAGAATCAGTAACAAGTTGTCTTGGATTTCCAAACATTCCTTGAAAGGTAAGATTATGCCCTAAAGTTGATACGATCACATCGCATCTTTTTGTATGCATTTCTAATTCTTCCTCGCTTATATCTAAAACTGTATTAGTAATTATTTCTAAATTTTTATGGTTTATAAGTTCATTACTAAATTTCTTTTCATTGCGAGCAAATGCTTTAACTTCATGCCCATTCTCTAGAAGTTGATTTACAAGAAGTTTACCCGTGGCACCTGTTGCCCCAACAATTAAAATTCTCAAACCTCTCTCCTTTGATAAAATTAATATTATTAAGTTGGTTTTTTAGATTAATACTTACGGAGACTAACTAGTATTCCATGCCATTTGAAATTTTTCATGAAACGATTATATAGAATTCCAAAGTGATTGATATTTCTATAGGATATTTTCTATGAAAGTACTAACTCTTGTCCTAGCAATATGCATGCTGAGTATCATCGGTTGTTCTAGTGATGAAGAAAAATACACTGAAGGAGTGGATGCATATTGGGATGAGGGCTATGAAACTGCCCTAGCACTACTTACTCCCTTTGCAGAAGGCGGTGACGCAGGAGCTCAATACTACCTTGGGAACATGTATTCTGACGGTAAAGGCGTTCCAGAAAATGATAAAACTGCAGTGAAATGGTACACACTTGCTGCCGAACAAGGTCATGTATACGCTCAATTGTATTTGGGATGGTCATTTCCGAGGTCTTCAAAGTTCGGTTACATGTGAATGGAAGAGTGATATAGATGCAGTTGCATCTTGTAGTTGAATATATGGCTAAAGATTACAAAGTATGTAGTGATGACTGTGGGCACGGCAAACGTGCGGTGAATGCTAGAAGAAAGTAATTAATCATGCCAACTATTGATGTGCAATACCATATACCTCAAGCACCTATGGTTTGGAATGGGGTATATGAAATAGATGCTGATCTTGATACTGAAAATGCAATTGTTTACCCCAATTCCTACTATGCACAATTCCTAGAACTTGGCGGTGAGTTCATTTCAGAAGAAGAACAAGATGGGAGATTCTTAAAGGATAACGGTGGGCAAGTAACAAGATCCCAAGTTGTTGAAATGCGTGAGAATATTGATAGTGCATTGAAGAGAAGGGCCAACAGGCAATACATCTGGTGTGGCTTGGATACTCATAGATGGATAGCAGATCTATTTGATTTTTTTTACATGGAAAATATGCCACTCAATGAAACAGATACCGAGCGATTTGCAGAGCTACAAACTATTGATGGGCTCAAGAAATTCTGGGGATCTTTTTTTGCTGAAGTGGTTTGGCCAATACTTTCTATTCACGGCAACCTAACTCATACAGCACTACATGGCACACAAGATTACCTTTCATTGAAAGAATGGTGGGCTGAACTTTCACTACTTACTGCAACAGTTGGTGCTACTAGTAAGCATGAAGATCGAGGTGATGAAGTACGGCCGAGTTTGATGCTGCAAAAAGAGTTTCAAGAAAACGTAGTTCAAACCAGTTCAGAGGGAGTATTACAATTTCAAGCAAAACATTTACTGGGCTGGTGTTACTTGCTGGCACTTAGAGATATCTGGCATGGCATTACATATTCAACATGTGAAGGCTGTATACTTACCAACAAATCAGAGCTAAAGATACGTGAAGTTCCCTCTATCGATTTGGATGGAGAGCCTATTCAATTTTGTGGAGCATACTGTAAATCACAGTAGAGATGTTACAAAGGGTTGGTAGGTTTCTTGTATGTAAGAGGGATAGGCGATTGAATATCGTGTAAATCTATTTAGTAAACGCATCATTTTTCTGTGATGTTTTAGCTTATTCATAAATTACATAAGGAGAACTTTTATGAAATTTCTTTCAACTTTTAAAATAACTAAAGGTTTTGATACATGGCTAGAAATGTACAAAGAAATTGAACCCGATTTGAATGAGCTCGGAATAAAAATTCTATGGGCGGGAACAAATTCTGATGAAACTAAAGTGTTTGATGTTACCGAAGTTGAAGACCCATCAAAATTTGAAGTTTTAGTGACACGTGATGACATCACAAAAAAAAGAGCTGATGCTGGTGTTGAATTAGAGAGTCAAGAAGTAATTGAAACTATATTGAAAGACTATTGGGCTTAAATCTTTATTGCGTGCGATGAATAGCTACAGCTCTTCAATCTTCCAAGAGAAACCACACTACCCAACAAAAGAGATCTTGTCGGTAGGGCTGTAAGTATGTGGTTAGGAATGTGGGGTTTCTAGCATACAGGCACATGTTGATAATAAGGCTACAGGGCATAGCGTAAGGTGTTGATTACTCTGCAGAAAATAAGGGTAATTCTGGGAACTTTCCACTTATCACATCTGTTGGGTCTGTTTCGAACCAATGAGACAATAATGTCGTATAAATTGATCGAAAATCTGTTGTATAACGAAGATCTTTTCCATCATCTAGCTTTGTGAGAGATGGCTGTTCACCGTGTAGTCCTCCATTAACAGATTTACCCATTAGGAATGCTGGTCCAGCTGTACCATGGTCGGTTCCTCCCGATCCATTCGCATTTACTCTACGACCAAATTCAGTCCATACAAGGGTAATTACATTATCTGCAACGTCATGAGCTTCTAAATCTTCTTGGAAGGCACCTAGGGAATCAGATACACTTCCTAATAATCCTGACTGGGTAGATGTTTGAATAGCATGTGTATCAAATCCCCCGGTTGTGACATACACAACTCCAGTGCCAGTATCTGAATTGATTAGCTGACTTGCAGTTTCCAGAGCCGAACCTAAAGGTGTTTTTGGATATTTTACTGAGGGTGTGTAGTCGCTCACATTTGTATGTAGATCTATTGTCGATTGGTACGCAGAAATACCTGTTTCAGAAACGAATGCAAGTTGGGAACCATATTCTGCTTGCTTTGCTAATGCAGCTGTTTGTACAGATTGAAGTTGAAGCCAATCTTGTACACGGCGATCCTCCTGAGACCGCTTTCTAGGGTCAGTTTGTAAGACATATGCAGGCACAGATTTTAACGAAGGAACAAAAGAATCATTTGAATCTAAAGCCATTGATAAGGATTTACCGATATTTGCTGCTCGCCATAATGAATTTTGTTCATGGTGTGTTGCATCAAGAAATCTACCAAGCCATCCTGTGGTTTCATGTACATCTGTAGATCCTGTGTGCCAAATATCCATAGATCGAAAATGCGACCGGTTAGGTTTCGGATAACCAACCCCTAAAATTACTCCAAGATCACCACGATCATATATATTTTTAAGTGATCCAAGTGATGAATGCAAAGCCAATCTATCGTCGACATATAGCAATTCTTCTGGATCTAATGCTACATCTTTTCGAGCATCAAAATATGCTCCATCAGTGTATGGAACGAGCGTGTTTAATCCATCATTTCCACCACCTAATTGCACGACTACCAGAATACGTTTTTGTTCAGCATTGGTTGTATCTGCATCAAATGCTGCACGCACAAATGCTGGTGGAGTTGCTGCAGCCATACCTGCTCCAGCAACGATTGCCAATCCTTTTCGGATTAACGATCGACGTCCAAGAGGGCGATTTACAAAATCATCAATCGTTGATGTATTATTTGGCATAGTATCTATTTTTTCTTTCTAATCGAATTAGGCTAGTTGGTACAAAGGCATAGTTAATGCCAGATAATACATCCCATTAAGTGTTCCATTTTTAACTGATTCGTCGTAGTTATAGTGGTATCGACCACCTAAATGTTCGATCAATATTTCTCTTGTGGCCTCATCGACATCGCCACCTACAAGCAAATCTAAAGTGAAATCAACGACTTTTTCTACGTCATTAATCACTGCCATTTCTTTAACTAACTCTGGGATATTGAATGTTCTGTTTTTACGGTTACGTGGGTAGGTTCTAGTGAGCTCATTTGCGAAATTTGTTCGAGTGAGGATAGTGTTACTGTTTATCCAATCTGTACCGCCAGGCCAACCGGCTACTGAAGGAGGGAAAAATAGTTGTTGTCCCATCGATAATGTATCTGACATTTCAGATTTCCCATTTGTAGTGCCTGAAATGTGCCGGATACTCCCTATCACATATTCGATAGGTGATTTTATTCTCCATCTATATGCTCGTTCAGAATACATTTCTTCTGATGTAAGTATTGTTCGTACCATCTCTTTAATTGATCCGTTACTCTTAAAGTAAGCGTCAGTGGTTCTTGCGATGAGTTCTGATTCAGGATCTTCTAGAGCAAACCATTCCCATAATCGAGTTCCAAGGAAATCTGCTGTTTCTGTTCTTGATGACAATATTGCCACCACACTTGCCGAGTTGAGGTTACCACTGACTCCTAGTAATGTTTTTTGTGCAGAGTCATGTTGACCTCTTCTGAAACGAATTAAGCTGTCTGGATCATGTTCTAAAAAAGCAGTTGTTGCCTTACTTTTATTCCTTTGAACAGTCCATCCAGTCAAAGCTCGTGCAGCCTCTAGGACATCTAGTTCACTGTAACCTGCACTTTCACCCATAGTAAAAAGTTCCATCACCTCCCGTGCATAATTTTCGTTGGGTGCACTTTTCACATTTAATCTATTATCGAGGTATACCATCATCGCCGGGTCGTTTGTAATGGCTTGGAGTAGATCGGGAAAAAGACCTAACGCATTATTACGAAGTGTTTGATTTTGGATTCCCATAAATTCAGGTTGTGAGACTTTTGTCATAGACGTAGCAAAATGGTTATGCCAAAAATAAGTCATTTTTTCGAGTAGTGGACGTTCACTATGTGCTAAGCGGATATGCCATTGAGCAATTTTGTAACGCACGTTTTGTTTGAATTTATCAGTTTGGCTATCAGCAAATTCTTCTAACAATGCTTCACATTTTGAATCATCTACTGTCTCAGGCTGCAGTAATTGCTCTATGGTATTTTCTAATCCTAAATTGACATACATCTCTAATTCGTCAGCACGATATCCAAAACCTGCTCTTCGAAGTAGATGTTGTATCTTTTGTCGTTCAGTGACTAATGCCATTTTTACATTCTTCTGTTACATATTTTATATAGAAAGATACACACTATAAGTAAGAAAATCCTAAGGATTTATCCGTTAACATCAGCAAAAGTCGGAATTTCTTTAATTTCAGCAATTACTTCTGCTATTTGTTCTAAGTCATCAATGTTTTGTAAATCTGGTGCAAACGAAAGGTCAGTTGCTATACCACTATATCGATCTCGAAGAACAGAAGGGAGTTCATCCCATGTTCCTGATACAACAAATTCGTCTAGTATGTCGTCAGTAATGAGTGCGGTCATTTCATCCCATGAATAGTTCATTGAAAGTCTATGTAATTCAGCTCCTAGATCATCCCATCCATGTGTAGCAAGTACTTTATGGTAGGAGCGAGTTGATCCATAGTAGGCTACACGTGTTCGTACCCATTCTCGAACTTTATGTACTTCTTCCTCTGTTTTTCCTGTGGCTATAAACCCACCACCTCCACGGATATAAATATCTTTTAAGGATCTACCAGCGCGATTTGCGCCTTCAATTACTGCAGGTATTATGACTTCACTTGTATACTGTGGAGTTGAGAAACCATGCATAACAATTCCTTGACCTGCCTCACCTGATAGTCTTGCCATCCAAGGATTTACTGCAGATATGAGAATTGGAATTTCTGGATAATCTATCGGTCCAGGATCTGACGTAGGGTTCATACGTTGAAATTGATAGTATTCTCCCTCATACATATTAATCTCACCAGTTTGCCAAGTTTTCCATATTGCTCGTAGGCATTCGATATATTCTCTCATTCGTGGACCTGGAGGAGCCCAGGGAATAGAAAACCTTCGTTCCATATGTCCTTTTACTTGAGTTCCTAATCCTAAGAGCAATCTTCCCTTTGAAGCTCTTTGAATTTCCCATGCCATTTGTGCGAGTACATAAGGTGATCTTGGAAATGCTAATGCTACAGAAGTGGTGAGTGTGGCATTTTCTGAGTGCAGTGCAGACACAGCCATTCGTGTGAATGGATCAAAACGTGTCTCATTGAATGAGTGCATATCGTATCCAAGGTTTTCGATCCGTTTTGTGAATTCAGGTATTTCTACCAGTGGCCCAGCCATGGAAATAGATACTTGCATGCATTGCTCCTTCAATATTTTTATAGAAAGAGTATATCGCGATATATATGCAATGAGCAGTCATAGAATGGTATTAATTTATGCGTTTATGATTTCAAATATCTTTCACGCCAAGATTCGTCAGAACTCCATCGATAAGGTGATTGTACAGTTGTTCTCGGTGCGAATGATTTTTCTAATGTAGTAAACGCTAGGTCCAAAATTCCTAACTGTGTTTCTTTATCATGAGGTTTGCCGCAAGGATTACCTAAAGGGAAATCACTAAAAACAAAACGTGGTACCCCTGCTTGTTCTACGATATCTCTACCACAGCCTACAATGACAGTTGGTATTCCATTTTCTTCGAGATGCCTTGCTATCAGACTCACGGTCTGATGACATACTGGTCAGACGGCTACTAGAAGTGCAACGTCTATTTCGTCTTCTTGGCACATTTTAAGTATTTGTGGAGCATTTCTGCCGCTAGTTACTCTTTGACTCCGAAGCGTTGGTGCTCCATATAGACGTGGCCCAAGCTCTGCAAATCTCCCCTGTTCTTGGAAGTGATAAAGATTTTCTAGAGGTAGATACACTTTTTGGTCTTCGATTTGTGCATTTTTTCGGTCGTATCCAATATGTGAAATACGTAGATCTGGGACTACATTACTTGGGAGGTGATAGACATAATTGAATTTTGCATCATTATTATAAGCTGCACCGGGTCCTTGATCACCTTTATCTGGCTGAAATTGAGCTGCAGTGGTAATTAAGGCAAGGCGTGATTCACTTAGTGGCTTTTTCAGTGGAGTAAATGGTACATCTTCAAATCGTGCCCATTGATAAGGATTGTTGTATCCTTCAGCTAAATAATGGTCAGTAGTACTGTCCATATATCTTATATAAAGCGATCTGCTGGTATCGATCTTGTTTTCAATTGTGGTCACGATGAATCCTTAATTCTGATTTAGAATATAACTCTCTAATTTAGATTACTCCAATATCAGACAGTTTCTCAATCTCATTGTCACTTAATCCTAACAGATCTTGAAATATTTCTTCATTATGGTCTCCCACTGCTGGGGCAGGATTATAAATTCTTCCAGCGGCATGCGAGAGTCTTGGATAAGGTGCTGGGACAGTAACCGGACCTACATTTGGATCGTCTATTTGAACTAAATTTTCTCTCGCAGCAATATGTGGATCTGCAAAAATATCAGCTATGCTATAGACAGGGCCATAAGGGACTCGATATTCATCCAAAAGTGCATATAAATCTTGTGATTCAAATGGAGAGACCCATTCACGAATGATGCTGTGCAATTCTTTTTCGTTTGCAAATCGATGATCATGATCTATGAATTTTGGATTTTTTGGTAAATCTGGCATTCCCATTGCGTCACACAGTCTTTGAAATATAGGAGGGTTGAGTGCAAGGATCAGAACCCATTTACCATCTTTAGTGAGAAATTGATCTCCAGGTATAGACCATGAACGTACGTTGCCGTCTCGTTCACGTATAATTCCTGATCTACTGTATTCCGCTGCCATTGGTCCAGAGTAGCTTAGGATTGATTCATATAATGAAAGGTCTACTACCTGCGTTTCATTACAATTTTCATGATCACGATGGTAAATAGCTGCTAGAATTGCTAGAGCACCATAGGTTCCTGACGTAAAATCACCCATCATATAACCAGGGTGAACAGGTGGTTGATCAGCTTCACCTGTCACATAGATCATTCCACCAATTGCTTGACCAATACGATCGTATGAGGTGCGATCTCTATAAGGACCTGTTTGACCAAATCCAGATATTCGGACAAAAATTATTCGAGGATTTGCTTTGACAATTTCATCATGACCGATTCCCCATTTTTCCATTGTCCCTGGTGAAAAATTTTCGACTACCGCATCAGCTGTTGAAATAAGTTTCTTAAACAATGCAGCGCCTTCTGGTTTTCTTAGATCGAGGGATATGGATTTTTTGTTACGTTGCAAACTTGCACGGTGGGAGTTGTGAGGTTGATTTTTAAGGGATGGCAATTCTATTCGTATAACATCAGCTCCCATATCAGCAAGTAATGTCGATACGAAAGGGCCTGCTAAAACTTGACCTGCATCGATTACCCTTAATCCAGCTAATAACCTGCTATGATCATTTGACATTATATTTACCAATCAATGTTATAAGTTATGAATAACTATTCTAAGATGCTAAGTAAGTTATGCAAGTCGAAAGTTTGATTTGAAGTACTTAGTAAGTGGCTTTCATTTTTCGATTGGATAGTCTGACTCGTGGTGGACCTGAGCGGGATCGAACCGCTGACCTCCACAATGCCATTGTGGCGCTCTCCCAGCTGAGCTACAGGCCCTTAGTGTATAATGGAGTGTAGATAGAATGCAGGCTACTGGTCTAGGCCAGAATGAAAATTTTATGAAACATTCGATTCCTTAATAGCATCTCGAAGAAATACAAGACTCTCGGTGGTAAATTCGATCATATTTGTTTCACGATCTAAAGTGTCTGTTTCGATTGTTGTTGTCCTACTGATTGGTCCTGATACTCCAATAACTGTGCGTCCTTTAGTATGATTGTTTCTTCCACCAGCTGGCCCAGCGATACCTGATTCTCCTATACACCAATCAGCACCAATTTTTTCCCGCATCGACTTGACTAGTGATGCTAGTAATTCTTCTGTAGTTCCTCGATAATTTGCATATTCTTCAGGGGATACTCCTGCAATTTCAACACGCGAAGTAAGGGTATAAACTACTCCACCACCAGCATAATATTTGGATGCTCCTGGAAATGAAAGAAGTGCTGCTGAGATTAGCCCACCAGAAGTTGACTCTGCGACGGCAATTTTTTCTGAACGATTGACGAGCATGTCAGCTATTTCGGCAACCATGTCTTTTTGCTTAGAAGTTAAGAATGTTGGCATAAAATATCCTTATATTTGGTTCACATTTAGTATGAATCTATCATTGAAAATGAAAAATCTAAAGTGGAATTCTGTTCCCTGAATCCAGCGCTGGGGAGAAAACGCTGGATTCAGGGAACAGGTGGCAAAAATCGTTAATTGCCTTCTAAAATGGCCTCTCCATATTCAAAAACAGAGATTGCCTCCCAGATTGATTCAGCAAGAAAAGGACCTGGTGCAATTTGGTTAGTGCTTGTAGCTAAAATTGACATGCAAATAACCCACAGAGCAAATCCTGCAATATTTGAAAGTAAAACAGGGCGACCTGTAACACCTGAAACCCGTTCAATTGCTTCGTTTGTAGTTAGAACCCAGGCAGCGATACTCAATATTCCAATGCCAAAAGAAATATGAGGGATTACCATCAAGATACCAAGAGATAAAGGTGCTGCTGCTATACCTGCAGAACGTATTAATTCTTCAGCATTAATGGAATTATCGGTGTAACGCTTTAATATCAGGTAAGCAATAACTAACCAGCAAAGCCAAAGTGCTAATGAAAAGAAACTGCCCATTAGCATACTTTTAATCAAAACAGTTTGTATGTCTCTTAACCCACTGGAGAGCCACCATAACCACCCTCCAAGACCTAAAAGCATCATTGACATAGATGCGACTGCTAAAGATGGAAATGTAGCTCTAGTGTCGAAGCGAACTTCATCAAGAACTGTGAAGTCTAAGAAGGTGAGTCGTCGAATGCGATTTATTGTCAAAAACGCCAAAAGACAGCCTCCGTAGTAACCCGCCACGGTAAAAGATTGTCGGCTGCCCTCCGACGAATAAAAGTATACATGATTTTTGTAAAATGATCATTAGTTTGTACTAATGATCTTTTTATTTTTAAAGAGGTCTTTTTCTAGGTATGCCATTACGTCGTGGGTAACGATGATTAAGAATTTTTTCCCTACGTATTAAAATTACATGTTGTGGTAAAACGTTGTCCGGAAGTGGAAGGGGTATAGGTTCTAAAATATATCCCCCTAACTCTAACATTGCATTATGTGATTCATCGATTTCTTGTTGTGCCTTGCTACCTTTTGGTGTTGCTAGTATTCCGTTAAGACGCGTGAGTGGCAATGCGTATTCAGTTAATACATTTAATGGAGCTAGCGCTCGAGCAACTACAAGATCAAATTTTTCACGAAACTTTGGATTTCTTCCTACATTTTCTATGCGCTCTGAAATTACCTTTACATTTTCTAGATCCAATTTCTCTACAACATGATTTAGAAAAATGGATCTGCGTTGATGTGCTTCGATTAAGTACATCTCTATCGTTGGCTCAATGATAGAGATAGGTATTCCAGGGAAGCCGCCGCCAGATCCTATATCAGCTATCTTTATTGGAGATTTTGTATTCAAGTATTGATTTTCTCGTAAGGCAACAAGTAACGATAGTGATTCAGCAAATAGTCGAGTGGCAATTGAATGGATATCTGTAAGATTTGTAATTGAGGCACGTTGATTCCAAGCTAACAGTAATGTTGCGTATTCGTTAAATAATCGTTTTTGATTATCGTTGAGGTCTATAGATAATTTTCTAGTTTCGTTCTCGAGAATATCAATTAAAGTATTATTGTGATTCTTCATAGCGGTGCACAATCCCACAAGAGTGTTATTATAAAATACTTGCATTCACCTTATATTAATTTAGCAATCATAATATAGTTTGATGAATAATTTTTTGTGAATTTATAATTTAGATTTAGTAGAAGAAGGCCAACAATGCCTGAGCGAAAATATCCAACTAACAACAAGAATAAGCAGGGTTTTCATGTTACGAGTGAAGGGCTTTCAGCTCTTCAAAAGCAACTTGAAGAGCTGAAAGCAGAGAGACCTATAATTGCAGAAAAATTAAGAGCTGCTATGGCTGACAAAGATTTTCGTGAGAATGCTCCTTTAGATGCCGCTCGCGATGAGCAAGCCCACCTCGAAGCGAAAATTCGAGAAAATGAAGATCGTATTCGTAATGCTGTAATAGTTGATGCATCATCGAATCAAGGGCGAGCAGATGTGGGCTCCAAAGTAAAATTGTTTAATCTCAAAACGGAAAAAGAACAAGTCCTAACTTTGGTTAGTCCTGCTGAAGTTGATCCTTTATCTGGGAAAATTTCTACTGAATCTCCTATTGGCTTAGCATTGCGAGGAAAATCAGAAGGTGATGAAATTATTGTGAAAGTTCCATCTGGAGAAATTGAATTTCGTGTAATTGATATTTCTAGTTAATTATATGAATATTTTCAGTAGATTTCATAATTACAAAGATTGGCCTAGTATTTCTTTATGCATAGTGAATTTCAATCTATAGTTATTGAAGCCAAAGATCTGTCAAAAAATTATGCTGACGTCAATGCAGTGAACTCTTTGACTTTTAATGTTTTTGCAGGTGAAGTTTTTGGCTTATTAGGACCTAATGGTGCGGGAAAAACAACATTAGTGGAAATGCTTTCAGGGTTGACAACGCCCTCTTATGGTACTGCTCGAGTATTAGGATTTGATATTTGCGGAGATCTTCATGATCTTAAATCTCAAATAGGAATACAGCTACAGTCATCTTCGTATCACCAATATCTTACTTTAAAAGAAATTATCGAACTTTTTGCTTCCTTTTATGGAATTTCAATTAACCCCTTAGAATTGTTAGATCTCGTAGGTCTTAAATCACGGGCAACATCAAGGATCAAGCATCTTTCCGGAGGAATGGCACAGCGTTTTAGTATTGCCGCGGCCCTTGTGAATAGCCCAAAATTAATCTTTCTTGATGAACCTACTTCAGGTCTTGATCCAGAAGCACGTCGAAGTATATGGGAATTAATTAATCAAATTAAAACACGTGGCACAACTGTCTTATTAACCACACACTACATGGAAGAGGCAGAGTTACTGTGTGATAGAGTGGCTTTTCTTAATCAAGGTAAAATAATCGCTCTGGACAGTCCAAAAGAACTAATTAATTCTTTGAATTCACAATATTCAGTAGAAATACATATGTCAAAATCGTTGAATAAAAATTGGATTAATGATTTTGACAATCTTGTGGATCTAAATATTTTCAAAAATCACGGTAGATATATTATTAAATTCAAAATCAGTGATGTTGTTACTATTATCCAAGAAATTGCTGCGCTAACAGCAATAAATGAAGTTGAGATATTCCATATCTCAATTAATTCATACACGTTAGATGATGTATTTTTAACACTAACGGGAGAAACTCTCCTAGGTGATGTTGATAAATAGGGGAAGTTAAATGTACCCGCTTCTTATGGCCAGTATCAAAATGGTATTCCGGGATAAACAATCCTTATTTTGGGCTTTAATATTTCCTATTATTTTTCTCGGAGTATTTCGGCTAGTCTCCTTTGAAAATTATACACCTGCGCCCGGTATAACTTTTTTCGAATTTGTTGCACCCGGAATAATAGGGATGGGATTAATGTCATTTAATGTAATTGGATTAGCTGGTTCATTATCACGTTATCGTGAGGAAGGTGTATTAAGACGTATTCGTGCCACACCGCTCAAACCGTGGAAATTTTCGATTTCTGTAATTTGTGCACATTTGTTGATTGCATTCATACAGATTTTTGTTTTGCTAGGGATTACATATATTTTTGGGGTTGATTTAGTAAGTTACGGCGTTGTCAGGTTTATTGTTGTTTCCATGTTGGGGACTTTTGTTTTTTTGAATTTAGGAGCAATTGTTGCACAATATGTTAGTGGCCGTGGTGCAGTCGAAAGTGCAGCTAACGCAATCACTCTGCCAATGATGTTTTTGGGAGGGAGTTTCTTTCCTACTTCGCAATTACCTGATTTGGTGCAATGGGTTGTAGAGATTTTACCGTTGACACATATGTTGCGAGCTTTACGTTCAATTGCCCTATATCAGGAACCTATAGATCAACAAATTTCTGCGATTATAATTTTATTGATTTGGGGTGTTCTTTCTTTTCTTATCGCGAGATCCATTTATCGATTACAAGATATGTAGGATATATAAAGATCATTATCCTGAGATGATTCGGTCTAATGCTATCGCAGCAAATAATATTGCTAAATAGATTGTTGAATAGCGGAAGACTAGAGGAGCTTTTGTAATACCTGGTGAATTGAATAATTGCCAACAGACATATATAAATCCTCCTCCCCCTATAATTGCGACAGTAAAGTAAAGTATTCCAAGTTCTGCTGCTATTCCTAATCCCATAGTGACAACGAAGGTGAGCATTGACCAAGCAAGTGTTTGCCCTTTAGTCTCAGTTTCATTTCGAACCACAGGTAACATTGGAATATTAGCTTTTTTATAGTCTTCAACTAATCCTAAAGCTAAAGCCCAAAAATGAGCCGGTTGCCATGTAAAAACTACTATAAATAGGATTATTCCAATCCATCCAATTTCACCAGTGACAGCTACCCAACCGATTAATGGCGGCGCTGCACCTGCAATGCCACCAAGTACAGTGTTGTGAACAGTATATTTTTTGAGGAACAGACTATAGATGATTGTGTAATACAGAAATGCACCGACAGACAAAATTGCAGTAAAGGTATTTACAGATAATTCGAGCCATATTCCCGCCGCTATTGCCATAGTAATGCCCAATAACAGGGCATTATTAGGGCTGATTCTTCCAGAAGGGACAGGTCGAGAAATGGTGCGTGACATTAACTTATCGATATCTCTATCGATATACATATTTACAGAGCCTGCGCCACCAGCTGCTAAAATTCCCCCCAAAAGAGTAGCAAGAATTAAATTTATACTAGGGAAAGATCCTGGCTCTGATGCAAGTATCATTGCTGGAACAGTAGTTATCAGTAGGAGCAATATTATGGATGGTTTGATTAAAATAAAGTAATCCAGCAAAACGTTCTTTAACAGTTTTTTGTTAACCAGTTGATTTGATTCAGGGTCAAGCTTACTCGGAATTGTCATTGAGAGTTTTAGCCTTAAGTCGTTCTTGAAGATTTAATATTTGGTTATTTAACGAACGGATACGTTGTTGAAGAATTACTAGATATATGAATAACCCAGCCCAGAATACTGCAAAACCAGCAAACATAAACTCTAATGCATTTTCCATTTAATTCTCCATCTGATCTAATTCACCACTTAGTTTACCTATTTGTTGATGTAAATACTCAGTTGTGGCAGAAAGCAATATCAGCCATAAAACTAAAGAAAGTACAGCTAAAAAAGCAATTCCAAGAACTATAAGCATTTCAGCAGGCAAAGCTGGTCGGATATCGAAAACTATGCGCTGTGGATGCAGAGTCCTCCACCAATCAACAGAAAAATGTATGAGTGGTATATCTAGATATCCAATCAATCCAACAATGGCAGCATAACGTGCTACTTTAGTGTCATTGACATTACCTAAACTTCTGACGAGTAGATAGCCACAATATATTAGTAATAAGACTAGTGTTGAAGTAAGACGTGCATCCCATGTCCAATAAATCCCCCAAATTGGCTTTCCCCAGATAGCACCTGTGCTAAGGATAAATAGTGTCAATAGAATTCCAACTCCTGCACTTGCTCGAGCAATAGCATCCCAGCACATTTTCCCATTAATTAAGAAGATTGCTGAAGCAGTAGCTGTTATTCCAAATGCAAGGTATGCATTAATTGCTGAAGGAACATGAATATACATCAATCTTTGTACATCACCTTCTATTACTTCGCGTGGAGCTGCCAGTACAGCACCAATAAGCATGGCCATCATAGTGATACTTGTCATAACTGGTAATACGATCCATCGTGAATGCCAAAGTGGAAGCACTGTTTTTTTCCCAAGTTCTTGAGTTGCATTTTTTAAAAAATTCATTTTTCGTTCACCAACGGGAATAGCAGAATTGATCCTAAAAATGCCCATACAGCAAAAATTCCTAGGAACGTTAACCATGGAGATGAAGTATTACTTATCTCAAGCGCTGAGCTACTGGCTTGTACACCTGCGAGTAGCAGTGGAATTAAGATAGGTAATTCTATTACTGGAAGTAGCACTGCACGAAAACTTTCTCTATATTCGAAGGCAGAAAGTAAAGTAGTTAATGAAACAAAACCTATTGTTCCAAGAAAAATAACTAGAAGCACCTCAAAATCGATAAGATTGACTTGGAACATTATAGTTCCGAGTAGAACAATCATAAATTGAATCATCGATAGAGAAATTAGATTACAGAAGAATTTTCCAAAAAAAATGGAGGTTTGTGATATTGGAGAAACGATCATAGCATCTAATGTTCCAGTAGCTGATTCTTGTTGAAAAGACTGATTACATGTAATGATCCCAGAAAACAAGAAAGTAGTCCAGAGTATCCCAGGAAGCAAAGGTTTGGAGTCAGTCCTAGCAAGATCAAATGCAAAAGCATAGATAAAAATTAGAATAGCTGAAAATATAAAAGATGATAACCAACCTGATTTATCTCTCCATGTTGTTCGCAGATCTTTTTTAAATACTATAAGGATGGTACGCATTATTATTTCCTTATAGTGAAGGGAGAAATTTGGCCTTTATAGATGGTCATTAGATTCTCTGCCCAGTTTTCAGCATTTTTTTTGTCGTGAGTAGATGCAATAACAGTCATATTGCGATCTTCTAATACAGCTGTCTTAAGTATTTCTAACCCATCTGAATCTAGCCCTGTTTCTGGTTCATCTAGTAATAAAATTTTTGGCTTGTGTATGATTGCTCTAGCTAAGGCAAGTCTTTGTGACATTCCACGAGATAAGATATTTGTTTTTTCATAACGTCGGCTCCATAAATCTAATAAATGAAGTACTTCATTAACTCTTTCATCCAAATTAGTTAGATTATAAAGACTGCCGAAAAAACGTAAATTTTCTATCAGTGAAAAATTTGGGTAAACCATTGGAATATGGGCTAGCACTCCAATTTGAGCCCGTAATATATTTGAATTTTCTTTCAGTGAATAGCCGTTGATCCACGCGTCACCACTAGAAGGTGAGATTAGAGTCGATAAAATATTTAAGAGCGTAGTTTTTCCTGAGCCGTTTGCTCCTAATAAAGCTGTTTTTGAACCAGATTCTAAATCGAAAGTGCATTCTGATAATATGTTTTTGCCACCATAGTTTTTGGAAATTTTTTCCACAGATATCGCTATTTTTTCATGCATTATGATTTTGTTTCTTTACCATATGTTTTTCTATAATAGATAGTTGCTATGACACTAATTAGTGTTAGGGATAGTAATAGAGCTACGATACTGTTTGTTGCAGTTGTAAAAACATGACTGCTATTCAAACCTGATAGTCCAACTAAAGTTATATCAGTACTTTTTTCTTGTTGGATATAAATATTTTTAGAAAAAATTTGCAAAGGGACATTATTGACTTCAGTAGTGTTTTTTATCCAAGAGTCACTATTTTTAAAGTCTACTCTAGTTACAAAATCTTCTGGAATTTCAAATTGAATAAGATTGTTTGGAAAGGCATTTATGATGCTTAGTAAATAAGAATCTTCATCTTTTTCATAACTAACTATATGTGTGGTTATAATTTTATTTAGCCCTGGCCGTAGCGGCATTCTAGTTGTTAGGTATTTTCCTTCAATTTGAAATTCACTTAAGTATTCACCTTCTGCTCTTGCATCTACAGTGTTTTGAAACAAAGGTATTTGAATAGTATGTCCAATTCCATCTCCAATATATACGTATTGATCACTTTGGCGTATAGAATCTTCTCGTCGGAAAGTTAATGTTGAATTCGATCTTTGTAATCGCATCAAAGTAATTTTTGTTTGTTCAACACTGATGGTTGAATGGTTTGAAGTATTTTCATATATGTCGAAATGTATTTTTTTATTTCCCGATGTATTGCCGAATTGAAGACTTTGGGGTTCAGATAAATATCTGACTCCGTTATAAATCAAGAGAGGGATATAGTTGTATCTCTCGTTTGAATTAACCACGAATTCGAAATTTCCATTCTTGTCGACATTACTTGAAATACTAGTAGGTTGTTTTGTTTCTTCTAATACAATTAATTGAACCTCTAGATTCGAGGGTAATTTAGCTGTATCCGTAATCATATGAACGGAACCTGTAATCTTAGCTTTTTCCTGTTCAGCTAGAACTATCGAACTATTAGTGAATAATGCAAAAAACGCTATAGAAAAAATACCAGTAAATAACAACTGTTTTCTAATTACTGAATGGTACATTGTAGGGGCTAACTTTTTCTACTGTAATTGTCGTCAATTGTTTCAATTTTTTTTGTTAGTTTGGCAATTTCCTCTGAACATGAGTCATGGATTTCATTATAAATGTTCTCTTCGATAATTCCTTGTTGAAGTAACTCTTTAGCTTCCTGAAGCTCAGTAACAAGAAGTCTATGCCTTAGTGTTAGTAATTGTAACTCATTGTTTTTGAAAGTACCTGATTCTTCCATTGCAGTGGCAATATAAAATGCCACTATAATTGCAATTATGGCTAAAATGGTCCATTCCATATATTATTTCCGATCGGTATTTGTTTTTTGATTTAGCCTGAATAACGAGTAACTTCCACCTAAAGTTACTAATATTATCGAAGTTAATACCCAGCCAAAAAGTACTATATTGAAACCTGAACGAGGAAGGTCAGCTAGAATTCTCTGCCCGTAACGGTTTTGGAAGTAAAAAATGATTTCATCTGAATTACGCCCATCTTGAAGTTGTTCTCGTATTTCCTTTCTCATATCAACGCAAATTTGAATACTACAAATGTCTAATCTTTCATTTGTACATTGTGGGCACAGTAGTTGTTTTTCTATAGACAATGCTTGAGCTTCATTATTATCCGAGGTTTGTGCAAAAGATATAGAATGCATCAGAAAAAATACAACTAATGTGGTCAATATGATAATCAACTTAATGTTAGTTAAATTAGCGTGCACCAGATTTCTCCTTGATTTTCGATTGTTTTGATGAACGACTTGAAGGCGTATATGCCAAAATTGCGCCGACGACATAGATAGCGCCACCGAACCAGAGCAACTGAATAAGTGGATTGACGAAAACATGTAATTCAATCATTCCTTCGTCTGTCCAACCTTGTAAAAATACATATATGTCTCGAAGTGGGTTGCCATCGATGGCTACTATTGCGACTGGTTGGTTAGGAAAATTTGAAAACAGCCTTTGTCCTGGGTAAATCAATTTTTCCCCATCAATTTCAATTTTTGCAAGAATTTCTTTTGAAACACCATTTACCCCAGGTTTTGTTTCAAATAAATCTTCATATTTTATATGGTGCCCGCTAATATTAAATGAATCTCCAGGTATCATGGTTTGCCGTGTTTGTGCTTGAAAAGTGTAAGAGCAGATAATTGCTATTGCCATTAATGCGACGCCGATATGGACCAAATATCCGCCGTATCTATGCTGATTAGTATCAAAAAGTTTAAAAATTGAAAAAAATAAATGTTCACCAGATTGTTTTTTTTGAATTTTTCCGCCTAAAAAGAACTCACGCAATGTGACTAATAAAACCATTTCGGCTGTAAGTAATGTCAGTAAAACTGTCAAGTTATTAGTTACAAAAATGAATAAGAACGATGCGGTAACAATCGAAATGCCTAATGGGATAATCATTCTTCTTAATATGCTGGACGTAGAGTTTTTTCTCCAAGGAAGCAATATTCCAATTGACATAACTGCCAGCAATCCAATCCATAATGGACCGGTTGTTTCATTAAAAAATGGTGGCCCAACGGTTATACGGACTCCTTGAATTAATTCTGAAAATATTGGGAATAATGTACCTCCCAAAATAACCAATGTAATGATCATTAAAATATAAGTGTTTAAGATCATGCCAGTTTCTTTTGATAATAAAGAATCCAAATCTCTATCTGGTTTTAAGTGATTCCATCGTAGACAAAGTAGTGCAATAGAAGCAAAAGATATGATCCCGAGTAGCAACAAAAAGTATGGTCCAATATCGGATTGCGCAAACGAATGTACAGATGCTACCAGCCCACTCCGAACATTAAATGTCCCGAAAACTGCTAGTGCAAAGGCTACTAACACTAGGGAAAGGTT
>MDTE01036149.1_pt1 | contig 19218 bp, 17 predicted proteins | sample 811231 | NCBI WGS metagenome assembly MDTE01 (sample SAMN05326651, study PRJNA326480) | marine metagenome | isolation source: seawater | place: Indian Ocean: Red Sea | collected 2010 | reverse complement strand
CTTACTCGATCTGCAATAAGTATTTTATCATTTGGAGAATGTAAAATTATTTTAATATCTTTTTTTTGTTTCTCCTCATATTCCGACATAGCTTGTCTACATGCACCGCATGGTGAAATAAAATCATCAATATCAAAACTTTTGGATCTAGCTGAAACAGCAATAGTTTTAATATTTTGGTTAGGATATAATGACCCAGCGCTAAAAATAGCTACTCGTTCAGCACATAAGCCTGACGGAAAAGCAACATTTTCTTGATTACTACCACAGATCATCTTACCATTTTCAAGTAAAACACTAGCTCCAACTAAAAATCCAGAATAAGGAGCATAAGCAGAATTAATAGAACTTTGAGCTTTCTCCACAAGCATTTTTTCCTCTAAATTAAGATCATTAAAAGCACCTATTTTGAAATTTATTTTAATAGTTTTATTAATCATAAGTCATATGAAATTTTACACTCTAAAATATAAAAAGTATTAGGTCTCGTTAAACCAAATTCATTTTGAATTTTATATCCAAAATCGAAATCAAGATTTTTAGTAATCTTATTTGTAAATGAGATCCCACTCCTTAGCTTATTAATTCCTTCATCTAAATTATAAAAATACTCTGTTGAAATAATTGGATCAAATTTAGTTTTTCTAATATTATAATTTAGAGAAAATTTTTGTCTAAATATCAAGTTATAATCATAATAAAATCCTTGAGATTGTAATCTGTTTCTTAAAGAAAAAGATAGTCTCTTATGAAGTTTATCTTTATATAAAACATCTAAAAAAAATCGATTTGAACGATTTATTATTCTTTTTTTATCCCAACTATCTGAATATCGAAAACCAGTAGAGAAAGCAACTCTCTTTAAAATTGAATACTTGTATTTTACTTCATAAAATTGTTTTGAAAGAATAGATGAATTTTCTCTAAATCTTAAACCGAATTTATAAATTAAGTCACTTTTTTTACTTAACTTTTTATTTATAGATAAAGAGTTCCATGTTTGAAAATCATTCTCCTGTGAAAAAAGAAAAAAAGATGAAAAAATAAGTATACTAACTAGGATCCTTTTCATAGTAAAAAATACGAAGATTTGCTGTATCCTTAAGAAAATCTATTCTTCTAATCTCAACTCTAACAACATCTAATCCTGTTCTGTCTTTTAAATCTTGTATTAACTCATCTCGTCTTTCAGGAGCAATTAACTCAATTTTTTCATAAGTAATATTTTTTCTTGTTTCATGTCGAAGTAACCATAACCTCTCCATTCCAAAGGTTACAAAAACAATAACAAGATTAGCAAATAAAAGTTCTGCATAGCTAATTTTTTTGTTAGCAAGAGCATTAATTACTGAGATTCCAATTACTAAGAAGAGATAAGTCATTTCTTTAATTGGAATTGGATCAGTACGGTATCTAATTATACCAAAAATTGCAAAAAGACCAAGAGCAAAGCCTAGCTCAAGTTTAACATTGTCAAGTAAAAAACAAAGTAGAAAAACTGTGAGACTAATTAATAAATATGTAAATAAATAATCTTTATTTCTAGTTACAGGATAGTAAATATATCTAACAATAATTAAAATAATTAAAAAATTAAAAACTCCTTTCAAAATAAGTTTCCAAAAATCATTATTATCAAAAATTGGAGTACCTAAATACTGTTTTGATTCCTCTGTTTCTAAATACTTTAAATCATCAATTTTATCTTGGATGATACTAATCTCATCCTCAATACTTTTATGTAATTTTTTATCACTTGAAGGTATTGCTAATTTCTCTTTTTTAAGAGATTCAATTTGTTTTAGATAATCTTCCTTACTGACTACAATAGAAGACTTGTCTTTATTGTCAAAAGAATTAGAATGTTGTGCGTTTAATGAAAATAAAGAAAAAGACACACACAAAAACAAAAAATATTTGACAAAGATTTTTCTAATTTGAATTATTTTAAAATTCATAATTTATAATTTATTAGTTGGAAATTAACTTGTTTAAAAATAGTACTTTTTCTTTAAATCTGTTTGACTTAACTACAGGATTTAATTTTAAAGTACTTATACAATATTTACTAATTCTAATTGGCAAAATACTAAGTTCTTTTGCTATTCTCATAAAATCAGACTTTCTACTCATTTTTTCTTGTTTTACTTCAGCTATAATTATTTTTTTTAAATCTCCTTTATCGTTTTTATCATGATAAGTCAAATTTAAATCCATTGTTAATCTTTCTTTATCTTTAATATGTACAAATGTAACTCTACTAAAATTAATCCATTGTTTTGCTTCAACCTCAATATCATGTCCAATCACTTTCTTTATATAGCTCTTATTTTCTTCTGATAAATGCTCATTAATCTTTTTAACTTTAGTACGTTTTTTTATTGTTCTTCCCTTATTATTTTTAAGCTTGATTTCTAAAAAAGTTAACTTACTTCCTACATATTCTCGAAATCTAATCTTGTTTCTATTAACTCTTCTATTATGATGGTCTAAATAAAATTTTCTTTCTTTTGTATCAAAATATAATGATTTATAATCATGAATTTTTAATCCATCAATAGACAAAACTCTATAAAAAGGATACATTTGATTTAAAAGCTGAGGAAGTTTTGAAGATCTAAATGCAAACTTTGTATCATTTCGTGACATTAATTTTACTTCATCCATTTCGTTCAAAGAAATTGGTTGAAATTTATTTATAATTTTTTCAACTTCGATCATTTGCTTCACTGATTTTTTTCTATCACAAAATTATCAACAGAAACAGTTATATTATTTGATGAAATTGTAATACTTTTAAAAATTGGGTAATCATACTTGACCATGTTAATATCTGTACTATCTGCATATGTATAAATAGTGTATGTCCCTTTTCTTAAATTTTCAAATCTATATTTTCCATTATAATCAGTTTCAAATTTATCATCATATAAATCCTCATAGTTATCAGAATAAATAACATAAACATCTTGACCTATATCAGGACGATAAAAAGTTGTATCCCAATTGCCATTTGTAGGATTTTGATATGTAAACAACTCCCAAACCTCTCCTTCAATTACTGAACTACCTCCTTCTCCTGCTGGTTTTTCACAAGCAATAATAAATAATGAAACTAAAAAGTAAAAGAATAATTTTTTCATAGTTATTGTTTAATAAATTTTTGAACCAATCCTTTAGAATAAATAAAATAGACTCCACTTTTCCAATCAGAAATATCTATTGAGTTAACTTTATTTGAAGAAAAAACATTTTGTCCAGCTAAGTTATAAACTAAAACTTCTTCAAAATTACCAAGTAAATATATAATATTTGTGGATGGACTTGGATATACTTTTAAAAAAGTAATATTTTCATGCTCAAGATGACTTGATACAATTGAATTAGGTGCATTATATGTATGATCTTGATAGATCATTACTCCACTTCCATTAGGAACTCGAGCATAGCCTTGATCTGGCACCATATTAACAAAATGAACAGCATCAATTAAATTTCCGTTTGGATCACTTAAATATACTTCCTCTTGATCTGCAGACAAACGATATGTCGTATGTAAACCTGATTGAGAGCTACCAGCAGTATCACACCAGACGATTAAATAATCATTTGGCTGTATTGTAACATTTGGGAAAGACCACTTAAATAAGTCATTTTCATTGTCTGAAAGATAATATCCATTTAGATTGAGAGAAAAATTATTACCATTATAGAGTTCTACCCAATCATCGTATTCCCCATCTTGGTCAGCAACAGAAATCGAATTTCCAGCCATAATCTCATTAATAACAAGACCCCCAACAACAGGGATTTGATAAAATTCCTTTTCTGCTCTTTCAGGAGAAAAGATACCGGCATCATTATTTTCTGAATAAATATAATATTGTATATCCCGAGCATCTACATTTATTGAAGCACCATAGATTCCATCACCAGCTATTCCATCACCATTATTACCATCATCATACATTTGAATTTTATTAAATTTTTCAGAAAATTTAAACCTATATGCTAAGTAAGCATAATTGACATTTGAAATCTCAGCAGTTATATAAACTGTTGTATGAGGCAAAACGGATGTTGGATTAGATGTAATATTGTCAATAGAAGGAGGAACGGAAGTGAATTCACTTAGAGATTGTATGTAAGAAACTCTAGCATCAATCAGCTCAGAAATACCAATAACAGAAGAAGTTGTACCAACAGAATTATCTAAATTACTATTAAATTCTGCAAAAGAGTAAAAGCTATTAGGATCCAAATTAATGTCATTTGAAATCAAATTTTGTAAATCCAATGCTTTAGTCTTGTATAAATTATTCACGAAAAACTCATTTAAAATTGTACGCATGTGTGCAACATACATTTTTTTAAATCTATCATTAGAGTATATTTTATTGTTTAAGTAATTTAATGGATTAGATATTTCATGAAAAATATCTAATTGTTGTAAATCACTATTATTTACTGGCATTGATAGTCCATCGACATAAGCTCCGAAAGACATATTTAAACCAGAAATTATTGGAGAAAATCTACCGTTATTATCCTTAAACAAGTGAAAATTACTTGCACGTGTGTTAATTGGTGCATCCAAAGAAACTATCAGATTTTGTAATGCCATCATCCAAATTGTTCTATCAATATCCAAAACAGATTCAATTTCTGAAAAATGATTATTGAAAGTATCTAAAAAATTACTCAACTTTTGCCAATCATTAGATGATTTCATTTCATAAGAACGTTGGTAGCAATTAGTATCTAAAAAATGCTGAAAAACACCTATTTGTCCAGAACATCCAGAAATCGACAAGTTAGTTTCCTTAACTTCAAATAAAGGACCTCTTCTTTCATAAAAATTTTCATTAGTAAAATCATCATCTATTGACTGAACACATGTATACAATCCAAGATGTGTTCCATTTACATAGACATTTGAATATGTGGATTTTGGTGATGGCATATAATTACTGGCAATCTCATAAGCTAATACTTCCCTGACAAATGAGGGGTCCCTATAACCATTTGATAAAGTTAATCTATTATATCGATCAATTGATTGTCCATTTTGAATATAGTCTAACTTTATATCTATGGGATTTTTAATATTATTAGGAAAATAAGAACTGTTATTTACATACATAACACCCACATTTTGATCTACTTCCCCATCAATAATTATAGAATCTGCAACTAATCTTTGATTTAAATTATTAGACAAATAAAGATCTAATGAATCATCCCAATGAGGCTCACTGAAGAATATTTCTATTTGTCGAACCCCCAAATCATAAACACTTTGTGAAGAGCTCTTAAAATTTAAAAAGATTAGAAAAACCAAAGAAAAATAACGAAAAATCATATTTTTTTTTTGTAAAGTTATGAAATCTATAGATAAAACTAATTAATAATCAACTTTTCAATCAAAAATTTGTTAGAGCTATTTATCATGAAATAATAAACTCCAGAAGAAAGTGAAGATAAACTAATATTTGAGAAATTATTTTTTTCTTTTAAAACAACATTACCAAAACTATCATAAACTGTAATTTCATCTATTTGAGATCTATAATTTTCTGCAATAAATAATTTATCACTAGTTGGGTTTGGAAAAATTATTGGTTGTTTAAAAGATAAGTCATCTGTATAGGTTGAAAATAAAGAAATTTTTGAAACTCCAGTACTAGTAGAAACCCAAGCATTATCTTCTGAGTCTAAAGCTATTCCTTTTACATTTTCACCGATGACTCCATCGCTAACATCAAAGTTCATCCACTGATTTGAATCAAATCTGACAATACCTCCTTTTGCTAAGTAACCAACATAAATTGCAGCCCAAATGTTTCCATCTGAATCAATTTCAAGATTTACTACTGGGTTTAAAGTATCTGGAGGTGATAAGATATACATTTGAGTATAATTAGAAGCAATAGAATTATTAGCATCTAAAACTGAAATTCCACTACCTGTTCCAATCCATTTATTATCAAAATCATCTATTACTATACTTGTTGCATTTTGAGAAAGGAGACCAGATGATGTATCATAAACTGTAAAAGAATTGCCGTCATAGTGAGTAACACCCCCCAATGGTGAAACAAACCATTTATCTCCATTTGAATCAAAATCGGTACCACAAACCCCGCTCCAATGTAGATCAGAAGAGAAAGAAACCCAACTAACTCCATCAAAATGAGATACTCCTTGAGATGTACCAATCCAGACACCTGAAATAGGATCCTCATCAATACTTTTAACTTGATTACTAACTAGACCGTCAGATGATGTATAAGAAATCCAATTTGAACCGGGGATACTATATTGGAATTTACTTACTCCATAATCAGTTCCAACCCAAATCTCCCCGTTTGATAGTGCTCTGATACACTTAATATTATTTGAAAGTAATCCTGGAAAATTAGCTTGATTCCATAAATACCAATTAGATCCATCAAACATTTGAACACCTAAGCTAGTGCCGAACCAAACATTATCATTCATATCAATATCAATGCATTCAACATAGTTATCTACAAGTCCATCAGAAGTTGTGTAGTTAGTTATAACTTGTGAACTCAGATCAAGAGTATGTAAAAAGAACAATAAAATTATAAAAAGATATTTCATTTCATTTTATTTTAATTAGTTTTAATGTAATATTATCTAAAGATACAAAATATATACCTGGGAGAAATTTTGAAGTAGAAATTTTAGAAACATTATCTTTTTCATAAATAATTTGTCCTAAAGAATTCATTACTTTAGCATCATATCGTCTATTAAAACTCAAATGATTTGAAAAAGGATTTGGATAAGCTAGTACATATGGTTGATTTTGTGTTAAAGAATTAATAAAATCATTATTCGAATTAAATGTTGGCGTTAACATATTAAAACTACCTACTCCATTAGGACTTCTTGCATAAGAAACATCTTGATTTTGTGTTGGATAGGTAACTGAATCTATAATTGAACCTGAGGAGCTTGATAAAACAACTGTCTCTCCTAAGTTTGACAATTTGAAATTTGCATGCTCTACTCCTTGATGAGAGTCGTTATCAACCCAAACAATTAAATACGAATTTGGTGATACAACCTGGTTTGGCAATTTCCATTTAAATAAATTACTTATTGTATCAGTTAAGTACAAATTATTAGTTGAGATTGGATAATTTGTAGTATTATATAATTCTATCCAGTCTTCAAAACTACCACTATTGTCAGATACAATATTTTTATTATTTGACATCAATTCATTTATAACTAAATCTCCATAGTTTATATCAAAAGACAGAGTATAATATTCATAATCAGCACGAACAGGAGAAAAAATTCCTGAACTATCATTTTCAGCATAAAAATAGTATTCGATAGAATTACTTACATTAGAAATTTTACTTCCATAGATACCATCTGCAGCTAATCCATCATTATGATTTCCATCATCAAAAAGTTCTTTTTCTTTAAATATTTCATTATCTCCATATCTAAAGAAAACAAATACCTTATTTGCGCCGTCAACCTGAGCATTGATATATAAATCACCTCCTAAAGAAATAGGACTTTGTTGCTGTGTTAAATTAGTTATTGAAGGGGCGCCATTATATCCATTATAAGAGGATAAATAATTTGATCTGGCATCCATTAATTGAGTAATACCTGGACAAAGTGAAGAATTTACAACTAATTGACTATCTATATTGTCAATAAAATCAGAGTATGTATAGAATTTATTTGTATCTGCCATTACATATTGATCAATAACACTTTGTAAGTAACTAGCTCTAGAATGATAGTTTTGATTTACAAAATTTTCTTGCATAATAGTTCTTATGTGAGCTATATACATTCTTCGATTTCTTTCAGACAGAAATAATTTTCTCATTAATGGTCTAGGCGATACAGAAATAAAATTATAATGAATCAAAGGATCCATTTCTTGAGCTTGAAGTATATCAAAACCATTAAAATAAAGTTGTGATGCATCCGTTATTCTAAATCCTCCAAAAGACATATTAAAATCCCACATTATTGGATTAAACTGTCGTGATCTAGATCGATACAAATAATAATTTTGAGCATAACCAACATAAGAGTCAAAATTTATTAAGCAATAGTTAATCGCATGCATCCACAATATTCTATTTACGTTAAGTAAATTATTTATAGAGTCAGGATAATTATTTAATGAATCAATTAGAAAATATAAATCACTCCAGCCAAATTCTGATTTCAATGCATAATAAGGTTGATAATTTAAACTATCTGTTCCATGAGAATTACTTAAGTTAGAATTTTCTCCAGAGATTTGAATATTAATATTTTCTGGATTACACTTAAAAAACGGATTATATTTACTTTTGTAATGTTGAATTAAAAAATTATTATTTACAGATTCAACATTTGTATATAAACCCCATAATGTATCATTTATAAAAAGATTAGCATAATTTGCTTTAGGGGCAGGCATATAATTCGAAGTAATTTCATAACTTAAAACTTCTCTAATAAATGACGGATCTTGATATGAATTTGCTAGCTTAATTTTTTTATAACCTAAATGATTTTGATCTTCAATACTATAATCTAATTTAATATTAAATGGATTTTTTATTCTATCTACACTAGCCGAACTATAGCCTTTATATCTGACACCAACACTATCATAGCTAATACCGTCAATTACTAAATCAGCAAGTATTCTGTCATTATTACCCAAAATATAAAAGCTATCTAAAATCTCATCCCATTGCTCTTCATAAAAGTATAGCTTAATAGTTCTTACAGTATCAACATTATAAAAATTAGATTGACTATGTATATTAAATATTGTGAGAAAAAAAAGAAAAAAAGTGAGAAAACACCTATTTAACATTATAAATTTGTTCGGTAAATACTTTTCCAGAATTGGTTGTTATATTTAAAAAATAAACTCCTGAAGAAAAAAATGATAAATCAATTTCAAAAATTTCATTAACGAAAAAATCATCTTCAGCATTTTCTTGTAATAGAATATTTCCAAAGATATCTATCAAATTAACTGAGTATATATCATTGATGGGATGTAAAACAGAAAGATTAACTTTTGATGAAGTGGGATTTGGAAAAATATGAATATAATCAGAATCATAACTATGTAAAGAGGTATGATCAAAGCAAGAACTTGTAGATGAATTTATATATTGTTCAATTGCTTGAATACCAGGATAATCACATTCATACCTAAACCCTTTCTGTGAATCAGCATTATACGGACCCCAAACAAGATTACCCATACTATCAACTTCATACATTACTCCAGCTCCACCTTGACCGCCAGATGCATTAACAAAAATATTACCATTAGACATTCTATCTGAAGCAGATTGACCATTAGCAGAATATAAACATTCATACCTTGTGGTATAAGAAAAAGGTTCAAATGGTTGTCCTGGTGATCTTAGATAACTATTTGTTAAAGAATCCCATGGTGTATCAATGCAATCAACTGTAGATTGATTATTACCAAGACCGCTATTATTAAATATCTGAATATATCCCCCATTTGGTCTGCCATCATTTGTTACCCATCTAGGGTCATGAACTGCATTAGGAATTATTCTTGATCCAATCATATTATAGTTTGCTGGATTTCCCCATCTATATAATATATCACCCCCCATTCCTGAATTACCACCACTATGAGATGCAGCTTCCGCAGTTGATGTAGAGTGATCAATTATATAAATTTCAGATGAAAACCTTGAAGAAAAAACAATTTGATCTAACTCTTCATTGTAATCTACACCATTAACATGAAACCAATCTCCATTACTACCACCAGGACCTCCACCTCCACCAGAAATCATATTTATATCAATTAATTCTGGATGATCTGCAATATTAGAAACATAATTAGGTTTGTTTGGATCAACATCTTGACATAAATGATCCCAGATATGCCATTCCCATACAATGTTTGCTCCGCCGTTACCATCTGGTTCAAGTTCGATAAAATGTGTTGGCCATTTTTCAGAGTTAGCATTAACAAATCCAGCAGCATTCAACTCTGAAACACTTTTCTTTTCATATGCTGTTATTAAGACATTATCTCCAATAAGAGTTAAGTCATGATGACTAACAAAATCATTACTCACGTAGGTAAAGTCCCAAACTATTGAACCATCTGGAGCTATCTCCTGAACTCTTCCTCCAGATGCTGCTATATTTCCACTACTAAACACATTAGTATTAGTTTTTGTTCCTCTAACTAGATTTCCATTTTTTTTTAAAGCAACTGTATAATTACATTCTGTGTTCATATTCCAGGTATGAGCAATATTTTGATTTTCATCAATTAAGTATGTGGTATTAGATCCCTGAGCGTTATATAAAGAAAATCCATTAAAAGATTGTGAATAAGCTACTGAAACAACTAAAATGAATGTAATTAATAATACTTTTTTTATCATAAATCTAACTTAATAAAACTAATGCTTAATAAAACGAAAATCTAAGTTGTTTGTTCTGATTAGATAAATCCCACTTTCTAAACCACTAATATCAATAATCCTATTTTTGGTTACTAAAATCTTCTTTCCTAACACAGTATAAATTTCTTTTAAACCATCAAATTCTACAATTATTTTATCAGAAGCAGGATTTGGAAAAATTTTTGTATTGATATTGGATTCTTCAATATTTGTTGTTGCATCTGAAGTTATATTAATATTATCTAAAAACAGATTGTTTTCATATTGATTAACATTTCTAAATTTTACAATTACTCCATCAGATCCTGCATATGAATTCAAATTAACATTTGCTGAATTCCAATCATTATTTCCAGAAGGATACCACTCAAAACCATTATAATTCGGAGTAGTTGTAACTAATGAATTTCCAGCTCTTTCCCAAATTTTCTCCCATGAAACACCACAGTCTGATGAAACAAGAACAATCAAAGTGTCTGACCAATTTTGTGATAAAGTTGGGTCTGTCCACAAAGAATATGCATAATCAAATCTTAAAGAAATAGTACTAGCATCCAAGAAACTAAAAGTTGGAGAGTTTAAATCATCGTACTGTCCATTAGCAGAGTAAATTGAATTTTCAATAAAAATGGAACTAGAGCTATTAAAACCATAGTTAGAATTAACAACCCATGTTTCACTACCATCAGGATTATCGATTGACCAACCGTTTGGCAAAGAAGAACTCTGAAAACCTTCATTAATTTCAAAAATATCTCCAGAACACTCACAATCTGAGTAACAACTATTATAGCTACTGTATGAGCCACTACCATCTCCCGGATCAACACAATTATCATTTACACAATTCCATGAAGAAGGATTAGTTGATCCAGTGCACAAATTATGATTCAACAAATTAGATCTATACTGATTTATAGCAGCAATCATTCGTGATTTTTGATCATTTGTAAACAGATTCATACATGCATCATTTGTATAATCCATATAATTCATATACATATCACCACTAGTTCCATTACCTGTACAATTTGATGTCGAAGGAAAACTTGGGCATCCATAATTTGCAGCTTGCTGTACAGGGGTATCTCCACATTGATCATTACCGCAATTATTATCCCCCCAAATATGATCTAAATTTAACCAATGGCCAACTTCATGAGTAGCAGTTCGTCCTTTATTGTAAGGAGCCTGAACCACACCTGTCGTGCCAAAGTATCTATATCCTATTACAACTCCATCTTCAGGATTAGTCCAACTTGAAGGTGGTGTAGCATAACCCAAAAGACCTCCTCCTAAATCACAGACCCAGATATTTAAATAATCATCTTGAGGCCAGGGATCAATCCCTCCAGCTGAAGAATATTTAACATTATCACTACTAATTGAAAAAGATGTTTGGTTAGTATTAGTTCTTGTAATTCCAGTAGTTGGATTTCCGTTAGGATCAATAGTTGCCAAACAAAAATCAATTTCACAATCTGCTGCAATGTTTTGCCAAACAGATGGTGTGTTTGACGCATCAGAATTTGTTCTTCTAAAATCAGCATTTAAAACATCCATTTGTGAAAATATTTGAGCATCAGAAATGTTTTCTGCATTTGTATTGTAAACAACATGAACAACTACTGGTATTGTAATAATAGATTTCAAATTATCTGTACTATTATTCATTAACCACTTATTAGTTTCATAATTAACTACTTCTCTTGATGACTTATACTGTGGATACTTCTCTTTTAATAAGTCTTCTTTAATTGTAGTACCACATTTTTGTTGACTTAGCAAAGTGAAACTGAAAAGAAATAAAAGTGATGATATTAATAATCTCATAGTTTTCTTACAAATATAACTATTATATTTCAAAATATTTATAACTGGCCTTGCTCATATTTGATCTTTGCAATTTCCCAAAATTTATCCATTTGCTCAAGATCCATTTCATCAAAAAATAGGTTTTCTTTTTGAATTAATTTCTCCATTATCTGAAATCTAGATTTAAAACGTTTATTAGTTTTTTCTAATGCATCAATAGGATTAACATTAATAAATCTAGCATAATTTATCAATGAGAATAACACATCACCAAATTCAGATTCAATTCTATCTATATTACCCTCTTCTACTTCATGTTGCAATTCATTAATTTCTTCAATAAACTTATCCCAAACTTGGTTTTTATTGTCCCAATCAAAACCAACTCCTTTAACTTTCTCTTGAATTCGATATGTTTTAACTAATGAAGGCAAGGATTCTGGAACACCTTCTAAAACAGATTTTTTCCCTTCCTTTAACTTTAAATTTTCCCAATTTTTTTTAACTTCTTTTTCATCATTAACCTTCACATTTGAATATATATGAGGGTGTCTATGAATCAATTTATCACATATTGAATTAATCACATCTTCAATATTAAAATGATTTTCTTCTGACGCAATTTTACTATAAAAGACAACATGAAGCAAAAGATCTCCAAGTTCCTTTTTAATTTCATGCATATCATTCTCAATTATTGCATCAGATAACTCATATAGTTCTTCAATAGTTAAATACCTTAGGCTTTGCATAGTTTGCTTTTTATCCCATGGACACTTTTCTCTTAATTCGTCCATAATATTAAGCAAACGTTCAAATGATTTCAATTTACTTCTCATATATTAATTTTTTACAAAATTAACCATTAATGTTTTTTATAGTAAATTTGTACAAATCTATTTTGTATGGACTTTTCGAAATTATTTTTAATTACAATTTTTATGCTTGGTTTATCATTAATTGGCATAGGAATCAAAATTTTAGTTAAAAAAAACGGAAAATTTTCTGGAACATGTGCTAGTCAAAATCCTATGTTAAATCAAAAAGGAGAAGCTTGCGGTTTATGTGGGGCTAAGCCAGAAGAGCAATGTAAAAATAATGAAAACTAGTTTATAAATCTATTTTTCAACTTTGGACTTGCAAATGTTTTCCATTCTCCAGAAGGACCATTATATACAAGAAAAACTTCTATATCAGATCTTCCTTCTAAAAATTTTTTAGTTGATTTTAAACCCATAGTCATAAAAGCTGTAGCATATGCATCCGCCGTCATACAGTTCTTATGAACAACGGTTACACTTAATAATCTATTTGAAGAAGGAAATCCGGTAATTGGATTAATTATATGGGAGTATTTTTTCCCGTCCTTTACATAAAATTTTCTATAGTTACCGGAAGTTGCAAGTGCCATATCTCTAAGATATATCGTTTGAATAAATCTGTCATCATTGTCTATCTCATTAATCGGTTTATCTATTCCAATAGACCAAATTTTCCCATCTTCATTTTTACCCTTTGCAATAAGTTCTCCTCCTACATTAATTAAATAGTTGTGGATTCCTTTTTTCTGTAAAAAGTTAGCTATTAAATCAACTGTATAACCCTGAGCAATAGCATTAAAATCCAATTTCATATTTTTTTGCATAAATACTGAATCCCCGATTAGTGAAATTTTATCAAAGCCAATATTACTTAGAGCATCAGAAATTTTAGTTGAATCAATATCTTTTGTAACAAAATTAGTTTCATAAAATCCCCATGCATCAACTAATGGATTTACTGAACAATCAAAATATCCATTAGTCTCTTTGTAAACTTCTTTTGCTTTTTTAAAAACTTTTACAAACAAATCATCAACTTTAACACTATAAGATTTGTTTAGCTCACTAATCAAAGAATAATCTTTGTAGGTTGATAAAGAAGAATCTACTTCGTATAAAATACTATCAATACTTGTTTGATAATCTTTACCATTATTAGAAATATATTCTATGTAATACTCTGTGCCCTGTGTTAGCCCAGAATTAATAACCAAGGATTTTTCATTAGTACTACATGAATTTAAAGAGATTATTAAAAGTATAAATGCAATATACTTCATAAAAATTATTAAGTATAATAATAATTAATTATCCACCAAAATCATCAAACCTAACATTCTCATCAGGAATTCCCCAATCATCTGCCATTTTAATAACAGCTTGATTCATTAAAGGAGGTCCGCAAAAATATAATTCAATATCTTCTGGAGCTTCATGTTTAGATAAAAATTTATCAATTACTACTTGGTGAACAAAACCACTAAATCCATCTCCATTTGGATCATCTAAATCCTTCTTTTCTACCCAATTGTCTTCAGGGAGAGCATCTGACAATACTAAATGAAATTTAAAGTTTGGATAATTTTTTTCCAAATCTCTAAAATAATGAATATAAAACAATTCAGCTCTTGATCTTCCACCATAGAAGAATGTTACTTTTCTACCAGTTTTTAATGTTTTAAAGAGCTCGTATAAGTGAGACCTCATTGGAGCCATTCCTGCACCACCACCAATATATAACATTTCAGCACTAGAATCATTAATAAAAAACTCTCCATAAGGACCAGAAATTGTAACTTTATCTCCAGGCTTTCTTGCAAAAATATACGATGAGGCAATTCCAGGGTTTATATCAGCCCAAGTATTTTTTTCTCTATCAAAAGGAGGAGCTGCTACTCTAACATTTAGCATAATATTTCGTCCTTCAGCAGGATATGAAGCCATTGAATATGCTCTAGTAACATCTTCATCGTTTTTCATAGTTAAATTTCTTAAACCAAATGGTCCTTCAGACCATGGCTTTTCAAATTTATCGGGATCATCTGGATGATCAGTAGGGTGAGCTTTAACATCCATTTCTGAAAAAGGAACCTCACATTCAGGAATTTCAATTTGAATATATCCTCCAGCCTTGTAAGGCATATCTTCAGGAATTTCAACTACAAACTCCTTAATATATGTAGCAACATTATAATTTGATACAACTGTCGCTTCCCATTTTTTAACACCAAAAACTTCTTCAGGTACACTAACCTCCATATCTTCCTTTACCTTTACTTGACAACCAAGCCTCCAGTTTTCAGCAATTTTTTTTCGACTAAAGTGAGGCTCTTCTGTAGGTAAAATACCCCCACCTCCTGAGTGAACTTGGCATGTACATTGAACACATGTTCCGCCCCCTCCACAAGCTGATGGTAGAAATATACCTTCGTTACTAAGAGTGCTTAATAAAGTCCCTCCTCCATCAACTTCAATTTCTTTTTCTCCATTAATTTTAATCTTAATTTTTCCACTTGGAGATAATTTAGCTTTAACAAAAAGAAGTAATCCAACTAATGTAATTATAACGAAAAGAAAGACAAAAACACTACTTATAATTGTTGTTACACTTAATAAAATCATTTTAAAATTTTTATAATTTAATTCCCATAAAACTCATAAAAGCTATTCCCATTAATCCAGTTATAATATAAGTAATTCCTAAACCTCTAAGAGCTGGAGGAACATTAGAATAACGAATTTTCTCTCTAATTGCAGCAATTCCTACTATAGCTAGAAACCATCCAACACCAGAGCCTAAACCAAACACTGTAGCTTCTGTAATATTTGAATATGCTCTTTCTTGCATAAATAATGAGCCACCTAGTATTGCACAGTTTACAGCAATCAATGGAAGAAATATACCTAAGGAACTATAAAGAGTTGGAGAAAACTTTTCTACAAGCATTTCAACTAATTGTACCATAGAAGCAATAACAGCTATAAATAGAATAAATGACAAAAATGATAAATCAACATCTTTGTAATCATCAGAAATCCATACAAGAGCACCTTCTCTTAAAACATAATTCTCCAATAAATAGTTTATCGGAACTGTAATACCTAAAACAAAAACTACAGCACCACCCATTCCAACGCCAGTTTTTACAGTTTTAGATATTGCTAAATAAGAGCACATACCTAAAAAGTAGGCGAAGACCATGTTATCAATAAAGATTGATTTAATAAAAATATTAGTTAATTCTTCCATATTTACTTCTCTTCAATAAGTTTTTCATTCCTAGAACGTTGCCACCAAATTAAAATTCCAACAGTGATTAAAGCCATCGGAGGCAGGATCATCATCCCATTATTTTCATATCCTGTTTTATAGATTCCTAAATTTTCTAAAACTGGATATCCATACAATGTTCCGGATCCAAGTAATTCTCTAAAAAATGCAACAATTATTAATATAATACCATATCCAAATGAATTTCCTACACCATCTAAAAAAGCTTTATAAGGAGGATTTGCCAATGCAAATGCTTCAAATCTTCCCATTATAATACAGTTAGTAATAATTAAACCTACAAAAACTGAAAGTTCTTTACTAACGTCATACACATAAGCTTTAAGTATTTGATCAACCAAAATAACTAAAGTAGCAATAACAACTAAAAAGACAATAATTCTAATTCTTGAGGGAATCATCTTTCTCATTAATGATACAATGACATTACCTATAGTTAATACTGCTAAAACTGAAATTGCCATAACAACAGCAGGTTTTAGTTTCACTGTGATTGCAAGAGCAGAGCAAATACCTAAAACTTGAACCGTAATAGGGTTGTTATCGTCTAATGGATCTGTTAAAAGCTTTTTATTTTTCTTAGAAATTAATGAAAATTTTGCCATATTTATTTGATTGAAGCAGTTATTTGTTTATTTTGTTCTAGCATATTTTTAAAGTATGGAGCATACATGTTTAATCTTTCTTCAAGCATATAAGTTACTCCATCTGATGTAATTGTTCCTCCTGAGATACCATCAACCCCATGAACATCATCTGCTTTAGCACCTCCTTTCCACACTGTAATAGATACTACTTTTGCTCCTTCTAGTATCTGTTTTCCTTCAAACTGTTGCTGAAAATCTTCGTATTGATTAATTTCTGCTCCTAATCCGGGAGTCTCAGATTTGTGATCAAAAACAGCTCCATAAACAGTATTAAAATCATTTTCTAATGACAGAAAACCCCAAATAGGTCCCCATAATCCTTTTCCTCTCAAAGGAATAATATATTTTTTTTCTCCTTCAACATTTGCTACATATAGTGGCAACAATTGATCTTTTTTATTTTTTTTAAGCTCTTTACTTAAATCTATTTTAAAAGCATCTCCTTTTACTTCTTCTCCAGAAGAATTTAATACTATTTTTTCCTTGATATACTTATCAAAAGTAAGTCCTGCTTGATCTCTTTCTACATTAATTCCAATAGAACTTAATATATTTTGTTTTTTTTCTAATTCAATATTTTTTAACTGAGGTTTTTTTAGATTAATTGCCGTAAAAGATAATAATCCAGCAACAACAATAACCATAACAATGGCAAAACTAAATGTATATGAGTTTTTATCTACATTCATAATTTTATTTTTTAATTCTACTCAATCTTCTTTTAACATTAGATCCAATAACATAATGATCAATCAATGGCGCAAATACATTCATCAAAAGAATAGCAAGCATCATCCCTTCAGGATATGCTGGATTGAATATTCTGATAACTATTGCAAAAAAACCAATTAACAAACCGTATATAACTTTTCCTTTATTTGTTTGAGTAGCTGTTACTGGATCAGTAGTCATAAAGACAGCTCCAAAAGCAAACCCACCAATAATTAAATGTATATGAGCAGGAGTGTCCATCAAACTATTAACTCCCCACCAATTAAAAAGAAGAGCTGTTAAATATCCTCCTAAAAATGTATAGAACATTATTCTCCAACTTCCTACTCCTGAAACTAATAAAATAACTGCTCCAATCATAATGGCAAGAAAAGAAGTTTCTCCTAAAGAACCAGGAATAGAACCAAAAAAAGCACTACTAGCGTTCCAAGAATTCTGGCTTAAACTTTCCCAGTTTTGATTAGCTGCTAGAGCTCCAAGTATAGTTTCCCCTGAGTAACCATCAGTAGTGGCACCATGAACCCACACTTTATCTCCAGACATATGAGATGGATAAGCAAAAAACAAAAAAGCTCTTGCTGTGAGTGCTGGATTTAGAATATTCATTCCTGTACCTCCAAATACTTCTTTACCAATAACAACTGCAAAAACTACAGATACTGCGAGCATCCATAAAGGAACATCAATTGGCATAATTAAAGGAATAAGCATTCCGGTTACTAAGTATCCTTCATTTACTGAGTGTCCTCTTGATATAGCAAATGCAAACTCAACAGCTAAACCAACAGCATATGAAACAACAAGTAAAGGAAGAAACTTCCAAAAACCGAAAATAAAATTATCTAAAAAGCTATAAGTAATTTTTTCACTCTCAGCCAAAGTAGAATTTAATCCCATATGATATTGAGAACCAATATTCCACATCCCAAAGATAATGCAAGGAAGCATAGCGATTACAACAAATGCCATTGTTCTTTTTAGATCAACTGCATCTCTGATATGTGATCCTGTATGAGTTGTGTGGTCTGGAACGAACAAAAATGTTTCAAAAGCATCATATGCAGGATATAATTTTTCTAACTTTCCTCCTTTTAAGAAATGTGGTTTAACTGTCTCTAATAAATTTTTAAATAACTTCATATTAACTATTTTCTTTCCTAACTAAATCTAGCCCATGTCTAATAATGCTCTGTACTTCAATTTTTGATGTACATACAAATTCACATAATGCAAAATCCTCAGGAGACACTTCATATATTCCTAAGTTTTCCATTTGCTCAATATCTTCAATCATAATTGATTTTATTAATTGTAAAGGATATATATCCATTGGAAGCACCTTTTCGTATGCTCCAGAAACTACATATGCACGCTCCTCACCATGCATATTTGAAGTGATATTGTATTTCTTTTTAGGAGATAACCATGAAAAAAATGTT
>MDTE01053004.1_pt1 | contig 19222 bp, 17 predicted proteins | sample 811231 | NCBI WGS metagenome assembly MDTE01 (sample SAMN05326651, study PRJNA326480) | marine metagenome | isolation source: seawater | place: Indian Ocean: Red Sea | collected 2010 | reverse complement strand
TGATCCACAAACCAAAGTTATTGGATTATACGTTGAAGGATTTGGTGATGGAAGAAAATTCATCAATACTGCAAAACGTGTTATGAAAGAAAAGAAAAAACCTATTGTAATTTGGAAGAGCGGAAGAACCACTGTTGGTGCCAAACAAGCTGCATCTCACACTGGTTCTCTTGGTGGTTCAAATGCAATGATTATGGGTGCCTTCAAACAAGCAGGAATTATCTCAGTTGACAGTTATCAGGAACTAGTAGGTGTTCTCAAGGCAATGGCATGGCAACCACATGCAAATGGTAATCGTGTTGCAATGACCAGTAACGGAGCAGGTCCTTTGGTTGTAGGTATTGATTATATACAACAAACCAAATTGCAAATACCCTCATTGTCTTCTAAAAGAAAAAGAAAAATTCAAAAATATTTTCCCCCAAATTATATTATTGGAAAAAATGGAAATCCTATTGATATTATAGGTGCATCTCATGGAGCGACATCCGAAGATTACAAATTCATCATTAACGAATTTTTTAATGATAATGATATAGATATCATAATAGCTTGGTTTGTGTTTCAAGATAATCCATTAGATGAAAAAATTGTAAAATATTTATCTGATTTCTCAAAGACAAAAAGAAAACCACTTTTGGTTGGTGCAAATGGTGGAAAATATACCAAAAAAATGTCTAAATTAATTGAAAAGCATAAAATTCCAGTTTATGATGATGTTGTACCTTTAGTTATATCTGCTAATGCACTATTTTTATCTGGTAAAAATTTCTGATTATTTTTTAACTCGATTGATTGGTATCGAAAAATAATGTTCCATATCTGCTTTTTTATTAGATATGTCTAAACTTTCATTATCATCTTTTCCATCAGGATACCACACTCTCAAAAACCCATTTTTATCTTCAAAACATGATTTAGGCATTTCCCATGAAGGGTTTCTATACTTGAAGTCATCTACTGTATAGTGAGATTGAATAAGTAATTCATTTCTTTCATTTCGTTCTAAAATTGTTCCATGAATTAATGTAATCTTTCCTAGATCTGTCATTAAAGTATACATTGGTTTAGCGCGTCCAGATACTGAACCTGAATTTGTTATCTGTGATGCAATTTCTAATCCTTTCTGAACTGATGTTCGGTGATGTTCCATTCCTTGCATTGGTATACAATGAAAAAGATAATGTGATTCAATTCCTAAATATCTAAATCCATCGTATAATTCATTAAGTATTTCGACATTGTCATTAACACCTTTCAATAATACTGATTGATCATAAATCTTGAATGCTGCTTTGTAAATATCCGTATATGCCTTCTTAGATTCTATAGTTAATTCTGATGGATGATTAATGTTTGTACCAATCTCTAATCTTATTGGATTAGCCGTTTTCAATATATCTATCAATTCACTATCTATTTTTGTAGGATCTTGTACTGGTAATCTTGTTCCAATACGGATGATTTCTATATTTGGGGCAAATTTGTTAATCTGCGAGAAAATAAATTTTAATCTCTTAGGAATCATTAATGGATCCCCTCCTGTAATCAAAACTTCTTTAAGATCTTCTTTTACATCATCACTTCCTGTATATTTTGCAAAATTTGTGATTTCATCTTCTGTTAAACCAAATTGAGGATATTGACCTCTCAAACACCATCTACAATGCGCTGCACACACCATTGTGGGTTCCAAAAGAATTGTTCTACGGTATAATCTTTCAACACCTCGCAAAGCCTTTCCTTGATAATGAACGTGAACCTCTGATTGATAATGTCTCAGACGGTCTTCATGATTTACTTTGTCCTCGTTTTCTGATTTGAGATATTGTCGTTCAAATGCTTTGTATTCTTCTGAATCTATCCCATATTTTTCACTAGTTTCTACAAGCTTTTGTTTTAAGTACGGTGTAAGTTTTTCTGCAAAATTTGAATTTTTAGCGCCTGCCATATTCTAAAAATTATCGATTTAGGTTATAAAGAATTAGATACTTTTCTATGAAGATTCATACAATGTTTGCCCTTCATAGACATTTTCTCTACCTAAAATCCTATTTCGAATTTTTGATAGGTATAATCTATTTCCGAATAGAAAACTAATCATTCTAAATTTAATTCTAATTGGTGATGATTTTTTTTGAATTGTACCATATTTTTTAAATACACTTTCAAACAAATCATCCCACCACTCAGCACATTTAATTGGGTTTGCAACTTGATTTACAAATTTTTGTTCTTCTAAAAATAATTCTTCTCTAAATTCTTTTGATTCAACAATCTTGTCAATAATTTCTGCAATTACTTTTGGATCATTAGAAAATGGTTGAAATGGAGATTGCAATGTAAAATCATCTGAGACAATATCTTTCTTTTTATCTGTATACTGAATAACTGGCGTTCCACACATGACGCTTTCTAATCCAACTAATTCAAATGATCCAAAAAATAAATTTGCTATTACTGCATCTGCAAATGTATAATATTTTGGAATTTCAGATCTATCAATTAATGGTACAAATGTTATTTGTTTTGGTTTCGTTTTGAGTAATTTTTTTTTAAATTCTCTTTCTTCATCAGTTCTTTCTCCAAACCATTCAACGCATAATATTTCAAAATCAGTTTTACAAAATTTCAGTGCTTCCCATAACAAATGCGTGCCTTTGAATTTTTCAATTCGCATTGGAGAAAAAAATGTAAATTTTGTTTTCTTTCTCTCAATTGGTTTTACATTTGGATTAAACTCATCTAAATCAATTGGAAGCATAACATTTCTTATTCCATTTTTTGTATACTTCTCTAATTCCGAAAATTGCCATACTCCCGCAACATGTATTACAGCATTTTTAAATGCATTCCAATAAAATTTTCTTTCAAAAATATTTCTAGAGTGTAGTATGTCATTACCTTCTGCTGCAGAATCTTTAGAATTTCTTTTAAATCTAGGAGCTTCAATATCTCCTCCTACATAGTATGAAATGTAATTTAAATCTGCTAAATATGCTGTTCTTTCTGTTGCCATTGATATACATACATCATATTCATCTTTTATTTTGTTAATCTTTTCTACATGCTCTTTTACTTTCCATGTCTTGAATGATTCAACATTATCCGGATTAGTAAATTTTGCAGCACCATCTCTTGGATAATTTATGAGATGAATTTTAGATCTTTTTGTGTATTTCTGTATTGTTCTGATAATATTTCCTACATCTCCTATGGCAAGAACTTTTATTGTCATTTGGATTTGTTATTTTTTAAAATTTTATATCTCTTATTGTACATTTGTACTAATTTTCATAGAAAATTAATTTCAAATTTATAGTGACTTTGATATATCTCATAAAGAAAATTCCTTTATGAACATTAAATCTAAAATAAAAAATATCTTATTAAAAAATCCAAGAATTAATCCATATAGATTCTCAGCAGATTTTAGTTTTAGATATATGACTAATTCGTTAAGAACACTTCCATCTTTTCTAATAATAGGTGTAAGTAAATCAGGCAAATTCTCTGTTTTATCATATCTTAATCAACATCCAGATGTTATTGCAGGTGTAAAAAATAGAGTAGGAACATATTATTTCGATACAAATTTTGATACAAAATCACTTAGTTGGTATAAGTCACATTTTTCAATGAGATTTTATAAGAAAATAGTTGGTGAAGCACCTGGAACGTATATTTATCATCCACTCGCACCCACAAGAGTTAAAAAAACAATTCCAAATGTAAAACTGATAAATTTTTTTAGAAATCCTGTACTAAGGGCATATTCTGCTTACAATCATTCTGTCATAGAAGGTTGGGAACATTCTAGTTTTGAAGATGCAATTAACTCAGAACTAGAAAGAATTAATATTAAAAAAACCAAGGAAGAAACAGAATTAGATAATATTGATTATGTAAATAATTTACAGTATTCATATCTAAGACATGGACTTTATGCCAACAATCTTGAAAAATGGTTACAAATTTTTCCAAAAACTCAATTTAAACACTATTCAACTGAAGAATTAGATGAAAATTATGACAAAATAATAAATTCTATATTTAAATTTATTAATGTAAGGCCTATAAAATTAAAAAAAATTGAACGACAACATGTGGGGAATTTTAAGGGAGAGTACTCACCAATGAAAGAATCAACAAGAAATTTTTTAATTAAATTCTATAAACCACACAATGAAAAATTATTTCAAATGATAGGAAAAAAGTTTGAGTGGGATGACTAAGATATGAATTCAAATAATGTCATTTTTTGGGTAAAGACAAAACAAAACAAAATACCATCAACAAAAAAATTTGATTCTAAAGAAATTCCAAAAAACTATCTATCTTTAGATAAAAATCTTCGTCCTTGGGATCCTTATAGTGATACCCTATCTGCTGCAATAATGTCCGGTCTTGAATTTTTACCAATTAATTATAAAACAAATATTTTATATTTTGGATTTTTTAATCAGGAAAAAATTTTACATTTTCTAGATTTAACAAATAATTCAAAACAACTAATTTTCAAAACTAATAATGTAAAACAGCATTTTATTCATGAAAAGGTCTCTGTAATTAATGAAATCTGTGAATTAGAAAATCAAGATTTTTCTGATTTCGACACCATATTTTTCAATGAAAAAAACTTTTCATTAGAACAAATACTAGATATATCGCAAAAATATCTAAAAAAAAATGGATATTTAATAATTCGTCGTTCAAAAGAGAACAAAGAAAATATTAATAAGTTTTTTAAAAATCTTCGTTCTTCAATTGAGATTTTACAAGAAGTAAATATTGAAAATTTTTTTAAGAATGAGATTATGATTATTTCTAAAATGGCAGTAAGAGAATCAAAAATCTCTAAAATCTAAAATAAATAAAATCACGTGGATTTGCATCATAAAAGAATATTATTGATGTTAATATAATTATGAGAACCAAACTCCAATATTTTAAATCTAATTCTGCTATTTTTTCTAGTAAATTTTGTTTTTTATATGAAATGTAGTGTATTATAATGAAAAGTACCATTAGTAGTACTGGTAACTTATTTTCTGACAATGTATTGAAAATCTCTGATGTATTGATCTCAATAAAAACAAATTTTTGTATAGAAATTGATAATTCGTTTAAATCGTGTATACGAAATGCCAAAAATGATAAGAAAACTAAATACTGTGTACCTATAATTGAAAAAATTTTAATCGCTCTATTTTTTGAAATCTGTCTCTGGAAAATTTTAAACTTACTTCTTAACAACCCTTCAATTCCAACAAATATTCCATGCATCAAACCAAAAATAATAAAATTAATTCCCGCACCATGCCATAATCCTATCAAAAACATAGTTATTATCACACTTGTAAAAACTCTGATTGAAGATTTTCTATTTTTAAAAACAAGCGGCAAGAACAAATAATCTCTTACCCATGTTGACAAACTAATGTGCCATTTTCTCCAGAACTCGGCAGGTGATTTAGCAAAAAATGGAAAATTGAAGTTTTTTGGAATCTTAAATCCAAGTATCAATGCAGCACCAATTGCTATATCTGAATAACCTGAGAAATCACAATAAAGTTGTATTCCAAATCCAATTGTCGCTAAAATTATTCCAAACGAATCATAACCTATTGGATTTGAAAAAATCTGATCAACCATTGGTGCAATATTGTCTGCAAAAAACATTTTTTTGAAGAAACCAATACTCATCAAAGTAATTCCAATCTTGAGATTTGAATTGTTAATTATCCGTTCTTTTAACATCAAATTGTTTTTATTAGAAAACTTTTCTCTTACTTGTGGAATAAAATGTGATGCACGTAAAATTGGTCCTGCAACAAGTTGTGGGAAAAATGCAACAAAAACTGCAAATTCTTTGAGTGATTTACATGGGGTTAATTGATTTCTGTAAATATCTATAGAATAACTTAATGTTTGAAATGTATAAAATGATATTCCAATAGGTAGTATTATCTCCATCATCTCAATTCTTTCAATTCCAAAAATGTCAAAAAGATGATTAAATTCAGATATTGCAAAATTTGTATATTTGAAAAAACCTAATAATCCTAAATTACCTACTATGCTGATAATCAATAAATTTCTTTTTCTAATTTTGCTTGCGGAATTAAAAATTTCTTTTCCTACATAAAAATCTAAAATTGTTGAAAAGATTAACAATGAAATAAGAAAATTATTTGAATAATAAAAAAAGAAATAACTTGCAATAACAATGAAAATTAAATAGAAATTTCTATTTCGAATTATTGTAATTACAGTTAAGACTATAACAAAAAACACAACAAAATCAATTGTATTAAATAACATCTTTTTGAACCTCTAAAACTATCATTTTTGTTACCTCCTCGCTAAAAATCATTGAATCTTTGTTGAATGCAACGTGACTACTATCCTGCCATATATTCATGGTTCCATACGATTCTTGAAAATCATAAATTACTACATCATATTCTTTTTCTAATTCAAATAATGACTCATAAAATGCATCTCTATCATTTTTTGGAATATGATCCAAGTAAAATTGTTGATGAGGAAGTGTGAAGAAAACTACTCTGACATCATTTTCAAGAAATGTCTCTATAATTTTTTTTAAATATTCTTTTTGTTTAATTGTAGAATTTTCATCTTGATTGACATGATTTCTAACTTTTTCTGAAGATACAGTTAAGTTTGAAGAATCAGAAATGATTGTCTGATATTCATCAATAGATGAAAATGGTGAATTAGGTAATCTTGTTGTATCATCAACACTTGATTTTTTGAATTCAATCTTATCTTTGAGAAAATTCATGGTTACTGCTTTGGGGTTTATCTCTTCGAGTTTCTTATCTTTGATACCAAGAATTTCAAAAATAGTCTGTTTTACATCAGGGAGAATCTTTTCATTTTGTTTTTTAATATTAAACTCAAATCCATTTAAATCAAAATAAGTAAGACCATAAAAAATTATTTTAGGTTTTAAATTTAATGTAGGTTCAATAGATGAATATCTTTGTTGTGGTGTATCTGCATTGTATGCTAAATTATAAACAGTCAGATTTTTGTCGATTTCTGAAATTTTATTATCAATTAATGTCGTATTTAATTGGACTACGCCACTTCCACCTAAAATTAAAATTTTTTCAGATTTTTTTTCAACATCACTAAAAAACTCATGATCTTTGACATCTGATGCCAATTTGTGAGGAAATATCTCATTAAAAATAAAAAAAGATGAAAAACCTATAACAAATACAATAATTATACACGTAACAATACTTGTACTCACATGAATGATGAATTCTATTAACTATTAATTGATTCTACATTATTGTTACCTTTGTCAGCATTGTTCAAAATAATTTACTAGTCCTTAATGCCACAAAACCAGATAACGTTGAAAACCATAATGTAAATAATCTTATTAGAACCACGACCACTATTGCATTGGATAATTCAATCTTCTGAATAGTGAAAAGTCCAATTAAACTTGCTTCGGCGATTCCCACTCCTCCTGGAATAAAAGATATTGCTCCAATTATCAATGAACTAGAATAACTTGATATTGTACTGATTAACGAAATTGTATCTATTCCTAATCCTAATAATACAAAATATGCTGCAATACCAATTATAATCCAATATAATACTGATAATAAAACAAAAACAATCATGTCTTTTTTAAAAATTATTTTTGATAAATTTTCATGAGATGATGTAAGTGGTTCAATAAATTTTGTCATAATTTTAAAACGTTTAACAAAATCTAGTATTCTTAAAAATAATTTTCTTGAGGTTATTACTTTTGCAATAACCATTAAAGAAAATAATCCTGTAATTGCTAAATAACCAATTTCTGGTACAAACCAAATTCCAATACATGTGACAATCATTGCACCACAAATATCTAAAAATTTTTCTAAAATGAATAACGGTGCAGTTTTTGTTCTTGGAATGTCAAATTTATCTTTTAAAATTTGTGATTTGAATAATTCCCCCACCTTTCCAGGTGTTATTCCCAATGCACCTCCTGCTAAAAAAATTTGAAAATTAATTTTATGTGGGATTTTTATACCTGATGTCTTCAAAATTAAATTCCATCTGATATAAACAATGAACCAACTAACAATAACTAATCCAAGAATTACTGGAATGTAAATTAACTCAAAATTAATTATTTTATCTAAAATTTTATTGATATCTGAAACAAGTAAAAATGTAGCATAAACAATAATTGATGCTATAATGATTAAGATGATTTTTCTTATGTTTTGCATTTTTCTATGTTCAGCTCAATGAAAAAATTTTTTTATTAAGGTTGAAATTCTGATAATATCTTTTTCAACCAGATTTACAGATGATGGAAGCCATAATCCTCGATCTGAAATATCTTTTGTAACGGCGAAACCCTTACTCGACTTATTATATGGTGGAAGTGAATGAATCGGTGGATAGAAGATTCTTGTCTCTATTAATTGCTTATTCAAAAAATTAATTAATTTGAATTTTTTGTCTTTATTTTTGATTAAAATATCCATCATCCATGGAGTAATCTTTGATAAATCGGTCTCAATAAATTCAATCTCATCAACATTTTTCAGCATTTCTGCATATAACGAAAACATTTTCTTTTTTATCTTCATTCTTTTTTGCAGTTTTCTCATCTGAGAAATTCCAACAGCTGCCTGAAATTCAGTAAATTTGAAATTATAACCTATTGTGTTATGTTCAAATGTATGAAACATTTTCTTTTTCTTGTTAATCTCACGTCCAAAATCTTTTAGTTTTACACATTTTTCAAATAATTTTTTGTTGTTTGTTACAATCATTCCACCTTGTCCCGTTGTAATTATTTTTGGTGTACTAAATGAAAAAACTCCTATATCGGATAATGTACCTTGATGTTTTTTTCCATAATAGCTTCCAAGTGAATGTGCTGCATCTTCAATCAATGAAAGATTATTCTTTTCTGCAATTTCTTTTAGAATCTTAAAATTTCCTGTTCTTCCATTAAAATTTACTGTCATAATTGCTTTTGTTTTTTTTGTAATTTTTCTCTCTAATTTCTCAATATCCACATTTAGTGTTTTTTTTTCTATATCACATAACACTACCTTTCCACCTGTTGCAATTATCGAATTAGGTGATGCTACAAATGTTAAATCTGGAACAATAACTTCGTCATTATTTTTAATATCTAATGCAAGTAATGCTAAATACAATCCTGTTGTTCCACTTGTTACTGCACATGCATATTTACTCTTAGTGAACTTTGCAAACATTTCTTCAAATTTTCTTGTTTTAATTGATTCAGTAAACCAGCCTGAATCTATGACTGAATTTAGTTCTTCTTTTTCAAGTTTGTCCATTGAAGGTTCGATTTGATAAATTTTTTTCAAATGATATGTTATTATTTAACAAACGATAAATAAACATGACTTAGAAATCCTATTATGAGTTTTAATTCAGTATTAGTTACTGGGGGAGCCGGATATGTTGGTAGTGTACTAACTAGAAAGTTAGTAGAAAAAAATTATGATGTGAAAGTTGTTGATTCATTAGTTTTTGGTGATGATGGTATATTGTCTCTAATAAAAAATAAAAAAATTGAATTTTATAATATTGATATACGTAATACACTTGAATTAGATAAAATTATTAAAAATATTGATTGTGTTATACATCTTGCTGCAATTGTTGGTGAACCACTTTGTAAAAAAATTCCTGAAGCTGCAAAACAAATTAATGAATTAGCAACTAAAAATTTAGTTAATATATGTAAAAAAAACCAAGTGAAAAGATTTGTTTTTGCATCAACGTGCAGTAATTATGGGTCTTCCTCTCAAATTGTTGATGAATCATCAAATGTAAATCCTCTATCATTATATTCTGAATGTAAAATAAATTCAGAAAAATTTATTCTTGAAAAAAATAATGAAGATTTTCAAACATGTATTCTAAGATTTGCAACTGCACATGGATTATCTCCTAGAATGCGTTTTGATCTTTTGGTTCAAGAATTCCTACGTGATGCCTATGTCGATAAAAAAATTTCAATTTTTGGACAGGATTACTGGAGACCATTAATTCATGTTAATGATATGGCTGATGCATGTATGTCCGTTTTGAATGCACCTTCTGAATTAATTTCTGGCGAAATTTTCAATGTTGGAAGTAGTACTGAAAATTATACAAAAAACCAATTAGCACAAATCATCCAAAAATTTTTACCAGATTCAAAAATTGAGATAATTAACTCAAAAAATGATCCTAGAAACTATCGTGTTTCTTTTGAAAAAATTAAAAATAATCTCAACTTTCAACCCAAAAAATCAGTTGAAGAGTCTGTAAAGGAAATTTTAACAAAAATTAAATCAAATGAACTCAATCCTCGAGATTCTGAATTCTCAAATATTTCTAAGTTAACAGAAAAAATTGAATCACTGAGCAGTTATAAATTTGACGAAAACCTATAAAGCAGCTTTTAATTTTCTTCAATATGCGAATTTTTGTAACAGGAATGACAGGTTTCCTTGGACATGAACTTGGTCAAATACTCTTAAAAAAAGGCCATAAGCTTGGTACACTAGCTCGAAATGTAGCTACTTCTGACAGACCTATTGCATCAAATACTGAATCTATGATTCGTGGAGAAAAACAAAGTGGTGTTTCCTACTATTATGGTGATTTAACCGACTATCTTAACATACATGATGTTTTAAGTTCATTCAAACCTGATGTAATAATTCATTTAGCAGCACAAACATCTGTTGCATATAGTTTTACACATACCACTGAAGTCTTTAATGTTAATTTTTTGGGTGCAGTAAATATGGCTGAAGCTGCTAGACGAGCTGTACCAAATCTAAAACGATTCATTTTCTCGGGTTCAGTTGAGGAATATGGAATTCAAAAGAAATTTCCTTCTAAGGAAACTGCAGAACTTCATGCTGCAAGTCCTTATGCTGTTGCTAAAATTGCAACCGAAAAACATCTAAAATATCTTTATGATGCATATGGATTTCCTGCAATAATGTTTAGAAATGCTAATTCTTATGGAAGACGTTATAATCATCAATTTGTTATCGAAAGCATAATTTATCAAATGCTAAAAGGTAAATCTCCTGTTAAATTAGGTGATCCTACACCATACCGTGATTTTGTTTTTGAGCCTGATTTATTATCTGCATATGTTCTTGCAGCAGAAAGTAATAATAAAAAACTTCTTGGTGAATCTATAAACATAGGAACTGGAAAATCACTTTCTATAAAGCAATTAGCTGAAAAAATAAGGAAAATTACTGGATATAAAGGAAAGATTCAGTGGAATAGTTTTCCAAAACGCTCTCTTGAAATTCCTAAATTAGAAGTAGACAATTCCAAAGCAAAAAAATTATTAAAATGGAAACCAAAATATTCTCTTGATGAAGGATTAGAAATTACTGCTTCATATTATAGAAATTAAATTTTTTCGAATTTTTCCAACATCCACTTAAGATCTGGATTTTCTAAATCATCTTCATTATAAATAATTAAACTAGGAAATGCAGATTTTACAATTTTTAATATTAAGCCTAAAACTAACATTCCAAATTTTGTATTGAAAATCTTTAATAAATTTATAATAAAATGTCCTTCTTTTTTTAGAATTATTGCTTTAACATCATTTACAATATTTTTGGAGTAGTGAATTCTAAAAATTGTTTCATATCCTAATGAATCATGAAGTTTTGAACTAATGATATTTCTGGGATCATTGAATACTGTAATGAATGAATAATTCCTCCTCTCTGACTCATTGATTAACTCACTTTGGAGTTTTTTTCCTATTCCTTTGCCTTTATGTTCATCTAAAATTTGTATACCTGAAACATGAAAAGTGCCTCCTAGACCAGCAGCTCCGATAATTTCATCATTACTTTCCTCAATAACTACCCAGTCGCATGATTCAATACTCTTCATCGCCTGAGTTATTCCTGATTCAAAAAGACGTTTTTTGAGCTTTTCATTCATGTCTAAAACCCGCATATTTTTGATTATCCTCCAAGTTTAAGACAATAACGCAGTAATTATTATAATTGCCGAATAATCGATAATTTTTGTAAATCATGTATGTTATAGTTTTTGTGTTGACTTTAGACGAAATCGAAGCTGTACGTGTAATTATGCCACAAGTAAAAAAAACATGGGCAGATAAAATCATCTTTGTTGATGGTGGTTCAACTGATGGAACTGTTGATAAGGCTAAGGAACTTGGATTTGAGGTCATTCATCAAACAAACAAAGGAGAAGGAAATGCTTGTAGAGTGGGAACTGATGCAACTGATTCCGATTTTGTAATGTTTTTTAGCCCTGATGGCAATGACGTTCCTTCAGATATTCCAAAACTAATTGCTAAGACAAAAGAAGGTCATGATGTGGTACACATCTCTAGATTTGGAAAAAAATCAATTAGTGATGATGCAAATTGGTTAGATAGATTTGGAAATAATATGTTTACATTTTTGGTAAATTCTTTCTTTGGTGGAAATTATACTGATGCCCTAAATGGATTTAGAATAATCAAAAGAAAACTTTGGGATGAATTGAAAACTGATGCACAATATTTGAATATTGAACAACAAACTTGTATCAGATTGGCAAAGAAAAAAATTCCAATATATGAAATTGAAGGACGTGAACCTAAAAGAATAGGAGGTGAACGAAAAATGAGACCTCTAACTACTGGTGCTCAACTGAGTTATCAAATTATTAAGGAATACATTAAATGGAAATGGTAGTTAATGAGTGAAACAAAATGGGATATACTATATAATCCAAAAAAACAAACTCTCTTTTCAAGAATCGAAGAGTTTGCAATTAATACATATTTTTCTGGTGCGTTTACAAAGGTAATTTTATCTGCATCTGGAATAAAATCTGGTTCAATATTTGAACCTGGCTCTGGTGGTGGAATGGCATGTGCTAATTTTGCAAAAAGAGGTTTTCAAATTACATCGATGGATTTGTCTGAAAATGCATTACGAAAAGGTAAGGAATTATTCAAAACATTATCATTAGAAGGAAAATTTACTATGGGTGATTTATTTCATATTCCAATTAAAGATGAACAATTTGATATCGTTTTTAATCAAGGTGTTATGGAACATTTTAGATTAGCACAAATGGATGCTTCTTCCGGAGTTAAAGAAATGATGCGTGTGGTGAAAAAGAATGGGACCTTAGTTATACTCGTTCCTGCTTTTTTCTCACCATTATTTTTTGTATATAGAATATTTCGAGCATTAAATTTAATTGAAAGGTATTGGCCATACACTGATCAGGATTTTCTACATAAACATGAACTATTAGAGATGATGAAAAATGCAGGTTGTAAAGATATCAAAGTAAGACGTGTTTGGTCTTCTTTCTTTTTTTCTATGATAGGTTATTGTAAAAAGACTTGACAACTATGAATACTATATCATCATTTACAATAAAGCCAATTTCGATAACATGTTTGATAATAATATCCTCTATATCGATACTATTGAAACTATATCTTGTTGACTTCTCAAATCCTGTATCTTCCGATAATCTTGATTATTTATTGATGAGTATATCATACGTCAATGGCGATTACTCTCAACTAGCTCATCGTGCAGCAGGCTGGCCCATGTTTGTGAGTATTTTTTACCAATTTTTTAATGGTGCTGACTTTACAATTTATTCAAACTTAATACGTATAATCAGTATTAGTCTCTCAACACTTACTATCCCATTAGTATTTTTTGTATCTAGAAAATTCTTTGATCAAAGATACTCTTTGGTTTGTGCTTCATTATTTGCATTTGAGCCTCATCTAAATTATAATTCAGGATTTGGTCTATCTGAGCCTATATTTATTGTGATAATTTTATTATCATTTTATTTCATTTTGAATAAAAATTCAAAATTTATTATACCATCTTTAATATTTTCAGGAATTGCATGGTGGGTAAAACTCGATGGATTCTTCATATTTTTCATTATCTCGATAATTTATTTTATAAATTATAAAAATAAAATTAATCTTAAAAGAAATTATCTTGTTGGCTTTATAATATTCTTAATTATAATTTCCCCGATTTTAATACAAAAACAAGAACAATTTGGCGATCCATTCTATTCATACTATGGTGATGTAATGTTTGCAGGAACTTATGAGAAACTTTTAGCTGAAAATACTAAATATGAAAATCCAACTGCATTTGATTACATTGAGAAAAATGGTTTTCCAAACTTCATCGATAATTTTGTGCTAAAAGGCATATACAATATTTTTAATCTACTATCAAAATTATCTTATCCATATCTATTCATATTAATTCCATTTGGAATAATATTCTCATTTAGAGCATTTGATCAAAACTCTCAATATATAAGATCTAATTGGATTTTTATATTATTATCTTCGGGATCAATGATTCTTACTTTGTCCATTGTTGAAGAAAGAAGATATTTACTATACTTAATACCATTTTTCATATTTTTTTCAACTATCCCTATACAAAGAGTTGTTGAATATGGCCTAAACACATTCTCTTTTTCAAGAAAACAAAAAGATATTTTTCTGATAATCGTTTTATCAATTGCACTTTTACTATCTATTTACTTTATAACAAATCTATATGAAAAACCAGATCCAATATTGGAAAATGAAAAACTTAGACTATCTGAATTTCTAGTAACAAATTTGGATGGAAACATAACTCGAGATTTTAATTCCTATACTGAGTATATCAATTATCAAATTCTAATATCATCAAATAAAAATTTTCATGAGTATGTAATCTCAAATGGAATTAATGAATTCAAAACATCTGATAAGAAACTTAATTCCATATTTATAACTGGAAATTCATTAGAAGAATTAATTTCTAATGGAAAAGATTATGATCTAAAATATCTAATTGTATATGAATATGAAAATACTTTCCATGAATTCCTAAATGAATTATATATCAATGATGATAAATATCCGTTTTTAATAAAGATCTTTGATTCAGAAAAAGAAAATTTTGAAAAAATTAAAGTAAAAATCTTTAAAATTGATTATAATAACTTTGAATAACTATTCTAATTCTTCAAAAATCTCATAGTCAATTTTAAAAACTTTAACAATATATGAATAACCCATATCTTTTGAATCATAGACTTTTGTCAAAAATGAATACTTTTTTTCATTTTGTAAAATCTCTAAAAGAAACTTTGCTGAATTTTGCTCTACAATTAATTCATTCATTCCATTAACTTTACCAAACTTCAGATAATCGTTAAGATTATCAAAATTATTTTCAGTTCCTTCTCCAATTCTGATAATTTTTACTCGTTCGGAATTTTCCTGAATCTTCGTACTTAAAGATGGGAATTTATCATTTATTTCTGATTTTATCCAAACTAGATAGTTTAGACCTGTATAATCCCTATTTATTGATGATACATATGGTACAACATCTTTGGTAATTTGGTATATTTCTTTTTCATGCTCAAATTCTGGAATCATTATTTCTGAGAAAATTATTGAAACAAAAATTATTCCTACAATAGATACTAAAATGAATAAATTTTCTTTCTTAATTTTAAGAAATATTTTTTCGAAAGAATATGTTGAGATTAAGATCAGAAGAGGATATAAAATGAATAAATATTTCATTTCTTCAAAACCTCTAGAATATGCATAAAATGCAGGAATAAGAAACGTTACACTGAACACTATGATGGTTAATTTTTTACTATCCCATTTTTTGAAAAACCCTATTACTCCCAATGGTAAGAATAATGCAAACATTGGAATCGTCATAATACCCATGAATTTTGCCATAAATGAAATTCCCTTTAAAGCATAATTCAAAAACATATTCTCATCAGTGTTTTGCTGCGACATAATTTCATAGTATTTTGGACCACTTGAAACATGTGTGATTATCCCATCTTGACCTGTTGACTCCATTCTAATGTGTGCCATTGGCAAGATTATTAGAATGAAAACTAATAATAAAAATAAGTAATTTCTAAAAAGATGTTTTTTTCTTTTAAATCTTATAAAATACATTACTGATAAAGGGAAGATAATCAATAATCCTTCATATCGTACTAAAACACACATTCCTGCTAACAAAAATGCCAAAACGAGGTTCCTATACCTGTCACTTAAAAATAATACTAAAGACGAAATTACTAATAACAAAAAAGAACTTTCAGTTGTACCATTAAACGAATTCTCTATAAGTCTAGGTGAAAAAATGAAGAGTGTTGCTGATACTAATGCTAATTTATAATTGAAGAATTTTTTTCCAAGATAATAAACTGGAATTATTGTTATACAAGAAATTACTATTCCAACAACTCTTTGAAGATTAACAAAATCTAGAAAATCCTCTGATTCAAGGAACCAGAAAAAAACTGAGAGAAATGTAGACCATCCATTATTAGGAAACATCTCTCTATCACTATCTAAAATTTTTGAAGGAAATTCTCCAGAGATAGCTAAATCATTTGCATACCAAAAATATCCCACTGCATCTCCGATAAATGGTAAATCATATGGAAGAAAATTTAATCTAATTATGAGCCCTACAATACCGATGATTGTTAATAGAATCCATGGTTTTCTTAACATATTCCATGTTTCTTTTTGTTTTATTTTTTGACTCATGAAACATTCATCCTATTTTCTCTATCTAAATGCCGTTTTCCAAAATACAATATTATGCATTGTATGCATGCTGAAAGAAGAACCATTCCTGCTAAACCAAAAATACCAAACATAGGACCTAGTACAATGAAACCTACAATCAGAATGCATGTAGAGATTACATTACTTGTAAGTACAAACTTACTTCGTTCAGAACCTAACAGTTTTGATGTATAGATCAGAATTATTGTATCTGGTATTACCACCCAACTTAAAATTTTTATTGCATTTACTGTTTCTGTATAATCCGGAAAAACCTCTGGAATAATGAATGGAAGCGCTATCGAACCAAATACTGCAACAATTACGGAGAAAATTATAGCATTTCTTTTTATCTCATAATTGTTTGCTCCTATGGAATCCTGCGGTAAAATATATTTGAAAATTATACTATTTACGATTGTTAACATAACGAGAATCTGAAGAGATAAAGAATATTCTCCTAAAAGGGCAAATCCCAGAATTGGTGCGATAATGAATTTATCAATCTGATTGCTGAATGAACCTGATAGAACAATGAAATAATTATTGATGATGAATCCTTTTCTAGAAATTAACTGTGAAAAATCTATTTTTGTTCTCTTTAATTCTTTAAAAATTAGAAATACATATGGAATATGACTTAATACAATTCCTGCAATTATTCCAGGAATTCCAAATTGGAAAAAGAGGCCTAAACCTAAAATGAATAATAAGACTTTTTGTAATAAGAAAAATTTTGCGTAAGTCTGATATTTTCTATTGCCTAAGAGCATTCCATTTGTTAATTCAATTAATATGAAGGCTAAAACTAGAAAAGCTACCTCAATTTGTAACGTTGTCACTAAAATTATTGTAAATGCCACACTTCCTGAAATTAATGAAATAAAAATTAGAGTAGATTCAATTTTTATTTTTTTAGCAGTATAAACAGTCATAGTTTGGGATGTTGCAATCAATGAGAAGATCTGACCCATTCCTGCAATGGCAAGAAAATAATGTATTTCTCCATATTGTTCAGGTCCTAATATTCCTGCCATAAGAAACCAAAAAATTGCAGAAATACCTTTTCCAACACTATCGCCAAAACCAACTGAGAAAATTCCCTGATTATTCTTTAAAATATTAATAAAATTTTTCCACAATGAATTCACAGTTTTATTTTTGTGTATTTTCTCTTACAACACTTACTAATGTATACAACAAAATGCTAGAAATTAATAATACCACTGCAATCATAACTGTACCTGCAGCAACAATAGTCAAGTTTGTATTCAATCTTCCAATTTCTGCATAGTATTGTGCAGATAAATATGTGAATGATAATCCAATTATAAAAAATATCATTGAAGGTATGCCATAAAATTTCAGTGGGTGTTCAATTGATGTATATTTTATTGTGCTAAGTATTACTGATGAACCATGTGAAACAGGATTGTGCTTTGATGTATCTCCTGAATATAATATCTTTATAGGAACTTCCACAATTTTAAAATTTTTACTACTTGCTTTTATTAAAATCTCAGTTGATATGCCCATTCCTAATTCAGATGGATTTAATTCATTAACAATTTTCTTTGAATAAGCTCTAAATCCGCTTTGTGAATCGGTGATCTGTTCTTTAATACTGGCATTTGTAATCTTTGTAATGACTTTTATTCCTACTTTTCTATACTGGGGGACTTCTTTTTCACTTTCATCCAAAAATCTTGAACCAATAACTAAATCTGCTTCTTGATTAGTTATTGGCTTTATCACATTCTCAATGTCTTCAATTCTATGTTGGCCGTCTGCATCAAATGTCACTAAAACATCTCCATCTAATTCCTTAGCTTTAAGAAAAATACTTCTTATTGCACCCCCATATCCTAAATTTTTTTCATGATTGATAACGATAGCTCCCATTCTTTCAGATATTTCTGAGGTAAGATCACTTGATCCATCATTACAAACAATTATTGTTTCAGTGATATTTCTCAATTTGGTGATTATTGATGCAATATTTTTTTCCTCATTAAATGCTGGAATTCCAATAATTATCTTCAATTTAGTCCCTTTTCATGATTTTGGATTTTAGCCTATAAAATATACTACTCAAAGTTTTTCCATTATTTGAAATCTTTAATCCATTTACATCGTTTTCAATAGAAAATATAATTAAACATCTCCTTCAACTTCCTACGTGACAATTGATGAAATAAAAGGAATATTAGAAAAAAATGGGTATGATTTGAATTCCGATTCGATCTCAAGAATTCAAACAATGCTTGAATCTATCAGAGATGACAATCAAATCAATAAACTAGATTACATAATTAGTTGGTTCAACAAAAAACGTGAAGAATCTGATATGATTGTAGAGGAAATTGGAATTAATGATTTAGATAAATGGAATGTTGATCCAGATTCTGGTAATATTAAACACGAATCTGGTGGATTTTTTGAAATAATTGGTGTTAAAGCTTCAAATACATTTGATCGTGAGGTTGGAAAAAAAGGTTGGACACAACCTATGATTGCAAAAAATCCTGG
>MDTE01157767.1_pt1 | contig 19224 bp, 18 predicted proteins | sample 811231 | NCBI WGS metagenome assembly MDTE01 (sample SAMN05326651, study PRJNA326480) | marine metagenome | isolation source: seawater | place: Indian Ocean: Red Sea | collected 2010 | reverse complement strand
CTCCCCGGTGGGTGAGGCGCGTTCGACGGGTGCAGAGCAAGCGCGATGGAGCCTGCTCAGGCGCCTGGTCCAGCTCCACCTCCAGATAGTTCGCCTGCAACGCCACCACGATGCCGGCTGCTTCGTTCACGACAGCTCAACCGCCACAGGTGATCACCAAAGCAACCCAGGCCGCTTGCTCGTCGGTGACGTTCACCCGGTGACCTGCTTCCTTGAGCCCGGGGATCACCATCGCTTCCGGTTCGCCCCGATCGAGCTGCACCTGAAGCTGATCCCCAGCCTGCATTGACTCAAGCGCCAGTTTGCAACGAATGAAATTGACCGGACAGGGGGTGCCGCGCAGGTCCAGCGAGCGGGCCGTCGCCATCACTTCTGACCGAACAGCCGGGCAAAAAGACCGCTGTTGTGATGGTGATGCTGCTTACCGCGGGCCGAATGATGCCCAGCCAACTCCTCAAGCAGTGTGCGTTCGGCGTCAGATACACGCGTGGGGAGCTGCACGGTCACCTGCACCTTTTGATCACCACGGGCCACCGGGTTCCCCAGTTTGGGAAAGCCTTTGTTGGCCAGAGTCAGGACGGTGCCGGGCTGGGTGCCAGGTGGAATCTCCAGGGCTGTGTTGCCATCAACGGTTTCCACCTCGATCGTGTCCCCCAGGATCGCCTGCAGATAACTGACGTTCACCGTGGAAAGGATGTTGAGACCATCCCTGCGCAGCCTGGGATGTGACTTGACCGTCAGGAAGACGTAAAGATCACCGGACGGGCCTCCCCGCGGTCCGGCATTGCCCTCACCCGAAACCCGCAGGCGTGTTCCGGTGTCCACCCCAGCCGGAATGTTGATCCGCAGTTTCTTGCGCACCTGATGGACACCCTGGCCGCCGCAGGCATTGCAGGGATCAGCGATCACCTGACCGGTTCCGCCGCAGTTGGGGCATTCCGCCACCTGGGTGAAGCTGCCGAAGGGGGTCCGGGTCGCCCGCCGCACCTGTCCGGCTCCACCACAGGTGCCGCAGGTGGTGGGACCGCTGCCCGGCTTGGCTCCGCTGCCGCCACAGGTATCGCAGGTTTCGAGATGGGGGATCTTGATCTCCTGCTCCTCACCGAAGACCGCCTGCTCAAAATCGATGGTGAGGTCGTAGCGGAGGTCATCTCCCTGCTGTGGTCCGCGACGGCTGGAGCGGCCGCCGGCAGCACCACCGGGGCCTCCAAAGCCCTGGAAGAAGGTCTCGAACAGGTCGGCAAAGCCACCCATGTCCCCCATATCAGGAGCTCCGGCCGCACCCCCCAGGCCGGCTTCTCCGAACTGGTCATAGCGGGCACGGGTCTGGGGGTCACTCAGCACCTCATAGGCGCGACCGATCTCCTTGAAGCGGTCTTCCGCTCCGGGTTCCTTGTTGATGTCCGGATGGAACTTACGCGCCTTGCTGCGGTAAGCCCGCTTCAAGGTGTCGGCATCCGCATCGCGTCCGACCCCCAGCAGGTCGTAGAAGTCCGCCATCAGGACTCCTCCGCTTCAGCAGGGGCAGCGGCGTCAGCATCCGTCGATGGACCTGGACCCATGGACACCTTCACCAGGGCATGTCGCAGCACCTTGCCATTGAGGTGGTATCCGCGCTGGAGCTCTTCGATCACCACATCTTCCGGCTGTTCGGTGCTCTCTTCGCGAAGCACCGCCTCGTGGAGGGTTGGATCGAACAACTGACCAACCACCTCCATGCGAGCCACCCCCTGCTGTTTGAGCACGTCGACCAGTTGCTTGTAAAGGCCCTGGTAACTGCGATGCAGTGCCTGGGCCTCTTCACCCTCAGGATTCAGCTGCTGTCGAGCCCGCTCGAAGTTATCCACCACCGGCAGGATCTCGCTGAGGGTGGAGCAGACCAGCTGCTGACGGATGTCGTCCTGATCCCTGCTCTGACGCTTGCGGAAGTTGTCGAAATCCGCTGCGATGCGCATGTACTGGCTCTGCAGTGTTTCGTGTTCCTGTTTCAGGCTGAGCAATTCCTGTTCCAGCTGCTGCAGACGTTCAGCCGGATCAGTCACGGAAACATCTGCGGACGCGTCCGTGGAAACCGCCTCGGGCTCTGCGGCTGCGGATGCGGGTGCCGCATCCAACGGCTCAACGCTTGGATCCTGCGCTGGAGTGGAAGCCTCGCCGCTCATGCTGACCGCTTGGGAATTGCTGCCTAGACATGTTGAAGGGCGACGCACACCTCACACAAGCTGCGGAAGCCCGCACCTCGATCGGACGCTGACCCGCCGATGCCTCTGACCCGGCCCATTCCTGTCACCACCGATGCCGCCCAGCAGCGGCTGGAGCTGGAGCTTCTGCTCAAACAGCCGGTTCCGGATCCCGAACAGCTGGAGCGATCCCTGCCGTTGCTCAACGCCCTGAACGAGATCAGTCCCGACCGCTGGCGCGACCTGCAGGCCCTGCCGATCGCGGTTGATGAGCAGCAATTGGACATCGCGATTCCCAGTCAATGGGGTGAATCGGAATGGCAGGCCCTGATCGATCAACTGCCGCAGAACGGCCGAACGATCCGTCTGCATCCAACCCTGCACGACGATCTGATCCGTGCCTTGGCGCCTGAACCATCGAAACAACCAACACCGTCAGCGCACGATCAACAACCCTCTGAAACTCCGGATCCAGCAACCAATCAAGACAATCAAGGCGAGACTGAAAGTCCTGTGTCCCTCGAGGAGGAGGCTTCGTCGTTCCTCGAAGGTTTCAGTACTGAAGGGGTGCTGGAAACGGCAGAAGACGAGGACGCAGCCCTTGCTGCGAACGCCGTTGATCTGGAATCCAACCTCAAGGACGCTAAGGCGTCACCGGTGGTTGCCCTAGTGGATCGCATCCTGCTGCAGGCCATGTCTGTGGGGGCCTCCGACATCCATGTGGAACCGCAGCAAAAAGGTTTGCGGTTGCGTTACCGCCAGGACGGCGTTCTGCAGCAATACGTTGAACCACTGCCCAGCCGGCTGATCCCAGCGGTGACCTCCCGCTTCAAGATCCTGGCGGACCTGGACATCGCCGAGCGGCGTCAGGCCCAGGACGGCAGAATCCGGCGCCGCTACCGGGACCGGGTGGTGGATTTCAGGGTGAACCCCCTGCCCAGCCGTTTCGGCGAGAAAGTTTGTCTGCGGCTGCTGGATAGCAGCGCCACACAGCTGGGCCTGGACAAACTGATCTCCAATCCCACCACCCTCGAACTTGTTCGGGATCTGGGGGCCAAACCCTTCGGCATGATCCTGGTAACGGGACCCACCGGCTCAGGCAAATCCACCACCCTTTATTCGCTGCTGGCGGAACGCAACGACCCCGGAATCAACATCTCCACGGTGGAGGATCCAATCGAATACACGCTGCCGGGCATCACCCAGTGCCAGGTGAATCGCGAAAAGGGTTTCGACTTCGCCACTGCTCTGAGGGCGTTCATGCGCCAGGACCCGGATGTGCTTCTGGTGGGGGAGACCCGTGATCTTGAAACAGCCAAAACCGCCATCGAAGCTGCCCTCACCGGCCACCTGGTGCTGAGCACCCTGCATGCCAACGACGCCCCGAGCACCATCGCCCGACTGGATGAAATGGGGGTTGAAACCTTCATGGTCTCCGCAGCCCTGATCGGCATCGTCTCCCAGCGGCTGATGCGTCGGGTCTGCACGACCTGCCGTGAGGCCTATCAACCGGATGAGCGTGAGCTGGGTCGTTTCGGCCTGATGGCAGGAGCAGAAAGTGACGTGGTGTTCTACCGGGCGAAACGCCATGACGGCACCGGCAAGAGCTGCCCAAAATGCAAAGGCAGTGGTTACAAGGGCCGCGTGGGGGTCTACGAAGTGCTGCGTATGAATGAGGAGCTGGCCACAGCGGTCTCATCCGGCGCCTCCACCGATGTGATCCGTCAACTCGCACTCGAATCGGGGATGGTGACACTTTTGGGTTACAGCCTGGATCTGGTGCGAGAGGGTCACACCACGCTCGAGGAAGTCGGACGCATGATCCTCACCGACTCAGGCCTGGAATCCGAGCGCAGAGCGCGTGCCCTCAGCACAATGACCTGTAAGGGATGCGGTGCCGGTCTCCAGGAGTCCTGGCTGGAGTGTCCCTACTGCCTGACCAAACGCAACTGATGGTGGCGACATGGATCTGATGATCGAAGATCTGATGGAGCAACTGGTGGAAGGCGGTGGCAGCGATCTGCACATCGCCACCGGCCAGCCTCCCTACGGTCGCTTCAGCGGTGAGCTCCGTCCCATGCGGGACGACCCCCTCGAGGAAGAGGACTGCAACAAGTTGATCTTCTCGATGCTGAACAACAGTCAGCGCAAGACCCTGGAGCAGACCTGGGAACTGGACTGCGCCTATGGCCTGAAGGGGGTGGCGCGCTTCCGGGTCAACGTCTACCGGCAGAAGGGAAGCTATGCCGCCTGCCTTCGAGCCCTCGGCAGCAAAATCCCCAGTGTTGAAGTGCTCAACCTGCCTCCAGTCGTGCTGGAAACCAGCAAACGACCCCGGGGGCTGGTGCTGGTGACAGGCCCCACAGGCTCAGGTAAGACGACCACCCTGGCCGCACTGCTCGACCACATCAATCACACCCGCAGCGAACACATCCTCACGATTGAGGACCCGATTGAGTTCGTCTATCAAAGTGACAAGAGCCTGGTGCATCAACGCCAGCTCAATGAGGACACCCGCAGCTTCGCCAATGCCCTTCGCGCAGCTCTGCGTGAAGACCCTGACGTGATCCTGGTGGGGGAAATGCGGGATCTGGAAACCATTCAGCTGGCCGTCAGCGCTGCTGAGACCGGCCACCTTGTGTTTGGAACGTTGCACACGAGTTCGGCGGCACAGACCGTGGACCGCATGGTGGATGTGTTTCCTCCGGAACAGCAGACCCAGATCCGAGTGCAGCTGTCCGGCAGCCTTGTGGCCGTCTTCTCCCAGACCCTCTGCAAGCGTCACGATCCCAAACCGGGCCAGTTCGGGCGGGTGATGGCACAGGAGATCCTGATCAACACCCCCGCCACGGCAAATCTCATCCGCGAAGGCAAAACGGCCCAGCTCTACTCACAGATTCAGACGGGAGGCGAACAAGGCATGCAGACCCTGGAGAAGGCACTGGCTGATCTCGTCAACAACGGCGATGTAACCCAGGCCGAAGCCGTAGCAAAGGCCAGCAAACCGGGCGAGCTGCAACGCCTGATCGGTGATGTCTGATCAAGAGCTGAGCTGAACGATGCCGTCGTTCATTGCCACCTACGCCGGCCCCTCTGGTCAACCTCGCGATCTGAAAATCAAGGCTGGCGACCTAGCAGAGGCTCGCAAACAACTCAGACGCCGGGGAATCCGGGCCACGAACCTTCGTGCTGCAACGTCCGATCAACAGGACCGATCGAAAGACACTGGCAATGCCGAGGGGAAGGGCTTCCTCTCGATCAATCTCAACACAGCTTTCGAACAGCCTCCCGGAGTCAAAGAAAAAGCGGTGTTCGCCAGCAAACTGGCTGCTCTGGTGGATGCCGGGGTGCCGATTGTGCGCAGTCTGGATCTGATGGCAACTCAGCAGAAGCTGCCGATGTTCAAACGGGCGCTCACCAAAGTGAGCCTCGATGTGAACGAAGGCATCGCCCTTGGCAGCGCAATTCGCCAGTGGCCCAAAGTCTTCGATCAGCTCAGTGTCGCCATGGTGGAGGCCGGTGAAGCCGGTGGTGTACTGGATGAAGCGCTGAAACGTCTGGCCAAACTCCTTGAAGACAACGCCAAATTGCAGAACCAGATCAAAGGAGCTCTTGGTTATCCCGTTGCCGTCCTGGTCATCGCGATCCTTGTGTTTCTGGGGATGACCATCTTTCTGATCCCCACGTTTGCTGGAATCTTCGAAGATCTTGGAGCTGAACTACCGGCCTTTACCCAATTACTGGTTGATCTCAGCGATCTGCTGAGATCTCCAATTGCTCTCTACATGGTGGGGGTTCTCCTGCTGGGCATCTGGCTCTTCGCTCGTTACTACTCAACCCACAAAGGACGTCGAGTGATCGACCGACTCATCCTCAAGCTGCCATTGTTCGGCGAGCTGATTCTGATGACGGCCACCGCACAGTTCTGTCGGATCTTCAGCTCGCTGACCCGTGCTGGTGTCCCGATCCTGATGTCGATGGAAATCTCCAGTCAGACCGCAGGCAACTCGATCATTTCCGACGCAATCCTGGCGTCAAGGGGAATGGTGCAGGAAGGCGTGCTGCTGAGCACATCCTTGATTCGTCAGAACGTGCTCCCCGATATGGCGTTGAACATGTTGGCCATCGGTGAAGAAACCGGCGAGATGGACAAGATGCTCAGCAAGGTCGCCGATTTCTACGAAGACGAAGTCGAAGCCATGGTGAAAGCGCTCACCTCAATGCTGGAGCCCGCGATGATCGTGGTGGTGGGCGGCATTGTTGGATCAATTCTGCTGGCCATGTATCTGCCGATGTTCAGTGTGTTCGATCAGATCCAGTGAGCTGTCTGGCAACGGATTGGCCGGCGAGCCAGCCACTGGTCCAGCAGTGCTGGAAGTTGAAGCCCCCTGTGACCCCATCCACATCCATCAACTCACCGGCCAGATGCAAACCGGGGCAGCAGCGGCTCTCCATGGTGGCCAAGTTGATTTCACCCAGATCCACACCCCCCGCAGTGACGAATTCCTCTCCAAAGGGACCGCGACCTTTCACGGGATAACGGCATTGCTGCAGCTGATCGAACAGGCCCTTCTCAACCTTGGCTGGACAGTCAGCCCAACGCTGATCAGCAGCAACACCAACCACCTCCAACATCGAGACCCAGAGTCGTCGTGGCAACTGAGCAGCCAGTGGTCGTGATGCAGTCAGGGTGCGCCGAGCAGCCTGGATTCGTTGGTCTCGCAACGCTGCCAGGAGATCCGCCTGTGAAACACCACCGCACCAGCTCACGGTCAACATCGCGCGATAGCGCGATGCCTGAAGTGCCCTAGCGGCAAAGGCCGTGAGCCGCAGCGTCGCCGGTCCACTCAGACCCCAATGGGTGATCAGCACGCGACCAACCTGACGGAAGCGCTCCTCTCCCACCACAAGCGTGAGCGCAACGTCGTCAAGGGCGATGCCAGCGCAACCCCGCAACTGGGGAGCATCCAACGTCAGCGAAAACAGTGAGGGGACAGGGGGGATCAGCCGATGGCCCAGCTGGGCTGCCAACCGGCGTCCGCTGGGATGACCACCCGTGGCCAACAGGACACGATGGGCATAAAACCGTTCACCACCGCGACAGGACGCCACAAATCCAGCGCTGAGATCACCGGTCAGTGACTGAACAGGAGCACTGGTGATCAGCCGAACCCCGCACCTTTTGGCGGCCTGCCGCAAGCAGTCCACCACCGCCGATGAGCGATTGGCCTGAGGAAACATCCGACCATCGGTCTCCTCCACCAGATCCAGGCCGTGATCTGCGAACCATGCAACGGCATCACCACTGGCAAAGCGGCTGAACGGACCCCTCAGAGGCCGCTGACCCCGGGGGTAATGGCCTACCAGCTCTGCTGGATCCCAACAGGCATGGGTCACATTGCAACGACCACCGCCACTCAAACGAACCTTGGACAGCGGCTCCGTCGTCGCCTCCAGCACCAAGACGCGCTGTACACCTTGTTCTGCGGCAGTGACCGCCGCCATGAAGCCGGCAGCACCGCCACCGACCACCAACAGGTCGAACTCATCCAGCGGGTCGGAAGACAAGGGCGACGCCGTTGTTGCAGTAGCGCTTACCCGTCGGTCGGGGTCCGTCATTGAACACGTGGCCCTGGTGACCACCGCAGCGGCTGCAGTGGTATTCCGTACGGGGAATGATCAATTTGAAATCTACTTTCGTCGCAATCGCACCCTGCAAGGGCTGCCAGAAACTGGGCCAACCGGTGCCGCTGTCGAACTTCGCCTCAGACGAGAACAAAGGCTGGTCACAGCCGGCGCAGTGGTAAATGCCGCTGCGTTTCTCGCCGTTCAGTGGACTGGTGAACGGCCGCTCGGTGCCTTCGTTGCGGAGCACGTCATAAGCCTCGGGTGACAACCTCTGACGCCACTGCTCTGCACTGAGATCCCAGCTGGCATCGGCAGCTTTCGATGCAGCCAGCACTGGCCGCGGCCACCAGCTGCTGCCGAAGGCACCGGCGATCGAAGCTAACAACAGGGAACGACGGGACAGAAAGACAGCGTTGAACGCCATTGCAACCTCAATCGGTCGACGCTGAAGGTTCTAATGGATCCATGACCGCCACCGAAACCGCTGCCTACCGCTTCAGCGTGGCGCCGATGCTGGATTGCACGGACCGACACTTTCGCGTGCTGATGCGTCAGATCAGCCGCCGTGCCCTGCTTTACTCCGAAATGGTGGTGGCCCAGGCTCTGCACCACAGCAACCGCCGCGACAAGCTGCTGGATTTCGACGCTGTCGAGCATCCGATCGCTCTGCAGGTGGGTGGAGACGATCCAGCTCTGCTGGCTGATGCCGCGCGCCTCGCCAGCGACTGGAACTACGACGAGATCAACCTCAACGTGGGCTGCCCAAGTCAGAAGGTGCAAGCCGGCAACTTCGGAGCCTGTCTGATGGCGGAACCGGACCTGGTGGCCCGCTGCGTTGAAGCCATGGCGAACGCCAGTTCGCTGCCTGTGACGGTCAAACACCGGATCGGAATCGATGATCTGGACAGCGATGAACATCTGACCGCCTTCGTGGATCGGGTGGCGAGCGCAGGAGCAAGCCGTTTTTCGGTGCATGCCCGCAAGGCCTGGCTGGAGGGTCTGGACCCGAAGCAGAACCGGACGATCCCCCCACTGCAGCACAACCGCGTGCAGGCGCTGAAACAGAGACGACCCCACCTCACCATCGAGCTGAACGGAGGACTGGAATCTCCCGAAGACTGCTTGGAGGCTCTTGTGCATTGCGATGGAGCCATGGTGGGCCGGGCCGCCTATGCCCATCCCCTGCGATGGGCCGAGATGGACAACCTCGTCTTCGGCGAATCGCCCCGAACCGTTCTGGCTTCAGATGTGGTGACTGGCCTCGTCCCCCATGCCTCCGCCCACCTCAGCCGAGGCGGTCGACTCTGGGATCTCTGTCGCCACCTCGTTCAACTGGTTGAAGGGGTGCGGGGAGCCAGACACTGGCGCCGGGAGCTGGGCGAACGCGCTCAACGGCCCGGAGCCGATCTCACAGTCTTGGAAGAGGCCGGACGGCAGTTGCGCGACGCCGGCCTCTGAAGGCATCAGCCCTCAGCACCTCCGTAACCGGAATAATCATCTCCGCCGCCGCCCCCGGAGGAGCCACGCCGGCGACGGCTGCGACCGTCGTCATAACCGCCACCAGTTTCACCTCCGCCATCGCGGGCACCGTAACTGCGGTCTTCCCAGCCACGGGCACCGGACCGACGCTCTCCGGAGTCTCCACCGCCGCCGCGATAACCACCTCCATAACCACCATCTCCACCACCACCGCGGTAACCACCGCCGCCACCTCCATAACCACCACCTCCATAACCACCACCGCCACGGCGGGGTGCACTGCCACGGGGCTCAGCTTTGTTGATACGAAGGGGACGGCCCATCAACTCAGCACCCTGAAGCCCTTCGATCGCAGCGTCTTCAAGGGCTTCATCAGCCATCTCCACAAAAGCAAAACCGCGCTTACGGCCAGTGTCCCGCTCAAGGGGAAGGGCACAGTTCGCGACTTCGCCGAACTGGGCAAACAGTTCAATGACATCCTCCTGCTCAGCGCGGAAGGGAAGGTTGCCGACAAAAATGCTCACGTTCTGAGTGGACCGGGTACGAAAAGAGAACCGAAGAGGCTTGTGCCATCACCAGAGGAGCATGACTTGAAAAGACACGACTTCCTGCTGACTGATCAAGCGTAGACCCGGTTGAGCGATGCAGTCATCGACCAACTGCAGAATCTTTCAGTCGTTCTTGCCAAAGCATGATCTGCTCCTGAACGCGATCGAACCCGGTTCCACCCTCACTGCGACGGGCCGAGACCACCGCCCTTGGAGCAAGTGCGTCATGCAGATCGGCCTCAAAGGCAGGGTGCAACTCCTTCCATTGCTCCAGGCTGAGTTCCCGCAACAGACAGCCTTGATCGAGACAACGGCGAACAACAGCCCCAACCAATTGATAAGCCTCGCGAAAGGGAACACCACGGGCCACCAGATAATCGGCTACATCTGTGGCATTGGAAAAATCGCTTTCCACCGCCTGATTGAGACGCTCGATCCGGAACTCCAAACCCTCCTCAAACAGAATCGCCATCGCTTCAACACAGTCGCGCGTGGTCCGATAAGCATCAAACAGCGCTTCCTTATCTTCCTGAAAATCCTTGTTGTAAGCCAAGGGAAGCCCTTTGATCATTGTCAACAGTCCCTGCAGATGACCAAAGACGCGGCCACATTTCCCCCGCACCAACTCCGGCACATCAGGGTTCTTCTTCTGCGGCATCAGGCTGCTGCCGGTGGCACAACGGTCACTCAACCGCACAAACCCGAACTCCTCCGAAGCCCAGGCGATCACCTCCTCGGCCAGACGGCTCAGATGGGCCATCACCAAGGATGCTGCTGCTGAAAATTCAACGCAGAAATCCCGATCGCTCACGGCGTCGAGACTGTTGGCATAAATCGCGTCAAAACCCAGATCTGCCGCAGTCCGGCGGCGATCGATCGGCACGGGTGTCCCTGCCAGCGCTGCAGCCCCGAGAGGACAGATGTTGACGCGACGGCGGACGTCCTCAAGACGCTCACGATCCCGTTGCAGCATCTCGATGTAGGCCAGCAGATGGTGCGCCAGACACAGCGGCTGGGCCCGCTGAAGATGGGTGTAACCGGGAATCATCGTGCTCTGGTGGCGATCCGCCTGAACCAGCAGAGCCCTCTGAAGTCGCTGCAGGTCGTGATCGATCTCATCAAGCCTGCGCCGCAACCACAGGCGCAGGTCCGTGCCCACCTGATCATTGCGGCTGCGGCCTGTGTGGAGCTTTTTCCCAACGGACCCCACCAAGGCGATCAGCCGCCGCTCCACAGCGAAGTGAACATCCTCATCAGCGAGGCCTGGATTGAAACGACCCTCAGCTGCCTCCAAGCGAATGGTTTCCAGACCATCCACCAGCTGAACAGCCTCCTCCTCTGCAATCACCCCACAGCTCGCCAGCATCCGGGCATGGGCAATGGAGCCATCCAGGTCCTCCTGAAGCAGCGTCAGATCAAATCCGATGGACGCATTGAACGCCTCGATGAAGGGATGAAGGCCCTGTTCGAAACGATCACTCCATGCGCCTGCAGCGCCACCGGTCACACCACCCGCCATGGATTGCCCTGCCAATCCCCTCAGCTTGTCAGGCGACTGATGGATGGCGACACACTCGGCAAGCTGACGGCCTCAGGAACCTTGAGCACCACCATCGACGCATCGTCCTCCAGATGGTGATCCGCACCGACGAACCGATCAAGGCGATCGAACAGATGATCCAAAATCCCCTGCGCCCCCTGACCACTGCGGCAGGCACCGTCCAGAGTTCGGATCAGGCGAGCCTCATCAAATCGGTCACCCGTCATGCCGGGAGCCTCAGTGACACCGTCGGTGTAATAGAGCAGCACATCACCGGGATCAAGTCGAACCTCCCCAAGGCCGTAGTCGGCTTCGGGCTGCAATCCAATCAGGAGACCAGCAGCATCCAAACGGCTGATGCTGCGGCGTTCAGCACGCCACAGCAGAGGGGGATTGTGAGCTGCATTGGCATACCGCAACCGTCGACTGCGGGGATCAAAATCCGAATAGAACAGCGTCACAAAACGGTGGGACTGGGCCAGGTCCTCCTGAGCCAGTTGATTCAGGTCGTGCAGGATCCGATCCGGCGGTAAACCGCTGAGCACTTCGGCGCGGAGCATGCCTCGCAGCATGGTCATCAACAGACCAGCGGGAACACCCTTACCCATCACATCACCCATCACCAGGCCCCAACGACCCCGTTCCCGACGGCGACCGATCAACTCCGGTCGGGTCGGAATGAAATCGTAGTAATCACCACCAACCTGAAAGGCCGGCCGGCAGCGAGCCGCCAGCTCAACGCCCTCGATCACCGGGCAATGATCCGGCAGCAACTGAGCCTGGATCTCGGCACCGATGCTGAGCTGACGATCCACCCGCTCATGCCGGCGTGCCTCCTGCAACATCTGGTCGTTTTCAATGGCGACACCGGCAAGATCTGCCACCAACTGAACGTGACGGCGATGAACATCGGTCCAAACCAGATCCCCTGAGGATTCAAAGATGTACAACCGACCTCGAGTTCGTCCCCGTGCATTCACGGAGGTGGCAAACAGTCCAGCCCCCGGACACAGCCGCTGCACCAGACGATCCATCGCCAGCAGCTGATCATCATCGGTGCCGAACCCTGCACCCTGACCCGGCTCAAAAGCCGCCAGGCGTTGCAGCAGGCCTTGACTGTTTGCCGCGGGAACAGCCTGCAACTGTTCCCTCCAGAGTCGACCATCGGACTGAAACGGCACCAGGATCGCCCCTTGCACCCCCACGAGACGGGCTGCAACAACCGGCACCAGTTCCAGGAACCGGTTCAGATTGGTGAAACTGCGCTGTGCGAATGCCAGCGACACCAACAGATCCTGATTGCGCCGTTGCTCACGGCTGAGACTGTCGAACAGCTGCCGCAGCGAGGCCATCGCCTGCGTGGACGGTGTCACCCCACGCATGGGAGGAGTGGAATGCCGACGAGGCGGCTTGCTGCTCAAGGCTCAGCCCCTCAGGAGCCGAAACGTAGCAACGCCTCAGCGTCCGGCCAGCAATGCTTCAACGAATTCATAGCTGTTGAAGGGTCGCAGATCCCTGATGCCTTCACCCGCACCAATGAACCGGATCGGCAGACCGGCTTCCGAAGACACCGCCAGAGCAACACCGCCACGGGCCGTGCCATCGAGCTTGGTGATCACAACCCCCGTCAGACCAGCGGCTTCGGCAAAGGCCATCGCCTGACGCAGACCGTTCTGCCCCTGACTGGCATCAAGAATCAAGAGTGATTCCACCTTGGCCTCCGGCGCAAGGCGATCAATGATCTTGCGGACCTTCTGCAATTCCTCCATCAGGTTGTGCTTCGTCTGCAAGCGACCGGCCGTATCCACGAGGAGCAAGTCGGTTCCCCGCGAACGAGCAGCACCAATGGCATCGAACACGACCGCCGCAGGGTCTGCGTTGTTGCTGGGGTTCGAAACAACCGGAACATCGCTGCGCTCTCCCCAGACCTGAACCTGCTGCACTGCAGCGGCGCGAAACGTATCCGCTGCAGCAATCAGAGCCGAATATCCACTCCGCACCGCGAGGTTGGCCAACTTGCCGAGGGTCGTGGTCTTGCCCACCCCATTCACACCAACCATCAACCAGATGTTGAGCTGATCACGTTCAGGGGCCAGCATTTGGGCACCACTGGCTTCAATCGGGGCATCCAACAAACCGCGAAGCTGCTCCTTGAGGAAGCGGATGCCTTCAGCGGGATCCACAACCTCAACGTTCATCCGCTGCCGCAGGGCATCAAGCACCTGATCGGTGGCCTGAACGCCGGCATCGGCCCGAAGCAGCAGTGTTTCGAGATCATCCAGGACCTCGGGAGTGAGCGGATCGTCGCCCAGGTTGTCCAGCAGACCGCTGACAAATCCCTGGCGGGTTTTCTCCAGACCACGGCGGAGTCGACCCAACCAATCGATCTCCTCCAATGAGATGTCATCGACGCGACGTCCCTGGGCAGCGAGCACCTCCGCTGACCAGGTGAAGTCCTCATCAAAATCGCCAAGGATGGGTTCATCCGAGACATTGGCTGTCTCAACAGGTGACGGTGTCGGCTCCGCTTCAAGGGCTCTGGCGTCCTGGTCCTGCTGGCGTTGCTGCCGCTCAGCAGCAGCCTGTTCAAGCAGAGACAGGCCTTGACTTGGAGTAGGCGTTGGAACCGGCTCTGGTGGGCTCGTTGCTACTGGTGGATCGGGAACAACGGAGACCTGTTCAACCTCTGCAGGCTCCGGCTCCGGTGCAGGTGTCGGAAGGGGTGTTGAGTCCTGAGCCTGCTGCGCTTTGAGGCGGGCATAGGCCTCACGAGCCCAGGCCAGGGCTTCGTCCTCAGGCGATGGCGCAACTGATTCGGTCGTCGGTTCCGGTGTCGGCTCAGGGTCCGGGTGGATTGATGAGTCCTGAGACGGTTCCGGTGTGGATTCAGGTGAAGGTGTTGGCGCCGGCTGTTCGGTACCACCACGGTTGAACCAGTCGTAAACCATCAGCCCACCGCCTTGGATGCTGCGTCGTGAAAGCGTCTCAGGACACCATTGATCATCCGACGCCCCTGTTCATCGCTGTAGCGGTTGGCGAGCTCAACCGCCTCACTGAAGGCCACAGGTGCCGGAGTCCCCAGATCGCGAAGATCAACAACGGCCAGTCGCAGGATGTCTCGATCAAGACGGGGTAGCCGACTGAGCCGCCATCCCTCCATGACGGAATCCAGCTCGGAATCGATGCGATCACGTTTGTCAAGAACGCATGAGACGCGCTCCATCGCACCACGACGAATCTGTTCCTGATCGCCCAGCATCAGCAATCGGGGCAATTCAAGACTTGCGGATAAACCATTGAGCACCTGTTCCGCCATGGTCAAACAGCTCCGCAGGTGATCACGACTTTTGGGCGTCGTAGCGGAACCGTCAACCTGAAGTTCGCTGTCCAGAAGAGTCTGCTGAGCCTGCTCCAGCTCAGCAGCGCTCGAATCAAGCGACTCTCGCCAGTGCTGCATCAGGCTGTCCAGAGCCTGTTCCAGAACGGAATCCATGGCGAGGTCGGCCGTCGCAACTGGTTTTTGATCGGAAATCTGACCGAGCACAAGCAAGGCCAGCTCACGGGAAAGGGATCGAGTGGCCATGAATCAACTGGAAGGAGAGGCAGAGGCCCGCAACTGGGCAATCAGGCTGGAGAAACTGCGGTTCACCGGTGCTTCCCGATCATCGGGATTGACAATGCCGGCAGAAATGATGGTGCGGAAGGCTTCCTCAACACTGATGTTGAGCTCACGAACACCGTTTTCCGGTACGAGTGTGTACCAGCCCGTTGTGGGATTGGGAGCCGTCGGGATGAACACGCTCAACAACGGCTGATCGAGGTCCGAGCGCAGAGATGGCCCGACTTCTCCGGTGACAAACCCAACACTGAACAAACCCTCCCTGGGATATTCGACCAGGACCACACGCCGAAAACGAGTCGAGTTATCCCTCAGGAAGGTTTCAAGCAGCTGCTTGAGCGTTTTGTAAACCGATCCAGCGAGGGGAATACGACTTAGGGTGCCTTCACCGAACTCCAGCAACCAGCGGCCGACGATATTGCGGGCCATGAGTCCGATCAACAGGATCCCCATCAGGGGAACAGTGAGACCCAGCGCCAGGTTGATCAGATCCTGAAGCAACGGGTTCAGGGTGATGAAAGGATTGAGCTGCTTGGGAACAGACGTGAGAAACGCCAGCACAAAGCGACTCACCACAGTGGAGAGCCAGATGGTGGTCGCCAGTGGAATCACCACCAGCAAACCAGCGATCAGATCATTTTTGAGGTCCTGCCGGAGCCTGGAGGTCAACGGCAGATCAGGCCTGGGGTTGGTCTGGACCAAGGAGCCTCTGCGCCTGGGGTCGATTAAGTCAGACCAACCTAACCAGCGATCAGAGCACCGCCGTGAGCGCGAGCAGGACAAAGGCCACAGCCAGAACAGCGGCACTTGCTGTGCCGCCGATCAATCGTTGCTGACTCTGGCGCTTCTGTTGACCCTCCACCCGTTTCAGCTGCTGATCCATCTGAGCGATCTGCTCATCAATCAGGGTTTCGGCAGCCTTGATCTTGTCGTCGTCGCTGGCATCCGCTGCCAGCTGACCAGCCTGTGCCAACTGTTCACCAACCGCCTTGACCCGTTGGGCGTCGTCCCGGAATTGCCTGGCTTCCTGGAGGGCCTGACGGCCCTGCTCGAGGTTCTCGGCCTGGACTGGGTCGCCGGCTCCTCGATCGAGGGAGAACAGAATCGCCACCAACATTCCCAGGGCCAACAGAGTTGAGAGGCAGCAGATCAGCCACCGCAGGGGAGTTTGGCGACGCTGGGGAATCTCGAACCGTGAACCCATCAAGGCCACCAGCAACCCCAGAAAACCCAGAGGAGCAAGAGCGACCAGCGGGCCAGTGACCTGGGGACGCGTTGTGTCGTCGGACCAGTCGATCCCCACCAGAACGGCGGCTAACTGCAGCAACAGAATCACCACCATGGTGAGGCCGAGCCAGCGCAGCAGCGGTGCCAGACGGCTGTTCCCTGCGCCCGTTTCCGTTGCAGCCACGCGACAATGCTCCTGTCCGGCGATCCTAGGTGTGATGTCGGAGCTGCCAATCAACTCTGATCAGCCGCTGGGTCAGGCCCTGAAGCAACGGGCCCAAACCGAGGGATTTTCACCGGTTGGAATCGCGCGGCTTCCCGGAAGTACGCGACTCCAGCTCAGAACGGCTGCATTGGAGCGTTGGCTCGAAGCCGGTCATCAAGCGGACATGGGCTGGATGGCCGCACCCCGCAGAAAGGACCCGACAACCCTGCTGGATGGAGCCCGCAGCCTTCTTGCCGTGGGACTCAACTATTACGTGGACGTGCAAGCAACACCAGGGTCACTTCGCGTTGCTCGTTATGGGTGGGGACGGGATTACCACCGGGTGGTGGATCAGCGACTCCGCCGGGTAGGCCGTTGGTTGTCCGACCAGCGACCGGACTGCAGATGGCGAGCGTGCGTTGATTCCACTCCGTTGCTGGACAAGGCCTGGGCGGAGGAAGCCGGTCTGGGCTGGATCGGAAAACACAGCAACCTCATCACCAGCCACCAGGGATCGTGGCTGGTGATCGGCCACCTGCTCACCGACCTGGATCTTGAACCGGATGAGCCGGCCCGCAGTCTCTGCGGTCGCTGCAGGGCCTGTATGGATGCCTGTCCGACAGACGCCATCACGGAACCCTTCGTTGTTGATTCCCGCCGATGCATCGCTTATCACACAATCGAAAATCGAGACGCCGAACTTCCCGATCAAATCGCCAGTGCCCTCGGCCCCTGGGTCGCCGGCTGCGACATCTGCCAGGAGGTCTGCCCATGGAACCACAAGCAATTGCCGAGCAGCGCTGACCCTGAGCTGCAACCACGCCCCTGGCTTCTCAATCTCGACAGGGAAAAGCTGGACAGTTGGGACGACGCAACCTGGAACACCAACTTGCAGGGTTCGGCGCTGCGCCGCATCAAACCCTGGATGTGGCGACGCAACGCTGCGGCGGCACAGCCGGATCCTCCCTCTACCCTTTGAAACATCCCTGAGCTCAACGCGTGCCGATCAACAGGATTCGTGAACGCTTCCTGGCTGCATTGCTCAGCATCGCAGCCTTGGCTGGTGCGCCGTCTGCTCAAGCAATCACTCCCTACGTCTACGTCCCGAGTTCAGAAGAACTGAAGCGATCGGCCCTCGGGATCGGACGGACGGCAGCCCAGTTGCTTCAGATGGGTCAACCGGAGCAATCGGCAAAATTGGCGGCCCTGGCTGTGCGTCTGGATCCGCAGGATGAACGGCTCTGGTCGATCCTGGCTGAAGCGCAACTGCGCAGTAACGACCTTGAAAAGGCCGGCCAGTCCCTGGCCCGTGCCAAGGAGCTCAATCCAGACAAGGCGGGCCTCTGGTTTGCTCAAGGTGCTCTTGCTCTGAGGGACGAGCGACCGGAGGAGGCCGTTCCTCTGATTCAGCGGGGACTGGAGCTTGATCCCAAAAACCCTGCTGCTTACTTCGATCTCGGCAATGCCCGGATCATGATGGACGATCTATCCAGCGCCCTGGACTCCTTTGAACAAGCCACCACTCTGAAACCGGACTTCTGGGAAGCACTCAACAACCAGGCCCTCGTGTTGTACGAGATGGGAAACAGCGATGAGGCGATCCGGCGCTGGCGAGCTGTGCTCAGGATCGAAGAAAACGCTGAACCATTACTCGCTCTCGCAGCAGCACTCCACCAACAGGGGGATGATTCTGAGGTTCCCTTGAAGATGGCTCGTGAGGCCCTTAACAAAGAGCCCAATTACGTTCTGACCCCCCATCAAACGGAACAACTCTGGGGCTTCAAAATCCGCCAGGCCGCAGCCGAGCTTCTGGCTTCGCCGGAGATGGCCAGCAGTGTTGAACGGGCCCAGGCGAACGCCACCTGGAAAAAACGTCAGTGAACATCTGTAGGCTGAGCGCCTTCCGCGACGGGTCCGGCGGACGACATGGCTGAGGAGCGCGTTGAATCAATTGCGCTGCATCAGGAGATGCAGCGCTCCTACCTCGAATACGCCATGAGTGTGATCGTGGGCCGGGCCCTGCCCGATGCCCGCGATGGCCTGAAACCGGTTCAACGTCGGATTCTCTATGCCATGCAGGAACTGGGGTTGACCCCAGACCGGCCTTATCGGAAGTGCGCTCGCGTCGTCGGCGATGTTCTCGGTAAGTACCACCCCCACGGCGATCAGGCGGTGTACGACGCCTTGGTGCGGCTGGTTCAGACCTTTGCGAGCCGGCATCCACTGCTGGATGGCCACGGAAACTTCGGATCCGTCGACGACGATCCGCCGGCAGCCATGCGATACACCGAAACGCGGCTTGCTCCGATCGCCCACCAGGCGCTGCTCGAGGAGATCGGTGATGACACCGTTGATTTTGCGCCGAATTTCGATGGGTCTCAGCAGGAACCCACGGTTCTGCCGGCACAGTTGCCCTTCCTTTTGCTGAACGGTTGTTCCGGCATTGCCGTCGGCATGGCCACCAGCATCCCTCCCCACAACCTCGGTGAAGTGGTGGATGGCCTGGTGGCCTTGATTCGTCAGCCGGAACTGAGCGACGACAAACTGCTGAAACTCATTCCAGGACCTGATTTCCCCACGGGTGGGGAGGTGCTGCTGAGCAGTGGATTACGCGACACCTACCTGGTCGGACGCGGCAGCATCCCGATGCGAGGGGTTGCCCACATCGAAGAGGTGCAACCGGGGAAAGGTCGTCATAAACGCAATGCCGTTGTGGTCACGGAACTTCCGTATCAGCTGAGCAAAGCGGGCTGGATTGAAAAACTGGCTGAATCGGTCAACGACGGCAAGATCGGCGG
>MDTE01139134.1_pt1 | contig 19226 bp, 12 predicted proteins | sample 811231 | NCBI WGS metagenome assembly MDTE01 (sample SAMN05326651, study PRJNA326480) | marine metagenome | isolation source: seawater | place: Indian Ocean: Red Sea | collected 2010 | reverse complement strand
TTCAAACCAGGAATGGCAAATCCCGAATATGTCCTGAGGAGCACAGGATACGCTATTGGGGGAGTCCCCCCATTTGGGCATACTAGTCCCACCACCATACTGATGGATGAAGATCTAATGCAATATGACTTAGTTTGGGGTGCTGGTGGAACTCCTCAGACGGTTTTCCCCATTACTCCAGAACAACTCAGAGTTTTATCTGGCGCACCTGTAGAGGATGTGAAGCAATAGATGTCCAATGCCGTTGAGAAATTGATTCTGGCAGCAGCTAAATTGAGGGATGACTCGGAGGTTTTTGCTCGTCGCTTGGAAAGTGATGGAATTGCAGATTGTGTATACAACCCATTGATGTATGCATGGCAAATTCATGAGGAATACATCCGTCTAGCCGGAGGTTCCGGTGCTAAGACTATCCTATTGGGAATGAATCCTGGACCACATGGGATGGGCCAGATGGGGATTCCTTTCGCAGCAACCTCGGTGGTTAAGAATTTACTAAAAATATCCGATATTGAAGTCGAACAACCTGCTAGGAAACATCAGAATAGGGCAGTAAATGGGCTAACTCACCCCAAAGAGGAGGTCTCAGGAACGAGACTTTGGGGTGCCTTATCTCAAAGGTATGGCCCCGCAAACGAGATCTTTCGAAATGTGTTCGTTCTGAACCATTGCCCACTAATGATCTTCTCAGGTCCGCGGGGGACGAATATTACGCCGGACAAAATAGCTGGAAGTGTTGTGGACGAGTTATTGGCAACTTGTGACGAGCACCTCAGACAAGCCGTTACCTCATTGGGTGCCAACAACGTGATTGGTGTGGGCAAATACGCCGAATCTAGAGCCAGAAAAGCACTTTCTGGCTCACAGACCACAATACAATCTTGCTGGCACCCATCTCCCGCGTCTCCGCTAGCCAATAGGAATGCAGGAGCCGACTGGAGGGAAAACATACTGGCGGTGTTGCCATAATGGTTGTTCTGGCTACACCTAATATCCTAGACAACAGTTAAGTTTCGACCTTATCTGTAAGTAGTTATGCAGTGGCCGACTTTACCACAAAAAGTTCTACAAAATGCCGAGGAATTCGGAGAAAAACCAGCCCTAACTCAGAGAAAGGAATCTGGCGAAACTGAGACGTTGACATGGTCTGAATACTCTGACTTAGTGATGAATATTTCACGCTCCCTTATTGCTATGGGGCACGAGGAAGGGGATAGACTAAGCATTTACAGCTTCAACAGAAAGGAATGGTTTGCGTGTTACGCAGCTTCCTACTTTACGAATGGCGCCGCAGTAGGGGTCTACCACACTTGCTCTCCTGAAGAGGTAGAATGGATAGTCGGTAACTCGGGGTCCAAGTTTGTCTTCGTCGGACACAACCCCCAATGGGGCAAGGATCCAAATAAGCTACCCAGGAACAGACTCTCGAAAATACTCGATTCTCTGCCTGAAGTAGAGCACGTCATTATGCTGGAGGACGAGGAAAAAATAGACCACCCAAAAGCAATGTCTTGGGATGAATTTCTCTCTAAGGGCTCGGAGGTTGATGTCTCGTCGGTGGAGGAAAGAATTGCGAATATCAAACCAGACTCAACTGCATCCCTGATTTACACATCAGGGACAACAGGAAACCCAAAAGGCGTCGAACTAACACATCACAATTTTGCGTTCATTACAAATCAGGTCGTTGATCTAATCGTCCCTCTTTATCGTCACGACAACTACATATCTTGGCTACCACAGGCTCACTCCTTTGGCCAGGTTTGCGATAATCACGCCTTCACAGTTATGGGGCTCAATATGACCACTGTGAGGAACCCATTGGATATCATTGACTACGCCAAGGAAATACAGCCAGACTTCTTCGTCGGAGTTCCTAGGATCTATGAGAAGGTATATTCCAACGTCAAGGCTGCCATAGATTCCAAGCCAATAATCAGGATTGGGCTCAAGGTTCCTCTACTGAAAGCAGTCCTAGCCAAGGCCATTAGGAGGAAAGCCGGTTTCCTCAACTGCAAACATGCAATAACTGGAGCGGCACCAATAAACCCGGAGATAATTCAGCTTTTCCACTCCATCGGGATCAACATCTTCGAGGCATATGGGCTTACTGAAACCACCGCGGGTATGACATTCAATTGGAAGGGAAATAACAAGACAGGATCGATAGGGGTGCCTTGCCCAGGGACGGAAGTAAGAGTCGAGGATGACGGGGAGCTGAGCTTCAAAGGGCCAAATATCATGAAGGGCTACTACAATAACCCCGAGGCGAATGCAGAGGTCTTCGATGGAGAATGGTTCAAAACTGGTGACCTTGGGAGAATAGACGAAGACGGATACATCCACATAACAGGTAGGAAGAAGGAGATCTACGTCTCATCCGGGGGTAAGAACGTCGCCCCATTGGTCATAGAAGAGACAATGAAGTCGATTCCCGTAATATCCCAATTCTTCCTTGTCGGGGATGGTAGGAAATACTGCAGCGCACTGGTAACCCTCGATGTGGGCGTGATACTTCGCGATAACCTTGGCATGAATCCGGACAAGGTTCCGAAAGACCCCATCGAGCAAATCGAGGAACTCGAGAGAAGGGGTCACAAACTGTCTGATTTCGTGGAGAGCGAAGAGATTAGGTCGGATATAGAATCACAAATAATGGAACTAAACAAGCGTTTCATGAACCCAGAACAAGTAAAGAAATTCACTATCCTGCCAAGGGACCTGAATATCGACTCAGGGGAACTTACTCCCACTTTGAAAATCAGAAGGAAGCAGATACGAGAGAACTGGGCCGATGAGATAGAGGCTATGTACTCCGACGCTTAGACTGGTGCTTACATGGAGCCTGGCGCCTGGGCGGCCCTCGCAACGGTTTTCATGCTCGGAGCGATGAGTCCCGGCCCTTCCTTGGCCGTGGTTCTTAGGAATACTGTCTCAGGAGGTCGGAGACAGGGGATCTCGACAGGAATAGGCCATGGAATGGGATTCGGAATCTATGCCTTCCTCTCTGCATTCGGGATCGCGACTGCCCTCTCGGCGAACGAGAACGTCGAGTATTTTCTTCGTTGGGGGGGAATTGCAATACTCCTCTGGCTCGGATACAACTTCATCAGACACGCCTTTTCGGATAATTCTCCGAATCCAGGTCACGAAGAATCAGGGGGCCCCTCTGAAGGGGCTGGATTCGTCCAGGGTTTTTCCATAGCCATCCTGAATCCTAAGATTATGGCGTGGATGCTTGCCCTGTACGCACCATTCATAGAAGCCGAATCATCCCTCGAGACCCTCATCGGCATGGGCCTCCTGGGGATGGCAATCGATGGATCTTGGTATGTCTCCGTTGCTGTGCTCTTGACGGCTGGCAACAGAGTCGAGCTGCTGAGATCAAAAGCCCATCTTATCGATGGCGCAATGGGCCTTCTGATGTTCTTATTCGCCGGAATTCTACTCATTGGCGCTTAGCCTATGCCGCACCAAATGCCATGATTATCAGTGCTATTAATGCCAGGAATAATACCAGTAAAATCAAAGCAATCGTGACAAGCCCATATGCAAAATACTTGTTCCCTCTTGTAAATCCCCAGATTATTCCTCCAATGAATGATACGGGCCAGATAAGGAAGCCGAAAAGAACGAGAATGTCAGGCCCTCCGAGAATATCGAAACTCGTAATCATGAAAATAGCATATATCCCCCACGTGACGATCGGATATACGATCATGCCTATAGCGAACCACGCCCAGTTAGGCAGACCTCCAGTTTTGGTGAGATCATTATTGGAGCCCAAAACCCCATCACCTCCAATATTGAAAGATGAAACATCACCGCTCAGTAGAGTCCCACTCGATTCGGACAAGCTTTGTTGTTCGCTAACAAGAGTATTTCCCCCGAAACCAGAGGTAATTTCCACAGACTCGGGCTTATCCTCCATATCACGCGTATCACGAACTTGCTATTCAATGATATCCCAGAAAATGCAAATCTGCCATTTTTTCCAGTCAACGCATTCTTGTGGAATCGTCTTCACGCGAGTACGTGGAAAGTACCCCCGGAAGCAGTGATTCCGCACAAAAGGTTGTGGATTCTAATAGAAAAATCCCCCTGAGGGTGATTACTGCAGCAGCAATTTTTGATGGTCACGATGCAGCAATAGGAATCTTCCGAAGAATCCTCCAAAGCCAAGGTTGCGAGGTAATCCACTTAGGTCATGACAGAGGTGCGGATGAAGTCGCCAGAGCTGCGATACAAGAGGATGCTCACGCCATCGCAATCACCTCTTACCAAGGGGGGGCTGTAGAGATGTTCACTCATACAAAACAGGTACTGGATGAATATGGCTTCAACCATGTCTTCCTATTCGGAGGGGGTGGGGGAACCATCCTCCCACATGAGATAGAACTTCTTGAGGAGGGAGGAATCGCCAGAATATATTCTCCAGACGATGGTAGAGAGATGGGGCTAGTTGGGATGGTGCAAGACGCCATGAAAACCGCCCAGAATATTGATTTGCTAGATGAATCTAGATTTAAATCCATAGATAAACCAGTTTTCGCTGATGACCACGCGTCAGTTTCGCTGTTACTGACGATGGCTGAGAATAATGCCATTCCCTCTTTCTCTGAAAAAGTTGAGTTGGCACGCTCAAGGTCTGTCGATGATGAGTGCCCTGTAGTTGGTATTACTGGGACGGGAGGGGCCGGGAAGTCCAGTCTGATGGATGAGGTAATGCTCCGTATTCGTAGAGATAACCCTGAGGCCAGAGTCGCACTACTGGCCACGGATCCCACTAGAAAGAAGACCGGCGGCGCCCTATTGGGAGATAGAATTAGGATGAATTCATTGACAGATTCAGGGCTTTACATGAGGTCATTCGCCAGTAGGGGGAGCGGTAGAGAAATCGCCGATTGCATAGGGCGTGCTATTCAGGCTTGCAAAGCGGTGGGTTTTGATTTGATATTGGTGGAAACTAGTGGAATAGGACAGGGCAATGACGCCATAACAGAAGTTGCTGACGCATCCCTGTATGTCACTACTAGGGAGTATGGTGCACCCAGTCAACTTGAGAAGCTAGCAGCATTAGATTTCGCAGACATTGTAGTTCTGAATAAGTTCGATAGACCCGGTGCGGAGGATGCTTTGGCCGAGATAAGAAAACAATTTCAGAGAAATAGGGAAGCATTTGACTCCAGCCCAGAGGAAATGCCTGTCGTACCTACAATAGCAAGTCAGTTCGCCGATGCTGGAGTTGACCGTCTTTGGGAGATGCTGGCAGAACTATTGAATTCGGATTTCCAATGTGACTTCTCGTCCTCAGCTCCTGTAATGGGAAGGGACGGACTACCTGCTAGAGAACCCCCGATACCGCCCGAGAGGCAGGGCTACCTCGCAGAAGTAGCCGCAGCGGTACGAAGCTATCACCAAGAAACAGAGGAGACAGCGAGATTGGTTAGTTCTGTACAAAGATTGGAGTCAGCAGCAGATTTCATGTCTGCAAAGGGCAAAGAAGACGCATCCCAAGATATTGCCGAACAGATAGGGGAATTGAGGGATAAGATACCAAATTCAGTGTGGGAATCTATCGAAGATTTTGATTCTAGAGCGAAAGCTTACCGTTCGGGTCAGGCGAGTTACACTGTCCGGGGTAATGAGATTCCAGTCAAGACAACTCACGAAACAATGTCAGGCACTTTGATTCCTCGCGTAGCACTTCCTCTGACTAATGATCTAGGGGAGAGATTAAAGTGGATTCGCAAGGAAAATGCCCCCGGCTCATTTCCATTTACAGGAGGCGTATTCCCTTTCAGGAGAGAAGACGAACTACCGGTGCGGATGTTTGCTGGAGAGGGAAGCGCCGAAAGGACAAACAAGAGGTACCATTTCCTTTCTAAGGATCAGCCATTTAATCGTCTATCAGTAGCTTTCGACTCGCCTAGCCTTTATGGAAACGACCCAGAAGAGAGACTCGATATTTTCGGGAAGGTTTGCGAGTCTGGTGTCAGTATCAGTACAGTCGACGAAATGGAAAGGTTGTTCGCTGGCTTCGACCTTTGCTCCCCGGAAACCTCGGTCAGTATGACCATTAACGGAAACTACTGGTGGCACCTAGCTGCATTCTTCAAGGTCGCAATACGTCAGCAGGTTAGTAAATTCAAAGAAGAAAACGGGCGTAATCCAAACGAGGAAGAAACCTCAGAAATCACCTCATTCACACTTTCAACTGTTAGGGGTACTGTACAAGCAGACCAATTGAAAGAGGCTATGGGGCAGAATACTCTGGTCTTCAATCTCGACACAGCTCTTAGAATGATGGGGGATGTAGCCGAATTCTACGTAAAAAATGGCATCAGAAATCACTACTTCGTTAGCATAAGTGGGTATCATATCGATGAGGCAGGTGCGAATCCGATCACTCAGGCAGCTCTGACTCTATCAAATGGCCTAACCTACGTTGAACTGTTTAAGTCCAGGGGACTCGATCCAGACAAATTCTTGCGAAATTTCTCTTGGTTTTTCTCAAATGGTATGGACCCAGAATATGCCGTTATAGGGAGGGTCTCCCGCAGAATCTGGGCTATCGCAATGCGAGATCTCTATGGCGTCGGGGAAAGGGGGCAGAAACTGAAGTACCACATTCAGAGTAGCGGTCGTTCCCTACATTCTCAAGAATTTACATGGAATGACTACAGGACCACTCTCCAGGCGCTTTATGCTCTTGCGGATAATGCCAACAGCTTGCATACCAACAGTCGAGATGAGGCCTTCGGGACCCCGACCGAAGAAACAGTTAGAGACGCAGTAGCAATCCAACTAATCCTCGCTAAGGAGTATGGGTGGCTCAGGAACGAGAACCCATTGCAGGGGTCTTTCATAGCAGAGTCTCTTACCGATGAAGTTGAAGAAAAGATCCTAAGAATTTTCGAGGAGATGAATAGTAGAGGGGGGGTATTAGGTTCGCTCGAAGTCAACTACCAACGCAATCGAATCCAAGATGAGGGAATGGTATACGAGCACAGAAAGCATACAGGAGAAACCCCTATCGTAGGGGTAAATACATTCACAGACCCAGAATCTACCGCCCCATCAGCCGAAGAATTTGACATAAAAGTCACTCGTTCCGACGAGAATGAGAAAATGATGGTCATCCAAAGAAACAAAGAATTTCGTGGAGAGAACTCTATCCAGTCTAAGGAGGGGGTTGAGCGGATTAAACAAGTTGCACGCGAGGGTGGGAACTTATTCGAAGTAATGATGGATGTAGTAGAGCATTGCTCTGTGGGCCAGGTAACCCAAGCATTATTTGAGAGCGGTGGAAAGTTCAGAAGAAATATGTAATTTTTTCTTATTTCGGCGTTTTTCGTTGACACCGCTAATCGTCCGCAAAAACCTCCATTTGCCTCAATGTTCATAACCTCAAATGGAACGACTGACGTTGTTGTCGGTTATTTTTATTCTCGGCGACTGAGGTGAAGGGATGCATCTAATCAGAATAGAGGTCGAGAACTTCAAGTCATTCGGCGGGCATACTGTAATTCCATTCGAGGAAGGATTCACAGCAATAACCGGCCCAAATGGTAGCGGAAAATCCAATTGCGGGGATGCGATTGGTTTCGTTCTTGGCCCAAAGTCCACGAAATCCCTCAGAGCTTCAAATGTGTCAGAGCTAATCTTCAATGGCGGAAAGACGGGTAGTCCTGCGAAGCATATGTCAGCAACTCTGGTTTTCAGTAATACTCCAGAGTTGGGAGGTAGGAGGAGGCTTCGCTCTGACTCCGATGAGGTGGCTTTCACAAGATCCGTGAGGCTTAACAGGAAGGGCGCCCCAGTTTCTTCATTCAGAATTAATGATGATCCCTCTTCGGCTACTGAGATGAGGAGAGTTCTATCGGAAGCCGGATTAAGCGGCGATGGTTACAATATCGTTTTGCAAGGGGACGTAACTAACCTCGCTACCATGACTCCCCACAAGAGGAGGGGCGTTCTAGAGCAGGTCGCGGGCGTCACAGCCTATGACGAGGAGATTAGAAAGGCGAATACCCAACGTAAGCATGTCGAAAATAGCATTGAGACTATTGATATCTTCGAAGCGGATCAGAAGGGTAGACTGAAAGAGTTAGAGAAGGAAAGAGAACAAGCGCTGAGGTTCAGGGAGCTGAAGGAAGAAGCAGACTTAGCACGATTAACCCTCGAGCAATCTAGGCATAGAAACCGCCAAGGCGAGGTTTCTCTACTCTCGGAAGAAAGATCCAGCTATGTAGCAAAGGAGAAACAGATCTCAGAGGAGATGCTGGAATCCAGTAGGAGGCTTGATGATTACGACGCGCAGCTTGTTCAAGTTGGGAAGGAACTTGAAAGAGTATTGGGTGGGGACGCAAAGGGAATTTTAGACAAGATCAGGCAACATGAGATAGATCTGGAGACTGCTTCTGATAGGATTGGCGACTATAAGAGATCAATAGAAATCGCAGAGGAAGAAATGGAGATACTCGTGAGAGAGAGGGAGGGGGCAGACTTGGCTCGCTCGAAATCCGAGCAGAAAATCTCAGAGCTTCAAAGATCAGTTATCGACTCCAAGAAAGCTCTCAAAAAAGCATCAGAGGATGAGGAAAAGGCTCGTCAAGCCATCGCTTCGGGTGACAAGCACGGGCGCGATTTGAACCGAATTCTAGGCAAGGCCACCGATAAAGAGCAGTTGGCTAGTGGGGCATATTCCCAAGCTCAGTTGGATTATGACCGTGCCAATCAAAGGTCACAGATAGCTTCAGCGAACCTTGCTGACATTGAGCAGGCATTCGAGTCGGCAGAATTGGAGAGGGACGATTTCTTATTAATGGGCGAGGATCTTGAGGATTCAAGTCCCGAAACAAATCGGGAGTCATTGGCAAAGGAACTGATGACCCTACAGAAGCAAGAGCGATCTCTAGTAGACGATCGTGATCGGGCCGAGTCAAAACTAAGGAATGCCGAAATGGGCATGGCCAAAGCTAAGGCGAGAATGGAGGCCAGGTCAAATAGGCCGGGTTCCGCACATACCCTTGCAGCTCTATCCAGACTAAGAGAAAGCGGTGAGATCCACGGAATTCTAGGCACTCTAGGGGAGTTAGCTACACCAAAGGACCCCTCTCACGAGGAAGCACTGTCGTTCGCCTTTGGTGGTGGACTCAGAAGTATTGTAGTGACTTCTGATCATGTAGCCTCGAAATGTATAGCTTGGCTCCGAAAGAACGGGGGCGGCAGAGCCACCTTCCTTCCTTTGAACAAACTTTCAGTTTCTCGCCCGCAGGGCAGAACGCTGCTAGTGGCTAGAAATCCCGGAGTCGTGGGTTTTGTTCATGATTTGCTGGAATACGACCAAAGTGTTGAGACAGCCGTACGCTATGCAGGTAGAAATACGCTAATCGTCGATTCCATGGATGTAGCTAGAGAGAACATGGGCGGAGTGAGGATGGTGACCTTGGATGGATCAGTTATCGAGAGCTCCGGCGCAATGACGGGAGGCTCATCCTCGAAGAAGGACCGCCCAAGGTTCGACGGTTCTGGAGCAGTCAATTCGGGAATAGAGAGAATGGAGATGGCCGTACAAGAGGCGAACCTCATTTTTTCCACAGTAGACGGCACTCTAAGGGAACTAAGGAGAAATCAACAGGAACTCAGGGATAGGATCCATGGCCTCGATAACGATGACCACTCCATCAGAGTACGAAACTGGAAAGCAGACATGGAGAGGGCCGAAAAAGCAGTAAGAGACGCGAAATCAAAGCTGAAGGTAGCAAAACATGAGTTCGAGGAATGCGAATCTGAGAAGGCGAGACTATCCGAAATATGTGAAAATTCTAGATCTAATCTGGAAGAAGCAAGCAACGAGAGAGCCAAGGCGGCTGAAGAACTCCAGAATCATACTCCAGACCACTTGTCGGACAAGCTCAGAGATGCAGAGAGGACTCGCACAGAGGCAGAGAGGACCCGAGTAATGTCCGAGGCTTCTATTGAAACGTCAACACAACAACTGGATATACTAATCGACAGAGTGGCAGAGCTAGACAGACAAACCAAATCCCAGAAAGACTCCATTTTAAGATGCGAAAAGGGGATCGACGAACTAAGATCGAGTATTTCTGAATCAGAGTCGGAACTACTCGAGCTTAGGGAGCAGGCTTCTCAGTTCGACGAGGAGCAGAGCATCTTGAACGACAAGAGGGATCAGATTTTCGAGGAGCGAGCCAGCCTTAGAGCTCACTTGGAGAGGATATCTCAGGAGAAGCAGAATATATCTGGCAGACTAGAGGACCTTAGCATCCAAATCAAGCAGAGACGCGAAACACTGGACGAGATTGTGGCCGAACTAGAGTCGGCCGGAATCCCGATTCCGCCTGAAGACGCACATCTGCCTACAGTCGCGGAGGCGGAGCGGAGCGTGCAGGGGCTCGAGCGCCGCCTCCGCGCCCTCGGAGACGTAAACATGCTGGCGATAGAACAATACGAGTCCGCCGCATCTAGAATTTCTGATTTAATCTCCGATGGAAAACTACTGAGAAAGCGCAGAGATGAGCTTTCTGTCATTGCAGACCAGTTGGAGGCAGAGAGGAAGACAAGACTGCTAAACGTATTCGAGCACGTTAACAACAATTTCCGTAGAGTCTACGAGATTCTACAACCGACCGGAAGGGGGGAATTGAAACTGGAGAACCAGGAAAATCCCTTCGAGGGTGGCCTAGAGATGGCATGCGTACCTCCGGGCAAGAGTCAGAATACCAGAAGGACCGCGTTATCTGGGGGTGAGAAGTCTATGGCGGCTCTGGCACTAATTTTTGCAATACAGGACTACGAGCCAAGTCCATTCTACTATTTCGACGAGGTAGATCAGAACCTAGATCCATTCAATTCGGAAAAAATCGCAGCCCTCTGCAGAATGCGGAGTGGAATGGCCCAGTTCATCATGGTCACCCTAAGGAAGGTAAGCCTAACTCTGGCAGACCACCACATAGGAATCACGCATGCAGGCAATGGATGCAGCCAAAGGATCACCGATTTCGACCGTGCCGCAGCCCTAGACCTAAGCGATGAGATAGAGGCGGAGGAGAGGGCGAGAGCGGAATCAGAAGCGGAGAAGGAGGCGATGCCAGAACTACCCTCCCCAAGTGACATGCCAAAGACTCCCGAACCCCTTCCAACGCCATCAAGCCTAGGAGGACTTGCAGATCGAGCAGGAGCCGATGTCCACGCGGGAGGGGCGGATGCCATAGATGAGATTCAGGGGGGTTTCCAGAGTCTGATCGAACGTTCGGAGGAAGCCTCTGAGGGTATACAGCATACTTCCGAAGCTTCTACTGTGCCTCCTGATGAAACCATTCCAACCCCTGAGATCGAAGCCACGGAGGAAGCTTAGTGATCTTCGGAACGCAAATGAGGGATGAAGTTGTCCTGCGACTACTCGAGGGACAACCCGATTTGGAAACAAGCAAATTCCTTGATAGGCTGATGGAGCTTTCCACTCTTGAAGAGGCAGAACATCAGTTCCTAATCGATCCTTTCGATCGCTCCGTTGCCTTGGTCTTCCAGATGTTCCAATCCAGTGACCTGGATCCTTGGGATGTCGATCTGTCAAGCTTCATCGAGATGTTCAATGAGAGAATAGAAACGGCCGAGAATATCGATCTTCCCTCATGCGGACGGATGATTAGAATGGCCTGGTCAATTCTCCGTGGTCAGGCAAGTTCACTGATCGAAAGACAGGAAAGGGCGATGGACCTCGAAGAAGAGATCGAATGGGAATTCGACGCAGGATGGGAGGCCGAATTCGATGATGCCGACTACAACTTCTCAGTAGGCATAATGACTGGAGCTGCTGATGAATCTCTACCTTCTATGTTCGAAGGAAGAATCCATCGGGACGAAGGAAGGCCAGTTACTCTCGGTGAGCTACTTTTAGGACTAAAGGACGCCAGTAGAATTGCAGAAGAACAGAGAACCAGGGAAAAGATCGCCAAGGAGAGGAGGGAGGCTCACGACAGGGAGAGGGCTAGATTCAGTGGAAGCCTTCATGTAGAGGATTTGGAAGGGGACCTAAAGAGAACCTGGGAGGCACTAAAGTCCAGATCAATGAAGTCAGAGTCAGTCGGACTAGGCGATGTTGCCGAAGAACTCTTCAGAAACTCAAAACCAGGGATGGGAGCAGAGGAAGCCAAAACTGAATCACAGGTAACTGCCTTTGTTTCTAGTCTGTTCCTCACAAACAGGGGGTATATCTCACTTGATCAGGAGGGAGGTTACAACGGTAGAATCCTCTTAGGAGATTTATGGGGCGGTTCTAATGACTACGATGAACTCACTGAGAAACTTCACCCGAAGTCGAATTCTCTGGAGGCTTCCAATGTCTGACCCAGAATTGGCTACTGTACTCGAAGCCATCCTTTTCGGTGCTGGAAGATCGATGTCCCTAGAGGAACTTTCGCAGATCCTAGGAGAGCCAAAGGGGGTGATTCACGTCGGCCTATCTAACCTCAGGAAAGACTTCGAACAGAGAGAGGGGGGCGCTTTGCAGTTGACTGACGTATCGGGAAGATGGATTTTCGAGGTCAAACCAGAACTTTCCTCATTCCTGCCCGAGACATTCAGAGCCGATATCCCCCAGAGACTTCTTCCAGCCGCGGCCCTAATTGCTTACCATCAGCCCATGCAACAGTCCCAGTTGAAGGATATGCTGGGCCAGAAGGCGTACGATCACGTACGCGACCTAGCATCCATGGGGCTAATTGACAGAAGAAGGGAAGGGCTTACTAGGAGACTTACGACGACCAGAAGATTCGCAGAATACTTTGGTTGCCCAGAAGTAGAATTCAGAAAAGTACGACTATGGTTTAGGTCCGAAGCGGAAAAGATGGGCCTCACAAGTGCTCAGCTTGCCGCCTCCCTCGCTCCCGATGAGCAAATGACAATTTCAGAATTCTCAGACGACTCAGTTCAGGGAGTCGAAGCAGGCATGGGCGACTAACTCACCATTCTTCGAGATAGTCCATCGAAAACTAAGGCCATCTCTAGCAATATCAACATCGGTCCACCGACTAGGAATAGCGATAGTGGGTCCGGTGGAGAAATTAGTGCACCGATGAACAGTGCTGTAAACCAGATCAATCCGCGATTTTCTACAATCAAGCTCTTGTCAATTACCCGACTCCTTAGCATCACAAAAACAACAACAGGAACTTGGAAACCAACTAACGAAGAAAAGTATAGGCCCGTAACAAAGCCAACCCATGACTGTAGTTGCCAAGTGGATTGAAGTCCGGATGAAGCCGAATCCTCTGCTAGATATTCGAGAAGGAAAGGGATCAGAATTTCATGCGCGTATGCTAGGCCCAATAATCCTAGAATTATTATCATGATTATCGATACAATGACCCTAGAAAAGGACTGATTATTTATCGAAGATTGACCATCTAGCCCTCTGCTACCAACCCAACTCAAATCTAAAATTACGGCGCCGACTGTGATCCCAATTGCAATTTGTGATGCAATTCGTAGTTGAAGAAGAATTACTTCCAGAGGCTGCAGAATAATCAATTCCACGCCCTCTGGGACAAATCCGTCTGCCTCCAATAACCACTCTATTATCATCTCTGCTGCTGGATAGCCAGCAAAGAAGCCCAAGGCGAAAATTGAGAAGTAAAACCTCCTTCTGTAATCTAAATGTGTAATTATTCCTTTCAGTTTTTCACCTCCGAGGTCATTCAAAGGACTGCCTTCCACGGCTCACGATAGGCATCTCCTTGGTGAATACATCGATTCATCATGCCTTCTTCAGAATCACCGTGAGCAAATCTCCATCCTTCAGGGGATGGTCCAATCCAACTCTTTGCCAATCAAACTTAGCACTTGGCCCCTTTACCCTAGCATATCTGAACTTTCTCAAGAAGTCACGGTGTAATTTTGCACATACGTCCCTAACTGTCGAGGTATCCTTGACGATGAGCGGCTCAACCAAATCAGCCTCTTGTCCTTGAGGCTTCAAGAATATGGACATGAATCCCAGATTATCGAAAATGAAGTCCTTCATTTCCTCAATGCCCTCACCAGTCTTAGCTGAGACATTTAGCACAGGCCAACCATCAGGAAGTTCCTCATATGACCTTTCTAAGTCCTTCTTGTTAGCTAGATCAATCTTGTTTACTACCACAACTGCTCTATTGTAGATTCTATTTCCAGCTAATGTATCTACGATATGATCATCAGTAACGTCCGTCCTGAGGGTTACTGTCGCTGAAACAATCCCAAAGCTTCTGATAATTGCCTGTATTTCCTCATCCTCAAGATTCGTTTGCTCCAGTGTAGACCTGACTTCTATTCCACCTCTTCTAGTCCTAGAAATGAAAACCTGGGGGGGCTCCTGATTCAACCTCATTCCTGACTTCCATAGTTCGTTATCAAGAACTTGGAAATGAGATTTTTGGAAAGGGTCGAGAACGTAAAGCACCATGTCAGAACCGCGAATTACATTCAGGATCTCCTTCCCCCTCCCCTTTCCCTCCGATGCTCCTTTGATAAGGCCGGGAAGATCGAGTATCTGGATCTTGGCACCTCTATGATCCATCACCCCCGGTATACAAGTTAGCGTAGTGAATGCGAAATTTCCCGCCTCGGACTCAACCTCAGTAAGCTGAGAAATCAAACTGGACTTGCCCACGCTAGGAAATCCAACAAGTGCAACCGAGGCATCACCTGATTTCTTCACTTCGAAGCCTTGGGCTCCACCACTAGCTCTAGAGTGTGCCTGGGCCTTCTCCTTCTTGTGCCTAAGAGCAGCGATTTTCGCCTTTAGTTTTCCAATATGGCCTTGCGTAGCCTTGTTGTACTTGGTCTTGGAAATCTCATCTTCCAACGACTTGATTTGCTCTTCTATCGTCGCCATTCCACTACACCTCCCGCTGTACCAACTATTCTTCTTGGCTAAGCCTCACATTCTTGAATCCGGTGGCAAGTTTACTCCAGAATTCTACAAGCGAGGGTATTTGGACATCTTCGGAACATGAGTTGCATGGCCGACGTAATCCTGTATCTCGTTGACCGGAGTCGGTTCGACCGGATTATGGCCATGAGAGTCGAGGAGATAACGTCTGGAATGGAAAGTTCAGAGATGAGGGGGCTCAGACCAAAACAAGACGCAAGATTTCACAGAGATTTTGATGTAGATCTAGAGGGCGATATATTGGAGGCGATTGATTCATTCGATGATTTTGACCCGAAGGTCAGAGCTCTTGACCTCACTGACAATGCATCATCAGATCTGTTTTTGTCTCTGGCAAAATGGTGTTCATCTTCTCAATGGAGGTGCTGGGAAGCACGGCTTTTTCTATATGTGGAGCCTTATCTGTCCAATACGGCTAGCAAAGCTCTCGATTTTACCTCTCATTTGATTTGGAAAAAATTTTCAGATAAATTATCTGGGACAGACAGATCAAGTTTTTCTGAGTCAGTAGTACTTGATTGGATGTCGAGAAGGGAAGAAATGGGTGAAACTATGGAGCCTTCTGAGGACCCTATGATACTCCCAACAATGAATTCTCATCGCAGTCTAAGCGAGTCACTTTTCTTGTTCATTCAGGAGTACAGAAAACAAGACCTTCACCTACTAGTCGGGAAAGAATATCTGGATAGCGGGGAATGGAATCTCGGTGGCTCGCCAATTTCTGAGATAAATGAGGTGCTAAATGTCTGAGCTACCACTTGAACCATTGCCCCCACGAGATCCATTAGGTCCAGGGGTAGTAGTGCTGGGTAGGTTTCAACCTCTCCACAAAGGTCACGCAAACATGATTATCGCAGCAGAAAGTTGGCGTTCCTCGAACTCTAAAGATCAACCTTTGATAATTGCAATCGGTTCTTCGAATCAACCCCAATCTATTCGCAATCCTTGGACTTATCAAGAGAGGATCCTAATGCTCGAAATCTGGCTAAATTCTGTCGGAATTGAAGCTGCGCTCGTGCCGATTCCAGATTTGGAAGACCCTCCAAACTGGGTTGCCCATGCTGAGAAATACCATGGGGTTTCTGGAACTCTTTTCACATCGGATGCTAAATCTGCTGAACTCTACGGGTCATCCGGTTGGGAAGTAATCCTAAGCGAATTGGAGAATCGTGAGAAATTTCAGGGTTGGAGAGTTAGGGCCACTGCACAAATGATGTCGACTGTAGGTGACTTGGAGGCTGTAAGGTCTGTCTTAGCATCATCAGTCCCCAAAGAAGTCGTCTCCTTCTTGATTGACAACGACTCTATTCGAAGACTCGCATTCATGGGTGAAGGGGGAGAGCCAGTAGGTTAGGCTCAATCCATATCGAAATCATCAAACTCCTCGAACTCGTCCTCTGTCAGCTCCTCAATCTCCTCGTTGGCCTCCTCGAACTCCTCGAACTCGTCCTCTGTCAGCTCCTCAATCTCCTCGTTGGCCTCCTCGAACTCCTCGAACTCGTCCTCTGTCAGCTCCTCAATATCCTCGTTTGCCTCTTCGATTTCTTCACCCAACTCTGATGAAACTATTTCTCCAACATCTCCTACATCCCCCTCGTCCAGCCCGAGGTCGAGATCTTCGTCTTCGTCAGCATCCCCCTCGTCCAGCCCGAGGTCGAGATCTTCGTCTTCGTCAGCATCGCCCTCTTCTAGAACGTCATTTACTTCTACTTCAACAGAATCTTCTACTTTCCCTAATCTCGCCTTGAATTTTTCCAGTTGCTCATCATCTTCTTCTAGTCGTGTTATTAGCTCAGCTTTGACCCCACTGATCACTAAGTCCCTTCCCTGCAGCTCTTCTTTGAGCTGGGCCACAGTCATGGTGGAATAGTCAAGAGAAATCTCTGTCTCGATCGAATCATCAGAAACTTCTTCGCCAGCTCCATCCATTCCTTCAGACATCATCGCTTCAAACTCTGCTTCTTGTTTTCTTTTGTAGGATCTGAATCCGACAATCGACACCGCGACTATGGCAATCAAACCTCCTAACCCACCAACTATGAGTAAAGGATTGATTGGCTTTTCAACACATGTAGAGCTTCCAGGCGCAGGTTGATGTTGCCCCGAAGGGCACGCTGTGACGCTAGTTGAACCCGGGGACTCCACAAAATATCCAGCAGGTGCGTCAATGCAGGAGGATTGGCCCGTTTCTGGCTGATAGGTCCCTACTTCGCAAATACTCTGTTCTACAGATCCAGGAGCAGCAACATAGAACCCTGCCTGAGCCTCTTTGCATTCCGTTTGCCCCTCCAAATCTTGCCACTCCCCGGGTTCACATGCTGTTTGTGCTGTCGACCCGGAGGAATTAGTGTAATATCCCGGAGATGTTTCTGTGCAAGTAGATTGACCTCCGGCTGTTTGATAGGTTCCCGGAGGGCAAGCAGTTGGAACCGCCATCCCATCCAAACTTACGTAATATCCCGGCTCAGTAGTTATACAATCTGTACTCCCGAATTCTGACTGGAATGTCCCATTGGAACATTTCACCTGCTCACTCGCACCTGAATTTGGGGTATAATAACCGGGTTCAGCCACATTGCAACTGGTTTGCCCTGTCATATTCTGCCAAGTCCCTGGCTCACATGGGGTCTTCTCTGTGGCTCTAGTTCCAGAAACGTAGTATCCTGCTTCTGCAGCAATACAATTCTCCGCACCTTCACCGGGTTGGTAAGTCCCTGCAGGGCAACCAGTCTGTGTAGTAGATCCAGTTTCTTCGACGAAATAACCTGGAGATGCATCTACGCACTGTGTAGAGCCCACATCAGGTTGGTATGTTCCAATCGGGCAGGGGGTGTGATCCGATTGTCCAGTTCCAGCAACAAAATGCCCATCTCCTGCATTCAGGCAAATCACCTGCCCGGTATTAGGCTGATAAGTCCCCGCTGGACATGGTGTTGGTGACGTTGATTGAGTTGTATTTACAAAATAGCCTTGTTCCGCTGGTGTACAATCAATCATTCCGTATGCCGACTGATATGTGCCTGCGGAACAGGGAATCTGAGCTCCAGCCCCAGATCCCAAAGACGGGACATAATATCCCGGCTCTGCATCCGTACAATCATCAGATGAAATAGATCCTGTATTTGGATTGTAAGAACCTTGGGGGCATTTAGTCTGGCTAGAGGATTCTTCTGAATCAACATAGTATCCTATCCCTGCAGCCACACAAGAATCCCTAGCTGTACTGGGTTGGAACTCCCCCTTCTCGCAGTTTTTCTGATTCGTAGCTGCGGTTTGATCTACATAATGGCCGGGTGTAGCGTAAATACAGCTTGTAGCACCAGAGTCCGGCTGGTAAGAGCCAGTGGAGCATGCGACCTGAGAAGATGAGCCCGAGGAAGAAACGAAGTAGCCAGGGTCTGCCTCCAAACAGTCGGTAGAAACTACCGATCCCGTGAGTGAGTTATACGTCCCCGCAGAGCACGGAGTTTCACTAGCAGACCCAGAAATATCTACGTAGTGGCCGATATTTGCAGTTTCACATTCCGTCTGGCCAGAGTCTGTCTGAAAACTCCCGGGAGAGCAGGCAATCTGGCTGGTTGAAGCCAGAGAGTCAACGTAGTTTCCAGGTTCTGCATCAATGCAAGAACTCTGCCCCATGGATGGCTGGAACTCCCCCAGCTGACAAGGACTCTGCGATGTAGATCCCGGATTAGTGACGTAGTAACCCGGATCTGCATCAATGCAGTCGTCCGCAGTAGTCGACCCAGTGATGTTGTTGTAAGTTCCAGCCGGGCAAGCGGCCTGAGCCGCCTGACCTTCCTGATCAACGTAGTAACCAGGGCTGGAATCTAAGCAATCAAGAGGATTGCTGGAGCCTGTATCGGAGTTATAAGTCCCAGTTGGGCATGGTGTCTGAGTAGTAGAGCCGTTAGAATCGACATAGTATCCCGGGGATGCGAGTGCACATGCGCTCTGTCCGGTCAGGTTTGTCCAAGTCCCGGAGCTACACTCAAACTCCGTATTGCTACCTGGGTTTGGTACAAAGTGTCCAGCGCTGGCATTCATGCATGTGGGCTGGCCGGGCTGGTTTTGCCAGGTTCCTACAGAGCATTGTATCGGAGAGGAGGCCCCAGATCCTGAGTAATTTCCTGCTGGTGTGGTCAGGCATGCCATCGAAGAGTTAGAGCCCGTGGTTGGGTTGTATGTACCTGCGTCGCAGGGGGTCTGAGTCGCCGACCCGTTGGTCCCCACGTAGTATCCCGCGCTCGCGTTCGTGCAGCTGGTC
>MDTE01062763.1_pt1 | contig 19232 bp, 20 predicted proteins | sample 811231 | NCBI WGS metagenome assembly MDTE01 (sample SAMN05326651, study PRJNA326480) | marine metagenome | isolation source: seawater | place: Indian Ocean: Red Sea | collected 2010 | reverse complement strand
TATGACTCTTTTACAGTCATTTTTTTCTTTTTCTTTTTTGTTAAACCTTTTCCAAAAATGTCACCTATACTCACCATACCGACACTTCCTTGCATTCCAGGAATTTCTAGAGATGGCATTTGAGGATTGTCTTGCACAGAGATTTCTATCTCATTATCATCTAGGTCTCCCGCTCTAAGTCTTTTCCTATAACTCTCTTTTGTTGCTGAACTAGCATTTTTACCAACTAATACCTCAAGAACTCTGTTCTCAGCAGCTAATTGTGCTTTAGCCAGAACTTCTTTTCTCTTTTTTTCTTTAACAAGTGAAATTGAAATTTCTATTAAGTCTCTTATAATTTGTTCAACATCTTTACCAACATATCCAACCTCTGTAAATTTAGTGGCTTCAACTTTAATAAAGGGAGCTTCAGCTAATTTTGATAACCTTCTTGAAATTTCTGTCTTACCAACACCTGTTGGTCCAATCATTAAAATATTTTTTGGAAGAACCTCTTCTTTTATTTCTTCAGGCAATTCTTGTCTTCTCCACCTATTCCTTAAAGCAATAGCAACTGCTCTTTTAGCCTGCGATTGTCCAATGACAAATCGATCTAATTCAGAAACTATTTCTCTAGGTGAAAATGAGACAATTTTTTGATTTTCTTCCATTAAAGTTTTTCTGTTGTAATATTATGATTTGTAAAAACACAAATATCAGCTGCAATCTCTATAGATTGTTTTGCAATTTCTTCTGCAGTTTTTTCTGAGTTTATCATGGCCCTTGCAGCTGCTAAGGCATAGTTTCCACCAGAACCGATTGCTATAATCCCATGCTCTGGCTCTAACACATCACCATTTCCACTAATAATAAAACTGTTATCTTTATCGGCTACCGCCATCAATGCTTCTAGTCTTCTAAGATATTTATCTGTTCGCCAATCCTTTGCTAATTCAACAGCAGCTCTAGTAAGTTGTCCACCATGCTTTTCTAACTTTGACTCAAGTCTTTCAAATAGTGTAAACGCATCAGCTGTAGATCCAGCAAAACCAGCAATAACATTTCTTTTTTCAATTTTACGCACCTTTTTTGCTGTACTCTTCATTACGGTATTACCAATACTTACTTGGCCATCACCGGCAACAACAACGTCTTTACCTTTTCGTACAAGTACGATTGTAGTACCATGCCAATCTAAACCATCTTTATTTTGCTTCATTTTACTAGTATTTGGTTATTAATCCAAAATCTTCAAGGTATGAATTTTATAGCTAATGATATAAATAAATTAACTAGGCAATGAGAAAAGCTTCGATAAATAGAAACACAAAGGAAACTTCTATCAAAGTTGACATTAACCTTGATGGGACCGGTAAAGCTAGTATCAAAACAGGTATCGGTTTTCTAGATCACATGATGGAGCAAATAGCTAAGCATTCACTTATCGATATAGATTTAATAGCCAAAGGGGATCTTCATATCGACCTACACCATACCACTGAAGATAGCGGTATTGTATTTGGAGAAGCTTTAAAGAAAGCCTTAGGCGATAAAAAAGGAATTAAACGATATGCAAGTGCTACTATTCCCATGGATGAAACATTAAGTAGAGTTTCGTTAGACCTATCAAATCGTCCCTATTTAGTATGGAATGTAAAACTTGCTGTAGAAAAATTAGGTGAAATGGATACAGAACTTTTTAAAGAATGGTTTCATGCATTTGCGCAAAGCGCTGGGATCACATTACATGTTGAAAATATTTACGGTGATAATTCTCATCACAAAATAGAGTCTTGCTATAAAGGTTTAGCAAGAGCTTTAAGAGAGGCCGTTCAAGTTGACCAAAGAGCTGAAAACGTAATACCTTCGACCAAAGGCACGATTTAGTATTTAATGAAGATAGCGATAATCGACTATGAAACTGGCAACTTGAAGTCAGTTTCTAAAGCATTAGAGCTTGCATCAAATAATGCTCTTAAAAAATCAAATATTGAAATAATAAATTCGGCTAAAGATTTAAATAATTTTGATAAAGTAGTTCTTCCTGGCCAAGGTTCTTTTAAACAATGCTTTCAGTCTTTAAATTCAATTCGCGGGGTTCTAGATGGGTTAAGAGATTTTGTTATAATTAAAAAAAAGCCCATTCTTGGTATATGTGTTGGTATGCAATTATTTTCCTCTTTTGGTGATGAAGATGGTGGCAGCGTTGGTTTAGGATGGATTGAGGGAAAAGTTAAAAAAATTAGGTTGAAAGATTTATCATTCAAATTACCTCACATGGGCTGGAATAATATTCAAATTTCATCAAATTCAAAATTACTAAATGGTATTAATAATGACAGTCATTTTTATTTCGTTCACAGTTATTCTTTTGATGTGGATGAAAAAAAATATGTTTCAGCAACAACAGACTACTCTATTGAAATTACATGTGCAATTGAGAAAGATAATATCTTTGGAACACAATTTCATCCAGAAAAAAGCCAATCTAACGGTATAAAAATACTAGAAAATTTTGTGAAAATATAATGATTATATATCCCGCAATAGACTTAAAAGATGGAAAGTGTGTAAGATTAACCAAAGGCGATTTTAATCAAGAAACGACTTATTCAAGATCTCCACTAGAGCAAGCAAAAGTTTTTGAGGAAAAAGGTTTTCAATATCTACATGTAGTAGATTTAGATAGAACAATCGATAAGTCTAAATCAAATTTATTAACAATTAAATCTATTATTCAAAATACTAAATTAAAAGTTCAAGTCGGTGGTGGTTTAAGAACAAGACAGGCAGTTGAAGAAGTAATCGATTTAGGCGTTGAAAATATTGTGATGGGAACTGGTGCTGTAAATAATCCTGATCTTTTGCTTGAAGTTTCTCAGCAATACCATCGTAAAATTTCAGTAGGACTTGATGTTAGAGAAAAAATGATCGCTTTAAAAGGATGGAAAGATCAAACACAAATTTCGTGTTTTGATTTTTTGGAAACAATAAAAAACTTACCACTACGTAGTATAGTTTTTACTGATATTAATAAAGATGGTATGAAACAGGGTATTAACATTGAGGACACCTTAAAGATGGCTGACAGCTCAGACATACCAGTGACTGCATCTGGGGGAGTTTCTGGTATCGAAGATATAAAAATTATTAAAGATAAGAAAAAAATTTACGGAGTAGTTGTTGGTAAGGCAATTTATGATGGTTTAATTAATTTAAATGATTTGGTGAAACTTGATGCTTAAAAAAAGAATAATCCCATGTTTAGATGTTAAAGATGGCAGGGTAGTTAAAGGTATTAATTTTGTTGATCTGGTTGATGCTGGTGACCCAGTTGAGCAGGCTTCTATTTACAATCAAAACGGTGCTGATGAAATCTGTTTTTTAGATATTACTGCAAGTAGTGATAAAAGAGATATTTTATTAGATACAGTAAAAAAAACAGCCGAATGTTGTTTTGTGCCTCTCACAGTTGGTGGCGGAGTTCGATCAATTCAAGATATACGAAAACTTTTGTTAGCTGGAGCTGATAAAGTATCAATAAATACTGCTGCGATAAGAAATCCCGATTTAATTAAAGATAGCGCTAATAAATTCGGTTCTCAATGTATCGTAGTTGCAATTGATGCAAAAAAAACAAAAGATAATTCTTGGGAGGTATTTACGCATGGAGGTCGTCAACCAACTCAGCTCAATGCTTTGGAGTTTGCAAAACTTGCACAAGAAAATGGAGCTGGTGAGATTTTACTTACATCAATGGATAGAGATGGAACCAAAGAGGGTTATGATATTGAATTAACAAAAAAAATATCAAGCAGTTTAAATATTCCTGTGATTGCATCAGGTGGAGTAGGGAGTTTAGAACATTTAAAAGACGGCATAATAAAAGGTGGGTCTAGCGCTGTTCTTGCAGCTTCAATATTTCATTTTGGTGAATATTCTATAAAGGAAGCAAAAGAGTATTTAAAAAAAGAGAATGTTCCTGTAAGATTATAATATGTTTAATGTCCTTGAAGAATTAGTTAAAACTATTCGAGAGAGAAAAAATTCATCTGAACACGAATCTTATACAAAAAAATTACTAACGGATAATAATCTTTGCAGAGAAAAGGTTATGGAAGAAATTAACGAATTAATAGATGCTTTGACTACAAAAAAAAAAGAAGTACATGAAGCAGCAGATGTAGTCTACCATCTTTTAGTTCTACTAGAAGCAAACAATATCAAAATTGAAGATGTTTTAGGTGAGCTAAAAAATCGCCAAGGTACCTCTGGTTTAGTAGAAAAGGCAAATAGACAATAATGACTTATGATAAGAATAATATTTTTGCAAAAATTATACGAAAAGAAATTCCTTGTAATAAAATCTATGAAAATGAACATGCATTAGCTTTCAAAGATATCAATCCTCAGGCAAAGGTTCATGTTTTAGTAATTCCAAAAGGACCTTATGTTGATGTTGATGATTTTTCAAAAAATGCTTCAAAAGAAGAAATAGCTTCACTAATGTATGCAGTGGTTGAGGTTTGCAAGATTACCAAAGTTTCATTAAGCGAGGGTGGTAACGGATTTAGATTAGTTGCAAATACTGGATCAGATGGGTGTCAGGAAGTTCCACATTTCCATTATCATGTTATGGGCGGAGAACCTATGGGCTTAAGAGGCCTTCGAAAATCTTAAAATGAACAAAAGAAGTTTTTAAAATTATTTTCAATATAATGAATGTTCAAAGATATTTTTTAGATATAAATTCGAAAATGGATCTTGTTCCAGCAGAGTGTGGTATCGCAGGTCTTGCTATCGAGGAGAGCGATAAGTCAGACCCACAATATTGTAAGTTTCTTTATCAAAAAATTGGTGAGGATTTTCATTGGAAGGACAGACTAGCATGGTCGATCGAGAAATGGGGAGATTATTTAAGTCAAAAGAATTTAAAATTTTTCATAGCAAAAATTGGCAATGATGTTGCAGGATTTTATGAATATATTCATCATGATGAAAAAAAAGAGGTAGAACTTACTTATATGGGAATTTTTAAGGAATATTTTGGTAAAAAGCTAGGAGGATATTTATTAACTCACGCACTAAGATCAGGATGGTCTCATAAACCTAATAGAATTTGGGTTCATACTTGCACATTAGATCACCCAAATGCCTTAAGGAATTATATAGCAAGAGGTATGAGTATTTTTAAAAAAGAAAAAGTTCAATTTTAGTATTTATATTCTGGTAAAATAAACTTTTCCTCAATGATCGAATTAATTTTTGGGTTAATAATAATAAATTTTACAGGTTCTTGATTGAAACTAATAGTTTCCCAGCCTTTAAGCATTTTAGTATTTTTATTAAAGAAGATTTTTATATATAGACCATCATTCTCTTTTATTTCGTAGAAATACTCATTAGCAGTTTCTTTAATATCAGTGTTATTAATTAACTTTAAATTCTTAAAAATTTTTTCTTTATCTAGAATTATATTAAATGCTGATTTTTTTACAGGATATCTGTATGAACGTTTAAACTTATGTTTGATGACGTATAAACTTTTATTTTTAACTAAAATTTCCTTTCCATCTTTATCATCATAGATACATTTTAGCTTGCCAGGAAATGCTATTACACATTGACCATTTTCAGTTTGATTGTTAATTATTTGCTCAAACTCAAAAATAATATTATTTGTTTTATTTAATTTTTTAAGTATTTCGTCGGTTACGCTTGCAGAAAGTATATTTGAGCAAAATAAGAATATTATAAATTTTACCCAAAATTTCATTAAGGGTAAATTTCTCTCTTGCCTGTATGATTAGCAGGACTTATTATTTTGGCTTCTTCCATTTGATCAATGATTCTTGCAGCTCTATTATATCCGATCTGTAACTTTCTTTGTAAAAAACTCGTTGATGCTTTTCCTTCAGCCTTAATCAAAACTACTGCTTGTTGAAAAAGTTCATCTTTTTCAGATGAGTTTATACCAGGATCATTATCGTTGTTACTATCTTCAACTTTAGTAATATCATCGATATAAGTCGGTGATCCTTGAGACCTTAAAAAGGTACTAACCTTTTCGATTTCTGCATCTGAAACAAATGGTCCATGTATTCTAACCATTCTGCTGGCGGATGACATAAATAGCATATCACCCTTACCCAGCAATTGCTCTGCACCCTGCTCACCTAAAATTGTTCTACTGTCAATTTTTGAGGTAACTTGAAAAGAAATACGTGTAGGAAAGTTTGCTTTAATTGTTCCAGTTATGACATCGACACTTGGTCTTTGAGTTGCCATAATAATATGGATACCAGCAGCTCTAGCCATTTGAGCTAATCTTTGAATATAATTTTCAACTTGTTTACCAGACACCATCATGAGGTCGGCCATTTCGTCTACGACTACAATAATATACGGCATAACTTTTTTACCGTTTTTTTTCGCCTTTTCATTAAATCCAGATATATTTCTTACGCCTTCTTCGGTCATTTTTCGATAGCGTGTTTCCATTTCATTGACAGTCCATTTAAGTGCTGAAGTAGCCTTTTTCGGTTCAGTAATTACTGGAGATAAAAGGTGTGGTATACCTTGATAAACAGATAATTCTAACATTTTTGGATCAATTAAAATTAGCTTGCAAGTATCAGGAGTATGTCTGTACAAAATTGAAAGTATTAAAGTATTTATGCAAACTGACTTACCCGATCCAGTTGTTCCAGCAATAAGTAAATGCGGCATACTTACTAAATCGCCTACTATAGGATAGCCTGCGATCGTCTTACCCAATGTGATTGGAATATTTATTTTTAAATTTGCAAATTCATTGCTTTCAATAATTTGCCTATAGTTGACAGGATCAATTTCTTTATTTGGTATTTCAATACCTATAGTGTTTTTACCTGGAACAGGTGCAATTCTGGTTGAAATTGAACTCGTGCTTCTTGCAATGTCATCTGTTAGATTAATAATCTTAGAAGTTTTAATTCCTGCAGCAGGTTCGAATTCATAAAGTGTTACCACTGGCCCGGGACTTACTTTTTTGATTTTACCCATGATACCAAAATCTAGCAGAGTATTTTCAAGAAACTTTGAAAGTTCTTTATGGTCTTCAGTGAGTGTTTCTGAGTTTTTATTTACTTTCGGCTCATTCAAAAAATTTATTAATGGAAGTTTATATTGACCAGATTTAAAACTAATGTCATTTGTTTTTTCAAATTGCAAACTAGTTTGTGTTTCTATTGATTTAGGCCTAAAACTTTTGTTAATTGTTGGAATTAATTCTTCTTGATTTTCCTGAGAAGGTACTTTCTCGATTGTGCCTGCTTTTTTAAAAATAATTTTGATTAATTTAAAAGGCGCAATTAAAATAATAATCATTTTATTAAAGATAGCCATCCATTCTTGGAAATTTAAACCAAGACTGAAAATAAAAAAAATAAAGCCTGTTACAATAGAAGAGTATGCAAAAGCAGTATTGTATTTATATAATTCTAACGGAATTATACTTATTAAATAAGCACCTAAAAAGCCACCGTTACCATTATCAGGTAACCAAAAGTTTTGATTAAGTAAAATTTTTAATCCAAATGTAAATAGACATAAGTAGAGGACGATAAATAAAAGCTTAATTGTTATGTTAGGCACAGTTTTTTTTATAATGATTAGCCAACTCCAGATGAAAAGATTCACAAATAATAAAAAACAAACAAGACCAAATGCTTGTAGTAAAAAATCTGCTATATAAAAGCTATAATTTATAAGAAAAAAATCGTCAGTTTTGCCAGGTGTAACTAGTGTTGCATTTTCTGGAGAATAAGTGAGCACTGAATAGAGATAAAATATTGAAAAAGTTAGGATTATTAAACCTGAGGTTTCTATTAGTCTTAGTTTTAAAAAATCTAGTACTTTATGTAGCATATTTAAAATTTAACGAATCAACCTTTGTTACTTTCTAACATTTTTTGTAAGATTGATAAAAATGGTAAAAAAAATAATTCAAAAAATAGGGATAATTGGGGATGGTTTAACAGGAAAATTAGCTGCAATCGCATTATTTAGACTTGGTTATCCAGTTGAAATAGTTGGAATACAAGGTTCCAAACCTCTTAAGTCACCTGCTTCAATATCGATATCAAATAACAGCTTTAAGTTTTTAAATGAAGTTAAAATAAATAATTTAGAAAAAATTTGCAATCCTATTAACACAATTAAACTTTATGAGAACAGTAAAGATTTTTTAGATCCTGATAGCGTTTTTTTTGATAAAACTAAAAAAATTCCCTTAAGTTACATTGTTTTAAAAGATCAATTAAATAATGTACTAGAGCAAACTATTAAAGTTCTTAAAATTAAAAAGGTTTACGACAAAAAATTTTATGCTTTAAATATAAATACTGTTTCTAATGATATTAAGTCAAAAAATATAAATTGGAATTATCAAGAGGATGCTTTTACATTTATAATAAAGCATGAAAAGGTTTTGAATAACTGTTCTAGACAATTTTTTTTAAAAGATGGGCCTCTAGCTTTCCTACCGGTAACGACAAATGAAACATCTTTGGTTTGGTCATTATCTAAAAATTCTAATGTAAGAAAATTGATGTCGGAAAGATTAGAATTAGAAAAATTTTTTAATAGATCTTTTAAAATGTATAAAGGTATTAAAATAAATTCTAAAATTGAAAAATTTCCACTAAAATTTAATTTTTTAACGTCAGTTATAGAACCAAGAAAAATTATTTTAGGAGATATTAGTCATCGTATTCACCCTATAGCAGGTCAAGGATGGAATATGACAATTAGAGATATAAAAATTTTATTTGAGATTTATAAAGCTAAAAAAAAATACGGATATGATTTTGGAGATTTATCTTTATTAGAAGATTACCAGGTTAAGGTTAAATATAATAATTTGATTTTTGCTTCGTCAATAGAATTAGTAAGAAGATTATTTAAGTCAAATAATAAAGAAATTTCAAGGTTAAGAAAAAAAGGTTTTAGAAAGTTAAATAAATTACCGGAGATAAAAAATGAAATAATTAAATTTGCTGATAGAGGTTTATCGTTCTAATGCTAATAATTTTTTTTTTGTCTTAACACCACCTGGGCCAGAGTAGCCACCTAATTTACCGTCAGATCGAACAACTCTATGACATGGTATTTTTATTGGATATGGATTTTTGCCAACAGCATTTGCTACAGCTCTTACAGCTTTTGGCTTTCCAATTGCCTTAGCTACTTCTAAATATGATTTAGTTTTACCTTTGGGAATTTTCATCAGGTATTTCCAAACTTTAATTTGAAGTGGTGTTCCTTTTAATTTCATATTTGATATATTTTTAGCATGAACTTCTATGCATTATCAACTCCACCAGGTGTTTCTGGAATTGCTGTAATACGTATTTCTGGAGAAGGTGCATTACAAATAGCCAATCAAATTACGAGAAAAGTTATTGATCAGCCTAGATCAGCATTATTTCAATCTTTCTATGATCAAGAAGGGGAATTAATAGATGAAGGTATTTTAATTTGGTATCCAGAAGGTCAGAGTTATACTGGAGAAAATCTTATTGAAATTCACACTCATGGAAGTAAGGCGGTAATTAATAAATTATTAAACGATTTAGAGGCTAGAAAAAATTGTAGATTAGCTGAACCTGGCGAATTTACAAAAACTGCTTATCAAAACAATAGAATTAATTTGTATGAAGCAGAATCTATTGCAGATCTTTTGCAAGCAGAAACTGAAGCGCAAAGAATACAAGCTTTAAGACTCAAAAACAGTAGTCCAAAGTTTTTAGAATGGAGAGAAACTATTTTAGATATATTAAGCAAAACTGAAGCAACAATTGATTTTTCAGAAGAAGACTTGCCAGAGGGTATTAATCAGGACAATGAAAAAAAAATTAAGTTAATCGTTTCAGATATTGATGAGATGTTAGATGAGTCGATGGGTGAGATAATAAGAGATGGATATAAAATTGCTATAATAGGTCCGCCAAATGCAGGTAAATCAAGTTTTTTAAACTTGCTAGTAAAAAGGCAAGCAGCAATAGTCTCGAGTATTAAAGGTACAACAAGGGATATAATTGAAGTTAAATATAACATAAATAATTATCCTGTTATTTTGACTGATACCGCCGGTATAAGAAATGCTAAAAATAAAGTTGAAAACACAGGTGTAGAATTAGCCATAAATGCCAGTAAAGAGGCAAATTTAGATATTTTAATATTAGATGGTACTGAAAAGAAAATACCTAAAAATATAAAAAAATTAATCTCAAATAAGACGCTAATTGTTTTAAATAAAAAAGATAAAAAGAGCTTTAATTCAAAAAAAATTATCAAAGAATTAAAAGAGTATAAGTTTAAAGACTTAATAGAAGTGTCAATCAAAGATAAAACTGGAATTAATAAATTAAACTCTAAGCTTAAAAAAATAGTATCTGAAATTGACACCGCTCAATCAGTAACTTTGATTTCTAGGTCAAGACACAGGGCATTATTAAAAAAATGCTCAAATAGACTTCATGATTATCTCAAAATCACTAAATCAAATGAAGTAGAAAAAGCAGCTGAAGAATTAAGATTAGCATCAAATAACCTGGGTCATATTGTAGGTTTCATTGGAGTAGAAGAAATATTAGGTAAAATATTCAAAGATTTTTGTATTGGAAAATAGTTAAATCTCCCTTGTAAAATAATCTGGCAGTTATAAATTCCAGAAATGGAAAGTTTTGATGTTGTCGTTATAGGCGCTGGTCATGCTGGATGTGAAGCTGCTGCAGCTTCTGCACGAATGAAAGTTAATACAGCCCTAGTAACAACAAATGAAAATTCGATTGGTGAAATGTCTTGTAACCCAGCCATAGGTGGTTTGGGTAAAGGTCATCTAGTAAGAGAGATTGATGCTTTTGATGGCGTTATGCCAAAAGTTGCTGATGCGTCTGGAATCCAGTTTAGATTATTAAATAGAAGTAGAGGTCCTGCTGTTCGAGGACCACGTACACAGTCAGATCGCAAACTGTATAAAAAATATATGAAAGAATGCCTAATAAGTCATTGTAATTTATGTATTTTTTATGATCCAGTAGTTAAATTTATATTTAATAAAAATGAAATAATTGGTGTTGTTTTAAATTCTGGAAAAGAACTTAAAGCAAAAAAAATTGTTTTAACTACAGGAACTTTTTTAAATGGTGTCATTCATATTGGAAATGAAATGAAGCCAGGCGGAAGACACGGTGAAGATCCAACAAAAGGTTTAAGTGAACAGTTAAAAAAATTTAATCTAAATATTGCAAGATTAAAAACCGGTACGCCACCTAGACTTGATGGGAGATCTATTAACTTCGAAATTATGGAAGAACAAAAAGCTGATGATAATCCATATTTTTTTTCTGTAGACACCAAAGCAATTAACGCGAAACAAGTTTCTTGTTTTATGACTTACACAAATGATGAAGTGCATAAAATTATAGAAAAAAATTTAAGTCGTTCTGCGATGTATAGTGGCAATATTAAAAGTGTGGGCCCAAGATATTGTCCATCCATTGAAGACAAAATTGTTAAATTTAAAGACAAATCTAGACATCAAATTTTTTTAGAGCCTGAAGGTTTAGATGATCATACGATATATCCAAACGGGATTTCAACGTCTTTGCCAGCCGTTGTTCAGCAAGAAATATTGTTTAAAATCAATGGCTTATCTGATGTTAAGATGATAAGACCTGGCTACGCAATTGAGTACGATTATGTGGATCCAAGGGAACTTAATGCCTCTCTAGAATTAAAAAAAATTAAATCATTATTCTTAGCGGGTCAAATTAATGGAACTACAGGTTATGAGGAAGCGGCAGCTCAAGGTTTAATAGCTGGCATCAATGCAGCATTACAAAGTAAAAATAAAAAAACATTTACGTTAAACAGATCACAAGCCTATATCGGTGTAATGATTGACGATCTAATTACTAAAGGAGTAGCTGAACCTTATCGTATGTTTACTTCTCGAGCAGAATATAGATTAAGTTTGAGGGCTGACAATGCAGACATAAGATTATCAAGTCTCGCGAAAGATTTAGAAATATTAAGTGAGTCTAGACTAAAAAATTTTAAAAAGAAATTAGGTAATATCAAGAATTTAAAAGTGCATTTGTCTTCTAAGTCATTAACTCCTAATGAAGCGTCTAAACATGGAATAAAAATCTCAAAAGATGGTGTTAAGCGTAATGGTCTGGAGTTGTTGAAGTATAAAGATGTAAATTTTGACAAATTAAAATCGATTTTTAACTTAGATGACTATGAGGCTGATGTTATCGAGCAAATTGAGATAGATAATCATTATTCGGGCTACTACGCCAAACAAGAGGACGACATTGAAGTCTTCAAAAAAGACGAGAACCTTAAAATACCAGAAAATATCGATTATTCTCAAATAAGTGGTTTGTCGAATGAGATCAGGCAGAAATTAGAGCTTATTAGGCCCAAAACCTTCGGCCAGGCGTCAAGAATAGAGGGTATTACACCAGCTGCTATTAATCTTCTTTTAACTTATTCTAAAAGGTATAGTTTTAAGCATACTGCTTAAATGATTCGATCATCATATTTTGAGAATAGTGTTTCACGTGAAACATTACTAAAATTGACTAAATATCACGAATTTTTGATAGAAAATAACAAAAAAATGTCCCTAATATCAAAAAAACAGAAGAAATAGCCGTAAAACGACATTATGAAGATTGTGCGCAATTAATAAAATACTTAGATAGATCTGATAAAACTATTTTAGATGTAGGGACAGGAGCAGGTTTACCGGGTATAATTTTAGAAATCATTAAAAATGATCATGATATGAGTTTTTCAACACATTTGGTTGAGAAAAGCCCAAAAAAGGGTAAATTTTTAGAAAAAGCAAATAGTTTTCTTGATCTAAATCTAAAAATACATAACTGTGATGTAAATTCGATGAGTAAAAAAGAATTTACAACATTGATAAGCAGAGCGTTCAAGCCTATGAAAATTTTTTTTGAAATTATTAGCGATGCTAAGTTAAAGTTCAAAAAAATTATAATGATGAAAGGTGAAAATTTCATGGAGGAATTTAATGAAGCAAAAAAATATTTTGAAATAAATTGTGATATTCATGAAAGCATGACAAATCCAGGATCGAAACTTTTTGTAATAAAAGGTGTAACAAAATTATAATGACAAAAGTAATCTCAATTATTAATCAAAAAGGAGGAGTCGGAAAAACTACATCAACAATTAATTTAGGATGCGCACTTGCCAATCAGGGTCAAAAAATTTTATTAATAGATTTAGACCCACAAGGTAACGCTTCAACAGGTTTAGGAATTGAGCCGAACACAAGATTAAAAACAATTTATGAATTTTTATTAAACCCGGAATTAGATCCGTCTGCTTTCATAATAAACTCTAAAATTGAAAACCTTGATATAATAACAGCAAATGTTGATTTATCAGGTTTAGAAACTGAGGTTGCAGAAAATAATAGAAAGGCATTCTTTTTAAAGGAAATTATAGCTAAAATTAATGAAAATAATCAATATAATCAGATACTTATTGATTGTCCACCCTCTTTAAGTTTACTCACTATTATGGCTTTAGTCGCATCAAATACGGTTATTATACCCTTGCAAACGGAGTTTTTTGCATTGGAGGGAGTTTCTCAGTTGATAAAAACAATTGAAAGGGTGAAACAAAATTTAAATAAATCTTTGGATATACAAGGTGTTATTTTAACGATGTACGACAAGAGAAATAAGCTCTGTTCACAAGTAGAGAGTGAAGCAAGAAGATATTTTGATGATAAAGTTTATAAATCTGTAATTCCTAGAAATATTAGAGTCTCAGAAGCTCCATCACATGGCATGCCAGTAATTAAATATGATAAAAATTGCACAGGAACTTTAGCTTATGAGGAATTAGCCAAAGAAGTGTTAGAACAATATAAAAGTGGAGTTGCAGCATAGTGGTCAAGTCAAAAGGTTTAGGAAAGGGTTTGTCTGCTTTATTGGGTGACAATAACAATAGCGATACAAATATAGTTGATCTTAAAAATTTTAAATCTGATAAAACTCCTATTCACAAATTGATACCAAATAAATTCCAACCAAGAAAAAATTTTGATAAAAAACAATTAGATGAGCTTGCAGCGTCTATTAAGAACAGAGGAATTATCCAGCCCATTGCTGTTAGAAAAATATCAGATGATAAATTTGAAATTATAGCTGGTGAAAGGCGATGGAGAGCTGCTCAATTGGCCAATATACACGAGGTGCCTACTGTTTTACTAGATGCAGATGACGAATTAGCCGCTGAATTCGCGGTTTTAGAGAACGTTCAACGTGAAGGCCTTAATCCGCTTGAAGAAGCGGATGGGTATCAGACTTTGATTGATAAGTTTAGTTACACTCAAGATAAAATTGCAGAAATGATAGGAAAAAGCAGGGCATATATAACAAATACCTTAAGGTTAAAGAAATTGCCTAAAGAAATACAAAATATGGTAACGGACGGTTTATTAACTGCTGGTCATGCTAGGTCATTAATTGATGTAGAGAATAATATTAAGTTGGCTAAAGTTATAATCAACAAAAATTTATCAGTTAGGCAATCCGAACTTTTATCCAAGAAGACTAATACGTCTTTTACTAATTCGAAAATCAAAAATATTGATCCTAACGTGAAAGATTTACAAAATTCTTTAGAGTTAAAAACCGGTATGAAAGTATTAATTGATTACAATAAAAATAATACTGGAAGAATTACTTTCGAATATAAGAATCTAGATCAATTAAACAAGTTTATAGCTAATGTGAAAGATAGGTATTAACCAAAACATTTTTGGTTACTATATCAAGTAGAAATTTGTTAAAAATTGTTTCAGATATTTCATAGTTGGTTTTACACATAATTTCTATTTGATTTATTTTTTCCAGTAAAATTATTAATTCATCTTTTGTCCATTTTGACATTTGTATTTGTATAGCGTTTTTTTCCTTCCAAAAAACAGGTGGTTTATATTTTTCTAAAAGCTTAGATGGATTTTTTTCGCTTATATCATATTCGTATATATTAATTAATTTGTTAATTTTATATTTTAAAGGCCCTACAATTTCATTAAAATTAAAAGCAAAATGATAAAAACTGGATAAAATTTTATTAAGTTCTTGTTTATTTGAAGCTAACAAAGCATTGGAAATCTGGAATGCATCGTAGGATGATGTTGTGTTAAATAATGAGGATAACATTTCATTATCTATTTCTTTTTCTTTCGCAATAAGTTCAAGCTTCTCCAGCGCTCCATTAATATCATTTCGATTTAACTTATTTAAATTAAACAACTGATCGATTGTTTCATTATTAATATTTAAACTAAGTTGGTTAATACCCTGCCTTAGTATATTTTTAAGAGTTTTGTCATCATCATCATAACAAGCAATACACGAAATTATTTTACTTTTTTCAGCAAGATTTCTAAGCTTACTATTTTTGGGCAGGTTATCTGATATAATTATAAATTGTTTATCTAAATTATCTATATTTAAATAATCTAATAATTTATCTGTTGCATCTTTGATAATGAGTATTTCTTTATCCTCAAACAGGTTGTCTTGATTTATATAGTTATCTAATATTTCTCTGTTTTTTATTAAATCTTCTTGTTTTAAAAGTATCGTCTTATATTTATTTTTTTTAAAAGTCTTACTAAGTTTTACTACTATTTCGTTTTTAAGATGAAAGTTTTCTCCATATAACAAATTGACTCTATATGATGTAAAAAGTTTTTCATAGTCTATTGAAAAACTTTTTATTATCATTGGTTAGCTGAGGCCAATCTGGCTTTTATTGCAAATGAAAGTTGTTGTATCAGATCTGTTATTATATTTTCTTTCTCAATTCTTTTGTTTTCGCTATCAGTCGATATATTATTTGTTATACTAACATTCCTACTGCCTTTAATATTATCCATTCCGACAGCATTTTGTTCTTTATCGAAAATTGTAAAAGATATATCTATTGTAATTTTTTCTTCGGTTGTAACACCAGTTGTATCTTTTGTTACTGAAGATGCACTTTCTTTTATTTTTATTTTTATGATGTATGAGTCTTTGAATCCCTTAGAAGTAGGAATGTTTAAATTACTTCGCAAATAATAAATAAGATCATTTGGTCCCACGTAATCTATTTGCTTTATTTTAATATTTTCAAAACTAACATTTTTCAACATCGGGGAAAAGCCACAAGATTATAAAATTAAGAAAACTAAAATTGGGAAAATTTTGAAAGTTTTTTTCATTTTATTACGATATTAATTAGTTTATTTTTCACGTATATTTTTTTTATAATATTTTTACCAATTATTTGCTTTTTTACACTCTCTATTTCAAGGCATTTTTGGAATAATAGCTCTTGATCTTGATCGATTTTTGTATTCAACAATGTTTTTTTCTTACCATTTATTTGAATAACAATATTTATTTTTTCTTCTTTAATAACTTTTTCATCAAATTTAGGCCAGTTTGATGTATGTATATCTTTATTGTTAAAATTCTTTTCCCAACATTCTGATGCAATATGTGGAGTAAATGGATAAATTAATATTAAAAAATCTTTAAATACTTTTTTGAATAACTTTATTTCAGCTTTATTATCATGAAGATTTTTTGATAAAAAATTCATAAATTCATAAAATTTAGCTACAGCAACATTGAAATGAAAACTTTCAATATTAAACGTTATTTCTTTAATAAGTTTATTTATTGTTTTTTTAATTTTAGTTATATCTTCTTCACTTAATTTGATGTTTTTATCTATATTTTGTATCATTTCAGAAATTGTCCAAATCTTTTGTATAAATTTATATGAACCAGAAATTCCTTCGTCACTCCATTGGATATCTCTTTCAGGCGGACTATCTGAAAGCACAAACCATCTTACAGCATCAGCACCGTAGAGGTTTATGACTGTTTGTGGGTCAATAACATTTTTTTTCGACTTTGACATTGATTCGGATGGTCCAACTTTTACAACTTCGTTGGTTTTTTTCTCTATAAATTTACCATTTTCTTCAATTACATCTTCGGGAAAAATCCATTCACCCTTCACATTTTTATAAGTCTTGTGACAAACCATACCTTGTGTGAATAGACCTTTGAATGGTTCTTTAATTTCAAATTCTGTATTTTTTGTTATGGCTCTAGAAAAAAATCTAGAGTAAAGTAGATGGAGTATTGCATGTTCAACACCACCAATGTACTGATCGACAGGCATCCAATATTTTACGTCTTCTTTTGAAAAACCTTCCTTATTGTTATCACTAGAGCAAAATCTTAAAAAATACCATGATGAGTCCACGAAAGTATCCAAGGTATCTGTTTCTCTAATTAATGGTTCACCAGTTTTTTTACATTTAACATTTTTCCAATCTGAATGATGATCCAAAGGATTTCCGGCTTCTTTAAAATTTATATCATCAGGAAGTTTTACTGGTAAATCTTCTTCCGATACAGGTATCACCTCACCTTTTTGATTATACATTACAGGTATCGGACATCCCCAGTACCTTTGTCTCGAAATTCCCCAATCTCTTAATCTAAATGTTGTTTGAGATTTGCCTAATTTATTTTTCTCTACCTCTTGGATAATTCTAGATTTCCCCTCCGTAACAGTTAAGTTATTTAAAAAATCAGAATTTATTATTTTCCCATCACCAGTGTAAGCCTCGTTTGTAATTTTATATTTTTTAGAGTCCTTATCATTTGGTAATATTACAGGTGTAACTTCTAACTTATATTTATTTGCAAAATCTAAGTCTCTTTGATCATGCGCAGGACAACCAAATATCGCGCCAGTTCCGTACTCCATAAGTACGAAATTAGCAAAAAAAACTGGAAGTGTTTTGTCTTTGATAAATGGATGTATTACGTTATATTTTGATTTAAAGCCAAGTTTTTCAGTTTTAGCAATTGCTTCATCAGTATTTCCGGTTTTATAACAATTCTCTTTAAATTTTAAGAACTCTGTGTCATTTTTGTAATCTTTTGAGAGCGGATGATCAACCGCTAAAGCTAAAAATGAAGCTCCAAAAATTGTATCTGGTCGAGTAGTAAAAACTTTAATTGTATCTTTATTATTTTTAACTTTAAAATTTAATTCGCAACCTATCGATTTTCCTATCCAGTTTTTTTGCATTATTTTAACTTTTTCTGGCCATTCATTGAGTGAGTTTAGGGATGAGTCTAACTCATCAGCAAATGCAGTAATTTTAAAAAACCATTGTGACAATTTTTTTTGAATAACTTGGGCACCCGATCTCCAACCTTTACCATCAATTACTTGTTCGTTAGCCAATACAGTATTGTCAACTGGATCCCAATTTACTAAACTTTCTTTTTTATAAACAAGACCTTTTTTTAATAAGTCTAAAAAAAACTTTTGTTGATGCGAATAGTATTTATCATCACATGTAGAAATTTCACGACTCCAGTCTATAGAAAAACCTAATAATTTGAGTTGATTTTTCATAGTTTTAATATTTTCTAGGGTCCATTCCTTAGGATGCAATTTTTTTTGAATAGCTGCATTTTCGGCAGGCATACCAAATGAATCCCAACCCATTGGGTGAAGAACATTGAAGCCATTTAGACGTTTGTAGTTTGCGATTACATCACCTAAAGTATAATTTCTAACATGACCCATATGAATTTTTCCTGAAGGGTAAGGAAACATTTCTAAACAATAATATTTAGGTTTATCTTTAGCTCTAGAGCACTTAAATATTTTTTTTTCTTCCCAAAATTCCTGCCATTTTCGGTCAACTAAAGAGGGATTAAACTTTTCAATATCCATGCTGTAAATTTACTTATTTAAAGGTTTGTAGCAATTAAATTAAGATAAGAAATTAAAGATTTGTCCATTTTCTTTTCAATCATACCTTTTGAGGAAAACCCTTTGCTTCCAGCTGAAATTATTTTATTAAGATTTTTTTGGTTGATACCTCCAAGAGGATGAATTTTTATTTTCCTTGAATACTTACGCATTAAGAATCGATAAAAGGCCAACCCCCTACCTACCTTTTTAATATGAGATTTAGTATTGAATATTGGTGAAAGAAATATTTCTTCACAACCTTGATTAATTTTGTCTCTGATTTCCATTTCATTGTGTGCTGATCCAATTACTTTAATATTTGATTGAGCAAAATAATCTCGATTATTAAAACTTGGTAGATACAATCC
>MDTE01091444.1_pt1 | contig 19233 bp, 17 predicted proteins | sample 811231 | NCBI WGS metagenome assembly MDTE01 (sample SAMN05326651, study PRJNA326480) | marine metagenome | isolation source: seawater | place: Indian Ocean: Red Sea | collected 2010 | reverse complement strand
TCCTGGCGGCAACACCCTGTCCCTCGGCGATATGGGGGATGGCTGTTTCTGGTACCCGGAAATCGGCCTTGATCTTGCGGGTATCGTCGAGCGTGGTGATCTCCGTGCCTGGATCGATGAGCGCGCCAACGCTGACCCGGCGCAGGCCCAGTCGGCCGCTGAACGGAGCGCGAATGTAGTATTCCTTGATGCGGGCCTCCTCGGCGCGAACCCGTGCTTCGGCGGTCTGCAGGTCACCGAACCGGTCGTCCATCTGCGCACGAGGTACGCTGCGCCGGTCGTAGAGTTCACGCGCCCGTTCGTAGAGGCGGATGGCGTTGTCGAGTTCCGCCTTCTTTTCCTCAAGCGCCGCCTCCATCTCCTGCGAGTCGAGTTCGACGAGAACGTCGCCGGTCTTGACCAGACCTCCTTCGCGGAATGTGATCTTCGACACCAGTCCCGTAACCTTCGAGGTGATGGTGACAGCTTCGTTGGCTCGGGCTGTCCCCACGGCTTCGACCGTCACCGTCACGTTTCCGCGCCGCGCCGCGGCGGCTTCGACAAGCGTGGCGCGTTGGCCGAAACCTTTGCCCTGCTTACCCTGGGCCGGCGACTCACCCCACGGCAGGTTATCGCAGGCGATCCAGGCCGTGGCCGCAAGTGCCGCTAGAACGGCAACGGTGACAATTTGCTTCGAGGTCCGCATTTCAACAAACGTCGGCAGTCATATCGGGTCGAAACCCTCCAAAGTCATGGCCAGGGGTCGCAAAGTTATTGCGGCCCCTCCGTTGTCAGGGCGCCATTTAACCGCGAAAATCCCCAAATAGACAGCGCTCTCAGGGCTCAACACTTCGTTAGATCAAATAGATGGGTGGCCGCGAATGACAACACTAATGTTCACCCACGAGGTGTGTGTGAACCATCACACCGGTGACTACCATCCGGAGAGCCCTGATCGGTTACGCGCCGTGCACACGGTGCTTGATAGGGATCATTTCAGGGAGTTGGTGAGACGCTAGGCACCCCAGGCCTCTCGCGAAGACATCGCACTTGTACATGAACCCGCATATGTCGACACCGTTCTCGCCGCCATTCCGCAAGAAGGGCATCGCCATCTCGATCCTGACACCGTCGTGTCGCCGGCGTCGGGGGAGGCTGCGCTGCGTGGGGCCGGTGCAGTCGTGGCGGCGGTGGATGCTGTCGTGGAGGGTCAGTCCGGCGACAACGCGTTTTGCGCTGTCCGTCCGCCGGGTCACCACGCCGAACGGGCCCGTTTCATGGGGTTCTGCCTGTTCAACAACGTCGCAGTCGGCGCGCTTCACGCGCGCAACGCTCACGGATTGCAGCGTGCCGCAGTCGTCGATTTCGATGTCCACCACGGTAACGGAACCCAGCATATGTTTGAGACGGACAAGGATCTGTTTTACGCGTCGAGCCACCAGGCGCCGTTCTATCCCGGTACCGGCGCGGCCAGCGAGACGGGTGTCGGAAATATCGTCAACACACCGCTTGCGGCCGGAGCAGGGTCAGTGGAATTCCGCGCGGCCTACCAGAGCACCATCTTGCCGGCCCTGCGCGACTTCGATCCCGATATTCTATTGATCTCGGCGGGGTTCGATGCGCATGCGGATGATCCACTGGCCCAGCTCCAGTTGAGAGAGGACGACTTTGCCTGGATCACTCGCGAGCTTCTCGCGGTTGCCGATGAATGCTGCGGTGGCCGGGCCGTTTCTGCACTTGAAGGTGGTTACGATCTGGGCGCGCTGGCACGCTCGGTTGATGTTCACGTGCGCGAGCTGATGGCGGCGTAGAGTGGGGAACGGTGAGGCTGCGGAATTGAGGCAGGGGGCCTGACAGAGTCCGTACTTCATCGTTTGGATTCACCGTCGATTTCATCCAAGCCAGGTTTTCTTGTTCACCGACGCCGCCGGGCCTAAACTCCACCAACTTCAGGAGGATCCATGGCCAAGGCGAAACCCAACGACGAAACTCCCATTCCGACGGATATTGCGAAACTCAATTTCGAAGAGGCCTTGGCGGAACTTGAGGATATCGTCCAGCGTCTCGAAGCGGGCGATGTCAGTCTTGAGGAGTCCATTGACATCTACACGCGTGGGGCCCAGCTCAAACGGCACTGCGAGGCCAAACTGCGTGCCGCGGAAGAGAAGATCGAGAAGGTGGTCCTCAGTCCTGACGGCAGCGTCCAGGCCGAGCCCGCCGATCTGTCCTGATTGACAGGAACACGTGGCGCTCCGCCCATGAAACAATTCGAGCAGGCACTGGATTCTGCCGTCGACTCCGTCAACGCCGAACTCGAAAAGCTCTTGCCGGCCGTGGAAGGTCCCGAGCAACGACTGTTGTCGGCGATGCGATACTCGACACTGGCCGGCGGTAAGCGCCTGAGGGCATTTCTTGTTCTCTCCAGCGCAGATCTCTTCGAAGTGAGCCAGAGTTGCGCGCTGCGGGTCGCTGCCGCGGTTGAGCTCGTTCATACTTATTCCCTGGTGCACGATGATCTTCCCGCCATGGATGATGATGATATGCGCCGAGGGCAACCGACGGCGCATGTGGCCTACGATGAAGCGACGGCCATTCTTGCTGGAGATGCGCTGCTGACCTTGGCCTTCGAAGTGCTGGCGGATGAAGCGACCCATTCGCGGCCGTCCGTGCGCTGTGAGCTGATCCGCTCACTTGCCGTGGCGGCGGGATGCCGGGGAATGGTCGCCGGCCAGATGATCGATCTCGATTTCGAGCATGCCGAGGCTGACGTATCGATGATCACGCGCTTGCAGCAGCTCAAGACCGGCGCTCTCATCGCCTTCGCCTGCGAATCCGGTACGATCCTTGGTCAGGCCCATAGTACGCTCCGCCATGCCCTTCATGCCTACGCGCACGATCTCGGGCTGGCCTTCCAGATCATCGACGATCTATTAGACGCCCAGGGCAGCGAGGAAGAACTCGGCAAGGCTGCTGGCAAGGATGAGGAGGCGGGGAAGGCGACGTTCGTTTCACTGCTGGGAATCGAGCGGGCGCAGACACAAGCCCGCATGCTGGCCGACCAGGCCAGTGCGCACCTCGAGCCTTTTGGTGACAGGGTCGGCGTTTTGCGGGATGCCGCCAAATTCGTTATAGAGCGACGCTCCTGAGTGCCGTTGGGGCTTTCCTCGTGTATATAGGCGGGTGGAGATCAAAAGCTTGACCGACGAAAGCAAAACACCGCTGCTCGATACCGTGACCGTTCCGGCGGATATCCGGGACTTCACCACGGACCAGCTATGCCAACTCGCTGACGAGTTGCGCACCGAGCTTGTTGACGCGGTTTCGGTCACGGGTGGGCATCTCGGTGCGGGACTGGGAGTCGTCGAACTGACGGTCGCCCTTCACCACGTATTTAACACGCCCGACGACCGATTGATCTGGGACGTCGGCCATCAATCGTATCCACACAAGATTCTTACGGGTCGCCGTGACCGTATCCGGACTCTGCGTCAGGGTGGCGGACTGTACGGCTTCACCAAGCGCAGCGAGAGCGAGTTCGACCCGTTCGGGGCGGCCCACAGCTCGACGTCGATTTCGGCCGGTCTCGGCATGGCGGTCGCCCGCGATCTCGCCGGCAAGAGCAACAATGTGATTTCGGTGATCGGCGATGGCGCCATGACTGCCGGCATGGCCTATGAGGCCATGAACAATGCCGGTTCCATGCCCAATAGGCTCATCGTGATCCTCAACGACAACGACATGTCGATTGCACCGAATGTCGGAGCCCTCAAAGCCTATCTTTCGCGGCTGATTTCCTCGCAGTCCTATCGCGGTCTCAGGCATCTCGCCAAAGAGGTGGCCCAGCATCTGCCGGAACCCGTGGAGCGCACGGCGCGACTTGCCGAAGAGTACGCGCGCGGATTCGTGACCGGCGGTACATTGTTCGAGGAACTCGGTTTCTACTATGTCGGGCCCATCGACGGTCACAACATCGAGCATCTGTTGCCGGTGTTGAGGAATGTCCGGGATTCAGAAGAGCCAGGCCCCGTCCTGGTGCACGTCGTCACGCACAAGGGACACGGTTATCCACCTGCCGAGAGCTCCGACGACAAGTATCACGGCGTCTCGAAGTTCGATGTGGTCACCGGCACCCAGGTGAAGGCCAAGTCCAATGCATCGTCCTACACCAAGGTCTTCGCGGAATCCCTGATCAAGGAAGCGGAACGCGATGACAAGATCGTCGCTGTAACAGCGGCCATGCCGTCGGGAACCGGTCTCAATCTGTTCCAGGATCGCTTCCCCGAACGTTGCTTCGACGTGGGTATCGCCGAACAGCACGCGGTCACATTCTCGGCAGGTCTCGCGACCGAAGGTTACAAGCCGTTCGCAGCAATCTATTCGACGTTTTTGCAGAGGGCCTACGATCAGATTGTTCACGACGTCGCCATTCAGTCACTTCCGGTCAGGTTCGCGATCGATCGCGCCGGCTTGGTCGGAGCCGATGGCCAGACGCACGCCGGCTCATACGACGTAACCTACCTGTCGTGCCTGCCGGGATTCATCGTGATGGCTGCGGCGGACGAGGCAGAACTTGTCCACATGGTGGCAACGGCGGTGGAGATTGACGACCGTCCCTCCGCCTTCCGCTATCCCCGTGGTGAGGGCGTGGGCGTCGAAATGCCGGAACGGGGTGAGGCGCTAGCCATCGGCAGGGGCCGAATCATCAGTGAAGGCACCAAGATTGCCCTCTTGTCGTTTGGTGGCCGGTTGCAGGAGTGCTCGACCGCGGCAGAGGAACTGGCGGCACGCGGTCTCTCAACGACGGTTGCGGACGCTCGCTTTGCAAAACCGCTTGATGAAGATCTGATCCGCCGATTGGCCCGAGAGCACGAAGTGCTGATCACCATTGAAGAGGGGTCTGTCGGTGGTTTCGGATCGCACGTTCTCCAGTTCCTCAGCAGTGATGGACTGCTGGACCAGGGTGTCAAAGTCAGGTCGATGACGCTGCCCGATTTCTTCGTGAATCATGATTCTCCGGCAAAACAGTACGAGGCCGCTGCTTTGACCGCGTCCAACATCGTCACGACCGCATTGACCGCGCTCGGCCTCGATCAAGTCGTGGAAACGCCGGCCCGCGCCTGACTGACGGGCACGGCGGTGTGACGCGTTCGTGATGTGGTGATCGCGCACATGGCTAAAACTTCGAAAACCCGTGTCGACGTGCTCCTCGTAGAGCGCGGTTTGGCCGATTCGCGGGACAAGGCGAAGGCACTTGTCATGGCGGGGGCCGTTTTTGTCGGTGATCGTCGCGTTGATAAAGCGGGTGAGGCCCTGCCGACAGACAGTGACCTCGTGGTCAGGGGCGCCGCCCATCCCTGGGTGAGCCGGGGCGGGATTAAGTTGGCCCATGCTCTGGAGCACTTCAAATTGTCCGTTTCTGGCACGGTGGCGCTCGATATCGGGGCATCGACGGGCGGCTTTACGGACGTACTGCTCGAACACGGCGCGCGCAAGGTTTACGCCGTCGATGTCGGCCATGGTCAACTTGCGTGGAAGTTGCGCCAGGACGAACGGGTCGAGGTCCTGGAACGCACGAACGCACGACATCTCACCCGCGAGCAGGTCCCGCAACCTGTTGACATTATCGTCTGCGATGTAAGCTTCATTGGCCTCGAACTGGTCTTACCTCCGGCCATGAGCCTGGCAGCATCGGCAGCGATCCTGATCGCCCTGATCAAGCCGCAATTCGAGGTGGGCAGGGACCAGGTCGGGAAGAAGGGGGTGGTCCGTGATCCAGCGCTTCACGATGAGGTTTGCACCCGCATTGGGAACTTCGTCGCTCGACGCCTCGGATGGCGTGTCTTGGGCATTTCGGAGAGCCCCATTCAGGGCCCCGAAGGCAATCGTGAATTCCTCATCGCAGCGCGGTACGAGGCGCCACCCTCCTGAGGCGCGCTCCCGAATTATTCGGTGTGGCTTTGAGTCCCGTCTACCCGCACTGGGCGCGGTGACGAAGGAGGTGGTCGGCCAGGACACAGGCCATCATGGCCTCGCCCACGGGAACGGCTCGGATACCGACACAGGGATCGTGTCGACCCTTGGTCGCAACGTCGACATTCCTTCCCTGCTTATCGACCGTCTGGCGCGGGACCGAAATGCTCGACGTTGGTTTGACGGCGAACCGCACAACCACATCCTGTCCCGTCGAAATTCCGCCCAGCACACCCCCGGCGTTGTTGGATAGAAACGCTGGTTTTCGCCGCCGCATCCTCATCTCGTCCGCATTCTCTTCCCCGCTTAGCGCGGCGGCGCCAAACCCGGCGCCGATCTCCACACCCTTGACTGCATTGATGCTCATCATCGCGCCGGCGAGATCCGCGTCGAGCTTGCCATAGAGCGGTGCCCCGAGGCCGGCCGGTACGCCGCTCGCGATGATTTCCACGACGGCGCCGGTTGAGGAACCGCTTTTCCTCACCGATTCCAGAAATTCTTCCCACACGACGGCGGTCTCTGAGTCCGGACACCAGAACGGGTTATTTTCGGTTGTGGCCCAGTCCCAGCGATCCCGGTCGATCTCGTGCGGCCCCATCTGCACCAGGGCGCCGCGTATCGTGATTTTGTCTCCGAGCACCTTGCGGGCCACGCCACCGGCGGCGACACGCGACGCGGTCTCTCGCGCCGACGCCCGGCCACTGCCGCGCCAATCCCGGATTCCGTATTTCTGCTCATAGGTGAAATCGGCGTGCCCTGGCCGGTATTTGTCCTTGATGTCGCCGTAGTCCTTGGATCGGGCGTCCATGTTGGCGATCATCAGGCTGATCGGCGTCCCGGTGGTTTGGCCTTCGAAGACACCTGACAGGATCTCCACGGTATCGGGTTCCCTGCGCTGGCTGACGTACCGGCTTTGACCGGGCCGGCGGCGGTCGAGCCATTGCTGGATATCTGCCACGGCGAGAGGCAGGCCGGGCGGGGTCCCGTCGACGACGCAGCCGATGGCCGTGCCATGGCTTTCGCCCCATGTGGAGACGCGGAACAGGTGGCCGAATGTATTGTGGGACATGGGCTTAAGTGCGCTTGTCGCAATCAGGGCCGCGACGGTGCGGCCGATGGTAATGGTGGATCAAATCAGCTGTCGCCGTTCCCTTGGACGACGGCGATGTCGGGCGCGTCGACGGCCTTCATGCCGACAACATGATAGCCGCTGTCGACGTGATGGACTTCACCCGTCACGCCTCGGCCAAGATCACTGATGAGGTATACCGCGGCTCCGCCGACTTCGTCCGTCGTGACATTGCGCTTGAGCGGGGCGTTCAATTCATTCCATTTCAGGATGTAACGGAAGTCACCGATGCCTGATGCCGCCAGCGTTCTGATCGGCCCGGCCGAGATTGCATTCACTCGGATATTGTTCTTGCCGAGATCGACCGCCAGATAGCGGACGCTCGCTTCCAATGCCGCTTTGGCCACTCCCATGACATTGTAGTGCGGTGTGACCTTTTCGGCGCCGTAGTACGTCATGGTCAATATGCTGCCGCCATCGTTCATCAATGGCTCTGCCCGTTGGCAGACCGCGGTGAAGGAGTAGCAGCTGATGTTGAGGGACATCGCGAAATTCTCTGGCGACGTGTCCACATATCGTCCACTGAGTTCATTGCGGTCAGAAAACGCGATGGCGTGAACCAGAAAATCAAGCTCGCCCCATTCCTCCGCGATTTTGGCGAACGCAGCATCCATACTGGCGGCATCCGTCACGTCACAGTCTTCGATGATCGATGCATTCACGGACTCGGCAAGCGGCGTCACCCGCTTTGCCATGGTCTCTCCTTGATAGGTGAAGGCAAGTTCAGCGCCATGTTCCGCCAGGGCGCGCGCAATGCCCCAGGCGATGGAGCGTTCGTTCGCCACACCCATGATCAAACCCCGCTTGCCGGCTAACAGCGGCGCAGACTCGCTCATACATTCCTCTCGATATCAGAGACCCCATAAAGGTGGCCGTATCCTACATGAAAGCGAAAACCCGTCAAAAATCATCACACGCCATTGTCGATCTGGGCCGTGCATGCCGCAGGGCTACGATTTCAAGGCATCGATCCAGGTGTTCGATCTCGCCACGTCAGGACCAGATCTGTCGGTTGGTGCCTGCCTAGGTATTGAGCTTTCGCCTGACGTCGTAACCGTCGGGATGCCAGTTGTCGAGGAAATCGGCCAACTCTGCGTCCGCCGTATCCGGCAGCATAACAGCCAGGGTCAGATACTGGTTGCCACGTTGGCTGGTCTTTCGGCTGATCACGCCCTTGCCCTTGAGGCGCAGTTTGTTTCCCGTGTTGGAGCCTTTCGGGATACGCATGGTTACGGGGCCGTCGATGGTGGGAACCTCGACACGTGCGCCGAGTACTGCTTCGCGAAGTGTTACCGGAAGCTCGACGTATATGTCGTCGCCATCACGCGTAAACGTCGGGTGCGGAGCAACGCGAACCTCGATCAAGGCTTCGCCTCTGGGACCGTGAGCCGGGCTCGGGTTTCCTTTACCCTTCAACCTGACAGTCTGGCCGTCATCGATCCCGGCTGGAATGGTCACGTTGACGGACTTGCCGTCCACCAGGGTCAGGCGACGGGAACCACCCTTGGCGGCCTCGAGGAAACTGATCTGCATGGTGTAGCGGCTGTCACTGCCTCTCGCGCGCACGCCTGTACGGCGGCCCTGGCGGCGGGCGCCAAAAAGCGGCGAGAAGATATCGTCGGCGTTGAGGCCTCCGAATCCGAAATTGTCGAATCCGAAACTTTCGAAGGACCCGGTTCGGGTGCGCTCGCCGGTTCCAGCGTGCGCGTAAGTCCGCTGATGCTGCATTCGTTCGTTGCCCGCGGCATCGATTTCCCCGCGGTCGTATCGACCGCGCGTCTTGGCATCGCCCAGTATCTGATAAGCCGCGGAGACTTCCTTGAACCGTTCGGCCGCGCCGGCGTCTCCCGGATGACGATCGGGATGAAGTTCCTTGGCCAGATTGCGATAGGCCGTCTTGATGTCGTTCTGACTTGCGTCACGTCCGACACCAAGGACCTGGTAAGGATCCATCATACTTTCTTGACCATGCCTAACAGTGCTGGCCGCGCGGATCTGCCTTGCGACGGAAACGCATGCGGCCGCAGGATGAAGTCATTACAGGCTTTCGGATACCAAATGGTTAACGCGGCACAGCGAATAACACGGACAGGTAAGTACGTCGATATCTGCGTCACGATCAGCTGAGTCGCTGACGCGCTTCATTCGCTCAATTTCCTCGCCGCATCAAGTTCTTCGGGCAGCATCTCAAACCGAAGCTCTGCCAGCAGCCGCTCCGCCTGCAAGTGCCCTTGTTCGGCCGCCAGCGACCACCAGCGAAACGCTCTCACCGGGTCAACCGGTATGCCGGCTCCATCCCGGTAGAGGCCGCCGACGAAGAATTGCGCGTTCAAGTCTCCATTCTCGGCGCGAGGCAGCCAAAGGCGGAACGCGGCCTCATAGTCATGCGCCTGATAAGCCGCGAGTCCCGCATCCAGAGCGACGCCGAGTGGCGCCGAGGGTGCAGGTGTTCCTTCTTCTGCAGTTGCCTCTGAGGTCTGGGTTACGACATTTGACTTCGTCTTTGATACCACCGGAGCCGTCGCCACGTTCGTCTCCGTATCACTGGGCTCCGCGGGTTGGGGGGCAACCGATTCAGGTTTTCCGGCGGGAATTCGCACTGCCGGCTTCTGCTTTTGCTTGCCGGTTTCGGCGTTGGCCGCCCGGTCCCTTCCGAGCGCTGCCTGGTCCCAGACTTTTTGGATCCTCAGCATCTTGTGAATCCGCCACTGGGCTTGTTCCTCTCGTGCTTTTTGGCGCCGTTCGGCTCTGCGCTGTCTTGCCTCTGCCTGTCGCTCCTGCTCCAGGAGTTCCGTGGCCGATTGACGAGCTGCCTCCTCTGATACGGCAGCCACGGTCGTGGTTTCCTCCGGCGCTGCAGACTTGGTCTCCGCCACGGGTTTCTCCGGCTCTTCGGCGACGGTGTCGGACGCGCCGTCCTCGGCGATGTCTTCCAATGTGCCGGCTTGTTCGTCCTGTGGCGACTTGGCCTCGGGCACGGTGGGGGCCACTGGTTCCTCGACCGCAGCGGGTGCCCGTGCGATCTGTACCGCGGCCTCAGCGTCTGATTCCGGGTCGGAGCTCGGCACCGGACTGGCTGCATCCTCATCGGACTCTGCAACATCGACTTGTGGAGTTGGCGGGACTTCAGGCTCGCCTTGGGTGACAGCGTCTTCGGAAGCCTTCTCGTTCTGAGACGCCTGCTCGACTTCCGAGACGCCAGCAGCATCACCGGACTCGGTGGTCTCAGATGTTGCCGACACACTCTCCGCGACTCGGGAATCCTGGGAAGAGGCCGGCTCCGTTGCCGCCGGATCTTCTTCTGCTGTCTGAGGTGATGTCTCGTCGGTATCGCTCTCGGTTCGATCTGCCGCGGCATCCCCGGGTGTGGCTTTCTCGTCAGACGACAGCGCTTCGGCCCGGTCCTCGACCGGCTGGGGCGGCGCTTGCTCTTCTGTGTCTTGGGGGTCGGGGAGTGCCGGCGGAAGTAGGGACGAACTTGAACTCTGCTTTTCCTCCTCTCCGTCGTTCTGACCGCCAGATTTGTCGTCGAGCGCTGCGATCTGTTGCGGTGCATCGATCGTGTCTGATTCCGGCGCCGAAGACGTGTCAGCCGTTTCCGGTTCCGTTTGGCTCTCGGAGGCCATTGATGGCTCTTCTGCCCGTTGTGCCAGATTCACGGACCGGGTTTCCGCCGCGCTTTCTGCGCCATCATTGTCTTCTGGGGTCTGGACCGTCGAAGCGGTCTCGGTGTTCTTCGGCTGCACCGCCGCGTCCGTCGTTGTCGGTGCGGGTTGAACACGCTTGAGTTCACTTGCTTTGCCTGCATCTGCCGACGCCGCCACATCCTCATGATGGTGCAGCGACTGAGCCGCCCTCGATGATTGGGAATCCGGAACCGTCTCGATCTTTGGCGGGGCCGAGGTTGTGGCGGTTGGCGAATCGCTCACCTCGGACACCTTCGCGGTCATCTCCGTGTCCGGCCGGTCCTCTTCGTCGGGCGCTCTGACGCCAAGGTCCGCGACGGCGGATTCCAGTGTCGACTTGAGACCCCCCTCTGACGAATCCGACGCTGTATCTGTCTCGCGTTGAGCGTCTGCATCACTCTCGGTGCTCTCGGAGGAGGACACTGTCTCGGCCTCGGACGCAGTTTTCTGCTCAGCGGTCGAATCATCGGCAACCGCGGCCGTGTCACCGGGCTTCGGATCCGCGGCGTCGACAATGTTCGTTTCGGCATCGCCGGTGGTGACGGATTCACCCGGTTCGGATTGAGTGGCCGGTGGCGAAACCGTCGCGCTCTGAGCAGGTTCGGGTGGATCGGATGGAGCGTCGGGTTGAGATAAGGCCGTCGTCGTTTCCTCGTCAGCCTCCCAAGGTCCGCTCGGTTCTTCGGCAACGGTCGGCGGCTCGGCTTTTGATGCCTCTGTCGTCGCGACACTGGCGACCGCTTTCTCCTTCGCGTAGGCAGACGATCGCTCTATTTCGGCAGACGATCGCTCTATTACTGAATCGTCGCTGTCGGGACCGGGGGCGTTGCGGAATTCCGACGCCCATTGCGGAAGTTGCGATTCAAGGGGTGGCTCGAATTGTGCCGCGCGCCGCGCCGCCCGGCGCAGCGCCGCGAGTTCCACGGCCTTTTCGCGGACATTCGGCTTGTCTCTCTCTGCGTCGGGCTCTTCGGATGAGGAGGTGCCCGATACCGTTGCGTCAGCCACGGCATCGTCAGCCGCTTCAGAAGGTTCTGCCTTCGCGACGGTGGTGTCAGGGTCTCCCGCTTCTTGCTCCTCCGGGTCGGATGTTGCATCAGGGCTTGACTGGACAGCGGGACGTTCTGGCTCTGGTTCACTGGGGCGTGCCGTCTCAACGGATGGCTCGGCCTCGGGCGCCGTGCCGCTCTCCGCCTGGTCAGGACTGTGATCGGGAGAAGCGTCCGGTTGTGTCGGACTTGAGGCGACTGCAGCAACCTGTTTGTCCGGCTCGATCTGTTCTTCCGCTTCCTTAACCAGCAATGCCGGGGGCGGCACTTCGCGGGCAACAGCCGGTTCCGGCACAGTTGGCTGCTCTGCCGCATCGCCTTGCCCGTCTCCTTCCGAAGCTTTCACCTCTGAAGGTTCGGCCGGAAGTTCAGGCGGTGGCGTTTCGCTATTCTCCGCCTTCTGATCGGCCGCGGCCTCTGCGACAATCACCGGATTTGGGGGAACGGGCGTCCCGGTTTTGGGTGGGTCATCACGGGCGATTTCCGCCGGTGTGGTCTCCTGCACCGCCTCAGTCTCGGCGCTGGCGACGGATTCGGCGCCGGTATCCTTCACCGGCTCTGCTGATTTGCCTGGGTCTGCCGCCGCCTCGTTGGTGCGCTTGGCGTCTTCTCGCGCTTCCGCTACGAGTACGGGGTGAGGAGGAAGGGCAGCTTGTTGCGGTGGCGCATCGGAAGCAGGAGGCGCTTCAGTCGCTGTACCACCGGTGGCCGCACGGTCTTCCTCCGTTGGCTTGGCGTCTCCCTCCGCATACAGGGATTGTGCGGGTTTGCCCCGTTTCGCGCTTGCAAGCCGGTCCCTCTTGTCGGAGTCGGTCGGCGGCAGCGAGTCATCAGTTGGTGGCGTGGCGCCGCGTGACACCAGGCGGACCAATCGCTGCGCTGCCTTGCGATGGCCGGCTTTCGACGCCCTGTAGTACCAGCCCAGCGCAGCGACATCGTCCTGCGCCAGGCCGATACCGTTCTCGTACATCAGGCCGAGATTGTACTGAGCGATGGAATGGTCCTGCTTGGCCGCACGACTGAACCATTTTGCGGCCGTGATCGGATCCTTCGGCACGCCTTGACCGCGGAGGTACATGTTGCCGAGATTGGCTTGGGCACGCGCGAAGCCCTGCTCGGCGGATTTGCGATACCACTCTGTGGCCTTGACGAAATCCTTCGTCACGCCCTGGCCCAGCCGATACAGATGTCCGAGGTTCCGTTGCGCCGCCGGATCGCCGCTCTCGGCCAGAGGCAACCATTCCTTGTAGGCGGAATAGTAATCCCCCGCCTCATAGGACCTGAGGCCGGCGGCGAAATCAGCATGCGCAGCCGTGACGACCCCGATCAACAGGGCAGCAATGAGGACCAGACGTTTCATGGCTGGCACCGTATCACGGCATGAATCAGCTGACACACATTCGTGCGTGCGGCAACGATGACCTGTCTCAGCTTATGGCCTCACGACAACCATCATGAGGCCCCGTCCTGAAGCGTGACTCGTGCCCGCCGGTCAGCCGCTGATGATCTTCCAGGTACCATCCGGCTGGCGGCAGGCTGTGCCATAGGCCGATTCCGTGTTTCCACTGACGGTCACGGTCTGCTGGAATTTACGACAGTAGGTACCACTGGCATTCTGATAGGTCCGCTGGGGCGTAATCTGACCCGAGTTACCGGAGTCGGGGTTCGCCCAGGTCGTCGACGAGCCTGAAGGTACCGTTTCCAGAGCCTTCTGCTGTGTCTGCTTCAGATAGGTCATATCTGCGCGATCCAGCGACTTGCCGACTTCGCTGCCGGCCAAGGCGCCAAGGAGGGTGCCCACGGCGGTTGCCGCGAGTTGGCCGCTACCGCTGCCAACCTGAGATCCGGCAATTGCACCAGCCGCTGCGCCGATGATGGTTCCAACATTTTGCTTGGGGCCACCCTGCTCTGCGCAGGCGGCCAGCGACAACGCCATTGCACCCACGAGCAAGAATTTGAAATTCTTCATGATGTCATATGCCTCTTCATTCGATCGATGCCACGTGACTCGCCAGACACGCGTCACCAAATCCATCAACAACGATTCAATCCCCGATTAAAAACCATTATACCAACATTCGGTCCGAATTAAGGCCGCGATTCGAGCCGCTCACCCGGAATTCCGGCGAAATCCCGGCCCTCGATAACTATATGGATGCTACAGAGGTGGTTTTCGAGGCTGGGAACTTCAAATACACCACACTAGAATTGGTTCGTGTGCATGATTGCCAAAACGGCGGGATGGGGGTGGATCGCGAACCGCTCCGCAATTCTATCGAAAGCGTACCTTGACCTCTTCTGATCTCAAGGATCCGCAGGACGCGAAGCTCGCGACGGAGGATCCGCTCGAAAAGTTTGCGCAGTGGATGCAGGACGCTGAGGCGAACGAGCCGTCGCTTCCGAATGCAATGTCGCTGGCGACTTCAACGCCCGACGGGCGACCGTCACTGCGCATGGTTCTTCTCAAGGGCGTGGATGAAGAGGGATTCGTGTTCTACACGAACCTTGAAAGCCGCAAGAGCGACGAGCTGGCTGCCAATCCGTGGGCGGCGATGTGTTTCCATTGGAAGAGTCTTACCCGTCAGGTGCGTGTTGAGGGTGAAGTTGTGCCGATCAGTGACGAGGAGGCCGATACCTATTTCGCCACCCGCGACCGGGAAAGCAAGATCGGTGCCTGGGCCTCTCAGCAGTCGCGACCCATGGCGCGCCGCTTCGAACTGGAGCGCGAGGTGGCTAAGTTCGCTGCCAAGTACGCCATCGGCGAGATTCCCCGCCCGGCATTCTGGTCCGGATACCGTTTGCGCCCGGACCGGATCGAATTCTGGAGCCAGAGACCTTTCCGGCTTCACGATCGCCTCCAGTTCGATCGTGCAGACGGTGGTTGGCAGTTGACGAGGCTTTACCCATGACGGAGACACGTCCGGTGGGGGGTGCTTCGCCCGGGGCGCCAGGCGTCGATTCTCAAGGAGCTGATTCCGCTGTCGCCGCTGACTGGGAGAACGCGTCGCGCTTGATGCGGCGTGCCAGCTATGCCGCTGTGTTCGTGGCATCCGTCCTCGTTGTCGCCAAGACCGTGGCATGGCTGATGACGGATTCCATCGCGATGTTGAGCTCACTGGTTGATTCCCTGCTCGACGTGGTGGCATCCGGTGTCAACCTGATCGCCATTCGGCATGCCTTGATGCCTGCAGATGCCGAACACCGCTTCGGTCACGGCAAGGCGGAACCGCTCGCCGGTCTGGGGCAGGCTATATTCATCGGTGGTTCGGCCGTATTCCTTTTGTTCGAGGCGCTGAACCGGCTGATCCATCCTCAGCCTGTCCACGACGAGATGATCGGCGTGTCGGTGATGCTCGTCTCGATCGTGTTGACCCTCATGCTGGTAAGCTATCAGCGTTATGTCGTCCGCAAGAGCGGCTCGGTCGCGGTTGCCGCCGACTCGGTCCATTACAAGGCGGACCTTCTGGTCAACGTAGGCGTCATCGCGGGATTGCTGGCGACCATGACCCTGGGCTGGTCAATCGTGGACCCGCTCGTGGCCATCTGCGTCGCCGGTTACATTTCTTACTGCGCCTGGGAGATCTTCCAGACCTCGTACAAGATGCTCATGGATCACGAACTGCCGGAAGAAGATCGGCAGCGGATCAAGGATATCGTACACGCCCACCCGGAAGTGCGAAGCATGCATGATCTGCGCACACGTTCATCTGGCTTGAATACCTTTATCCAGCTGCACCTTGAGATGGACGGGGACATGACCTTGCTGGAAGCCCATCACATCGCCGACGAGATCGAACTCCAGGTTCGGGAGGCCTTTCCCGACGCGGAAGTGATGATCCATCAGGACCCGGAGGGCCTGGAAGAGATTCCGCCTCATCTGGCATGACGGAAGCAACCCATCTTGATATCGATCAATGCCCGGCCTTTGGATTGGCCGGGTTTCCACGCTGTGTTAGGTTAACCGTGCAGAAGTATAGAGGGGGGCTGAGTTGGCAATAAAGAGCATTCTTCTACCGCTCAGCGGATTACCGGGTCGTGGTCAATGGCTCGACGCCGTCGTGAGACGCGCCCGTGAATGGGGCGCGCACGTCGAGGCGCTTCATGTCGCGATAGATCCCAGGGATTCTGTCGCCTACGTCGGTGAGGGCATGACCAGTGCCATGATCGGCGACGTCATGGCGGTCGCCGAACAGGAATCGGACGAGCGCCGGCAAGAGGCGCAGAAGGTATTCGAAGACGCCTGCCAGCGAAACAATGTGACCATCAGCGATCAACCCGACGCGGGCCCCGGTACGGCTCATTTCACGATTGTCACGGGTCGTGAGGAAGACATCATCGCTTCCCGAGGGCGCCTGGCCGACCTGATCTTCGCGCGCCGGCCAGAGGGCGGTGGCGAGGAAGTGACGTTCTCCGTGACCCTCGAAGCGGCGTTGCTGGATACGGGCTGCCCGGTTTTGATCCTGCCCCCCAGCGACCCGGTGGAGTTCGGCAGGTCGGTTGCCATCTATTGGAACGGCAGTCCCGAGGCAGGCAAGGCGATCAATTTCGCCATGCCGTTCCTTGAAAAGGCCGAGCAGGTATGCGTTCTCGAGGTCGACGCGGAACACCACAGCGGCCCGGGCACCGAAGAGGTCGTCAGGTATCTCGCGTGGCACGGCGTCAAGGCGGAAGGCCGTAATCTCGAACGGGCTGGTTCCGACAGCGAGAGCCTGCTGGCGGCCACCAGTGCGGTGGGAGCCGACATGCTGGTCATGGGCGCCTACACCCGGAGTCGTTTGCGGCGTCTGGTGTTCGGCGGCGTGACACGGGACGTGTTGACGCGGAGCGGCGTGCCTGTGCTTATGGCGCACTGACGGCACGGGCGGCTCGAGGCGCCGAACCATTAACAGCACGCAAACCGACATGGCGAACGATCGACGGACGCTTATTCTCACCGGCGCCAGCCGTGGTATCGGTCACGCGACGGTGAAGCGATTCAGTGCTGCCGGATGGCGGGTTGTCACGTGCTCCCGCCACGCGTTTCCCGAGGACTGCCCGTGGGAGGCAGGGCCCGAGGACCATCAGGTCATCGACCTGGCCGACGTTCACAATCTGGACGACGCCATCGCCGATATGAAAAGCCGTCTCAATGGCGCGCCGCTGAATGCCCTCGTCAACAATGCGGCGATTTCACCCAAGCGTGATGACGGCGACCGCTTGAATACCCTCAATACCGAAATCGATCTCTGGCAGACCGTCTTCAACATCAATTTCTATGCGCCCATGCTGTTGGCCCGTGGGCTGGTCGAGGAACTCAAGGCGGGGCATGGTTGCGTCATCAACGTGACGTCCATCGCGGGCGGCCGTGTTCATCCCTATGCGAGTTCAGCCTATTCGACGTCTAAGGCTGCACTGGCGGCCCTGACGCGCGAAATGGCGGCGGATTTCGGGCCGCAGGGCGTGCGCGTCAATGCAATCTCGCCCGGTGAAATCGAGACGGCCATGATCGGCCCGGAATACCAGGCATTGGCCGAGGAGATTCCCATGGGCCGCCTCGGCCGGCCCGAGGAAGTGGCGTCGCTGATCTACTTTCTCTGTTCCGAACCGGCGGCCTACGTCAACGGGGCGGAAATTCATGTGAACGGGGGACAGCACGTCTAGCTGATGGACCGACGTGCGGTTGAGTGACTTGATCGAGGGAGGTTGTCGTTGCGCGGATTGATCATGGACCGCCCGTTGTTGATCTCGACGATCATCGACTTCGCGACGGAGTACCATGGCGAACAGGAAATCGTGACCCGTACTGTCGAAGGTCCCATCCATCGCTACACCTATCGTGAGGCGGGGGACCGCGCACGCCAGCTGGCCAACGCGCTGCTCCGTCTTGGGGTCGCCGAGGGCGATCGTATCGGAACCCTGGCCTGGAACACGCACCGGCATTTCGAGGCGTACTATGGGATCTCCGGCGTCGGCGCCGTGTGCCACACCATCAACCCCCGTCTGTTTCCGGAGCAGATTGCGTACATCGCGAACCATGCCGAAGATTCTTACATCTTTCTCGACCTTACTTTTGTCGAGATGGTCGAGGAGCTGGCCGATTCCCTGAAGAGCGTGAAGGGGTATGTCATCTTTACCGACGAAGCGCACATGCCTGACACGTCGCTGCCCAACGCGCTGTGCTACGAGACGTTGATTGCCGCAGAACAGGCCGACTACGAATGGCCCGAGTTCGACGAGAATACCGCGTCGTCGCTCTGCTACACGTCGGGCACGACCGGAAACCCCAAGGGTGTCCTGTACACCCATCGCTCGACTGTCCTTCACACCATGATGGTGTGCATGAGCGATACGCTCGGTTTGCGTTCTGTCGACGTCGTCCTGCCCGTCGTGCCCATGTTCCACGCCAATTCGTGGGGACTGGTCTATGGCGCGCCGGCCGCGGGGTCCAAGCTTGTTTTACCCGGCCGCCAGCTCGACGGTGAGAGCGTTCACGAGCTCATGGAGACGGAAAAGGTGACGTTCACCGCGGGCGTACCCACGGTGTGGCTCGCGCTCGTCCAGTATCTCCGGGAATCCAAGAAAACGCTGACCACGTTGGAGCGCCTGGTGTCCGGTGGGTCGGCTATGCCGCGCGCTCTCATTCAGGAGTACGAAGAGGATCACGACACGCGCGTCATCCATGCCTGGGGGATGACGGAGATGAGTCCCATCGGGACCACGGGAAATTTCAAACTGGGTATGGCGGACCTTCCGGCGGATGAGCGCTACGACATCCAGGCCAAACAGGGCCGAGGCATATTTGGCGTCGAGATGAAGATTGTCGACGACGAGGGCAACGAGCTGCCGCGCGACGGCGAGGCCTTTGGCGACCTGATGGTGCGTGGCGGGACGATCTGCCACAGCTACTACAAGGGTGAGGGCGCGGAGAGCTTCATCGACGGCTGGTTCAAGACCGGCGACGTGGCAACCCTCGATCCGGAAGGTTTCATGCAGATCGTCGATCGCTCCAAGGATGTCGTCAAATCGGGCGGCGAATGGATCAGCTCGATCGACCTGGAGAACATCGCCGTCGGGCACCCAGATGTGGTGGAAGCCTGCGTGATTGCCGTGGCTCATCCCAAGTGGGACGAACGCCCGTTGCTCCTGATCGTCAAGTCCGAAGGAAGTGACCTGGACCGAGACGGCATGATCGACTTCCTGACTGGAAAGGTTGTGAAATGGTGGCTGCCCGATGACGTTGTGTTCGTTTCTGAACTGCCCCACACCGCGACCGGCAAGCTGTTGAAGTCACAGCTCCGCGAGGAGTATCGCGACTACGTGTTGCCTACCGTCGCCGCCGCCGAATAGACCTAATCGAGGCGATAGGACGTATCGGGCCCCGGCGGGCCGTCGCAATGTACGCGCCTGGTTTCGACCATGTGGATGAGGTGGGACAGAACCG
>MDTE01203730.1_pt1 | contig 19234 bp, 19 predicted proteins | sample 811231 | NCBI WGS metagenome assembly MDTE01 (sample SAMN05326651, study PRJNA326480) | marine metagenome | isolation source: seawater | place: Indian Ocean: Red Sea | collected 2010 | reverse complement strand
CTATTCCTGCTCCCTCAAGAATTGCTCCACTTCTTCAACAAAACCTGAAGGGTCCATTTGGTCAAAATCACCTGCATCAAAACTGCTCTCTAGGGAATCAACATAGCTAGCTGTGTCTTCATCTCCTTCAATGATCTGATTTATTTGACGCTCATATGCTGCTGAAGCTATCTCAAGATCCGTTGTCTCGACCGAAACAGGAATTATTTCCTTTATTTTGTCAATCAAAGCAAGCGCGGCTTTCGGTGACTCAGCACCAGCTACATAATTTGGAACTGTAGCCCATAACGAGAGATTGGGAATTTCGGCATCGATGGCAGCTTGGTTCAGTACACCAACAATTCCCGTAGGCCCCTCGTATGAAGATCGGCGAAGATCAAATTGTTGGTTTATAGATTCATTGTCACTTACCCCATGAATTAGCACTGGGCGCGAATGAGGAACCTCCGCCAATAACGCTCCAAGGGTAATAACCATTGAAACATTCAACTTTCTAGCAATCCCCATAATTTCATGCGTGAACGTCTGCCATTTTAACTGAGGTTCAGTTCCGTGAACAAAAAGCAAAGAATGGCTTTCGGAAGCGAGAAAGTTGTTCTCTGGCCAAACAATATGACGTGAATCATCGTTCAATCGCACACTTGGTCTTTGAGTTGAGAAGTCATAGAAAGACTCAGCATTGAGGGAAGCAAACTTTGAGGCCTGGGTGTTCTCACTGAGATGACGAATAGCCCATGTCGCAGCACCCCCTGCATCATTCCAGCCGGAGAACGCAGCAATAAGAATCGGATTATCCAATTCAGGAGTTCTAATCAATTCGGTCTCGAACCCAGCCATTGCAACGACATTAATCAATGATCTTGAGATTTTCACTTCATTTAAGAAGACAAACCAGGTTACAACAGGGTAAACATTTATCTGTAAGGCCAAGCTACGATGAGAGTATGGTCAAGATTCAGGTAGCAGTTGAGGCAACAGATAAATTAGTTGAATCCTATGAAAGGTTGATCCCGCAGCTTTCAACAACGAGCAATCCGCCGTCGAAAAATGAGCTAGCCCAGATCATTAATTCAGAAACAGCAACAATTCTCTTTGCAGAAGACGACAACGGGCTGATTGTCGGAACTATGACTCTGATCCTTTTCAGAATCCCCACAGGAATACGGGCATGGATAGAGGATGTAGTGGTTGATAGTGGGTCACGAGGTCAAGGAATAGGGAAAAAACTAAACCAATTCGCGCTGGAATTAGCAGAAAAATCCGGAGCAAAAACAGTAGATTTAACCTCTCGGCCAGCGCGGGAATCAGCGAATAGGCTATATCAACAACTCGGCTTCACAATACGTGAAACTAACGTCTACCGGCTCACTTTTAACGAAACCTCAGAGTGATATCCAAAATTCGAAAAAGGAAAGTGATGAGATATGTACTTGTCTCCGTCACCACCGCGCCCCTTGGGCAAATTCTGCTGGCTTTTTTCTTTATTGTGTGCGATTTTAACGCGCTGATTAGCAACGTTTTAGCAGTTTCTATCTCAACAGTACCAAATTACCTATTCAATAGAATTTGGGTATGGAACAAAACCAAAGATCATAGCCTTCAAAAGGAGATCATCCCGTACTGGACATTAGCTTTTCTAGGTCTCGTACTTTCAACCTGTTTCGTAATCGTGGCGGATCGCCTATGGGATTCATGGGTCACCATCAATCTCGCAAACGCAGCTGGATACGGGATCTTATGGGTAGGTAAGTATTTAATTCTGGAAAGGTACATCTTCACTGGAACAGAATCTGCAAAGACATGAAATAGCTCTATTTGTTCGTTCAGGAGTAACCTCAGGTCATGGACCAAGACCAAATTGATAAAGCGAGGAAAGCGAGAGGCTTCCTCCCAGACAATGAAGGCAAGGCGCTATATGACGCTGCGGTGCAAGTAGATGTAGACGGGCCATTATTAGAGGTAGGGAGCTATTGTGGAAAATCAACGCTGTATCTTGGCTACGCTGCGCAAAAACTAGGGAAAATACTCTATGCCTTAGACCACCACCGTGGGTCAGAGGAAAATCAAAAAGGGTGGGAACATCACGAACCGGATCTTGTTGACCAAGAACTCGGGAAATTGGACACTCTGCCAACATTTCGTAAGACCATTCATGATGCGGGACTAGAAGAGACAGTTGTAGCGCTCGTTGGTCATTCATCAGTGATAGCTGAGCATTGGAGCACTAACCTTTCGTTTCTATTTATAGATGGAGGGCACGGCGAAAAACCAGCAAAAGCTGATTTCGAAGGGTGGGTTCCCAAAGTACGATCCGGAGGTATCCTCGCTATCCATGACGTTTTCCCAGATGAGAATGATGGGGGGAGGCCTCCTTATGAATGTATATATATTCCAGCAATGGAATCCGGAGATTGGGAAGAAATTAACGAGGAAGGCTCACTCCGAGTTCTCCGAAGAATGTAAAAAATCTTCCTCATGAACTAGAATCAAACCAGCAACCAGAGGATGGACCAATGAAAATAGGAGATGAAGTACCAGAATTTGAAGCTTTAGATCAGAATGGTCAAACTCAATCGTTGAGTTCTCTTCTTGAAGCTGGACCAATAGTCCTTTTCTTCTACCCAAAAGCGATGACACCGGGCTGAACCAAGGAGAGTTGCCATTTCCGTGATCTTGGAGCTGAGTTCTCCGAAGTGGGGGCACAACGGATTGGTATAAGTGCGGATCAGGTTGATCAGCAGAAAGAATTTGATAGCAGGAACCAATTGGGTTTCCTCTTGCTTTCCGACCCTGAGCAGGAGATCTCGACGTTATTGGGGGCGAAAAGATTCGGTCCCCTTGGTAATCGAAGAATCACTTTTGTTATTGACTCAGATCGGACCTTATTGAAGGTAATTAAGAGTGAAACAAATATGATGCTTCACGCTGATGAAGCTCTTAAGACGCTAAAGGAACGCCATTAAGTTAGCTGCTTTGAGAAACCGGCAAAAAACTGTGATTTGAGAAGAGTTCTGAAGCTTTCGTCAATCCCATCAGTGAATCAGCAGCAATCAAAACAGCGGCCGCTGAGTAAGTTGAGTACTCCTCTTCGGGAAAGGAAACATATTCTGGGTAAACCATTCCGGTTAAATACCTACCATCTCCGTTTCGATATTCCTGAATCTGACGAAATAAGGTTTTGGCACGCTCTAATTCTCCAACTCCTTGATAGGCCATTGCACATTCACATGTTTCTGCCGTAGTAACCCATGGGCGGTCAGACACACAACGGACACCCTTCCCTTTCATCTCAAAGATGCTTTCTTTTTTTAGAAGGTGCTTCAACCCAGCGTCTCCTGTTAGAACTCCGGTAAGCACTGGATAGTACCAATCCATAGCCCATCGCTCTTTTGGTGCAAAGGCATCAGGTGTAGTTTGAATTACCTTCACGAGCTTCGCATAAGACTCTTCCCACTGAGGTCTTTCAATACCTAACTCATTGGCTATAGCTAACGCCGCTCGTAAAGAATGTGAGATGCTGGAGGACCCTGTTAATAGGGCATACGACCAAGGCGTACCATCAGAATGACGCGCCCAGATGATCTCACCTCTTTCTGTTTGCATCTCAACAACGAAATCAATAGCTGGTTCAATTACCTTCCACATTGATTCGAGAAACCCAGAGTCCTTCGATATTAAAAAGTGGTGGAGCACTCCTGTTGCAATATAGGCGACACAATTTGAATCTATTTTATCCTGCTCCACCTTTTCCTCAAGGTAATAATTATGCCAAGACCCATCATCTCGTTGGAGACGCTCGAGCCATTCAAATCCAAGTAATGCTTCATCAGTTAAACCAGCGACGTTAAGAGCCATTACAGCTTCAATATGATTCCAGGGGTCAGCATGTCCGCCAGGGAACCAAGGGATCATCCCTGATGGTAATTGCCATTCAGCTATTGATTCTCCGGTCTTTCGTATTGCAGAATCATCCATCATTTCTGAGAGAGATAAGGGGGGCAATTTCGGTCCTTAGTTAAGGTTTAGCAGCCTTATGAGCATAGATGATCGCGCTCTTTCCCAACAAAGGTTGAAGAATTTTTTCCATTAATCGCGTTATTAGAGGTTGTTTAACGATGTCCCACGTAAGAAACCTGAGATAAGTCTTCACCAAACGATGATCGTTGTTTTTCGGTCCCACAAAACATTTCAGCCACCAGTATGGGGAATGGAGAGCATGAGCACGATGGTAATCAATCGGTTCTAGTCCTTTTCCTGCCATTTTCTGTTTCAGTTGGTTTTTCCTATAGATACGTACATGCCCCCCTACTTCTTTTGGTGCATGGTATTCATCGGATAATGTCCAGCAAATTTTCTCAGGTAGATATGCGGGAATCGTAACTGCAATTTTCCCATTTGGTTTAAGAACACGAAAAAGTTCCCGTAGGGCACCATCATCGTCATGGATGTGTTCAAGTACCTCACTTGCAATTATTCTGTCAAACGTCTCATCAGCGAATGGGAGATGAGTGGCGTCACCTGCGCATGCGAATGCAACAGAAGATTCAGGAATCTCGCCAACTTCAAGCATCGCAGCATAGGTAGCGCACACTTCTGTCAATTCCGGAATTGCCATATCGCAAGCGACAACTCTTGCCCCCCTACGAAGCGATTCATAGGCATGTCTACCAAATCCGCATCCGAGATCAAGTACTAAATGACCTTCCTCGAGAAATAGTCGGTCATAGTCAACAGTCAACATAGTGGTCTACTTAGAATCCCAACTCGACAACAAGTCTCTACAATGATTAGCAGTGGTTATAGCTGATTCCCGCCAACTCCACTTTTCAATAACTCTTTGCCTTCCGGCATGGCCGACTTGCTTACAAATTTCAGGATTTTCAAACGCGAATTCTATTTGATTTGCTAGTGCTAAACTGTCTCCAGGGGGGACCGCAAGACATGTTTCAAGATGGGGACCTGCTACTTCAGGAAGCGCGCCTCCCGTTGTAGCTATTAGCGGGGCTCCACATGAAAGGGCCTCAATTGCAGGAATAGAGAATCCCTCGTATAGAGATGGTACGACCGCAACCGCTGCAGACGCGAGAAGATCTACCAACTCTTTGTAACTTATTCCTTGATTAAAATTGACGATGTCGCTAAGCCCTAGATCCGCAAGAGTTTCAGCTGTCGTACTTCCATCACGTTGTTTCCCCACCAGTTCTAGATGAACCTCCGGGTGTTTTTCTCTCACTTTTGCTAGTGCTTCAAGTAGATATTTCTGTCCTTTCAATGGGACATCGGCACTAGCCGTTGAAACAATCCTTCCGGGAACCCTTTGTATATCTGGTTGTGGAGCAAAGAAATCAGTATCAATTCCTATTGGAACAACATGTATCTTTTCAATCTCAACTTTATGATCAACACTGATATCATCGCGAGATGACTCAGAGACGGTAACGATTCGTTGTATCCGTTGGCAGACACGTGTCTGCATCCTTGTGAACGCATACCATCTCCGTTTCCCCAAACGTTCAAGTGCTGTTCTCGCATTATCCAATTCAAGGCGACGATCAACCGTGATCGGGTGGTGAATAACACCAAGTATCGGAAGGCCGAGTTTTTTCTGGATAAGGATATTTCCGTAAGCCAGAGAACCATTGTCGATCACCAAATCGAAATCATCAATGCGATCGCGCAGAGCTCTGTATGCCCTTAAAGAGAAGGAAAGAGGCTCCGAAAAATTTCCAGTCATATAGGAGCACAGCTCCACGAAATCTGGAAAGTCTTTTATCTCCCAGAATCCCGGAGTCCGACCCGGGAAATAATCATTAAAAATTTCTAGGCTAGGGAATTTATGTAACGGGACCTTCGGATCAAGCTCCGGATATGGCGGTCCACCAAAGACCTCCACGGTATGACCTAATTCGGCCAAAGCTTTGCTCATCTCTCTTACATAGACTCCCTGTCCACCCACATGTGGCTTCCCTCTGTAGGCAAGCATGGCGATACGGAGACTATTTATTTGATTTTCGCTTGATTCGTTCACCAAGATTTATCCTTCCGTATCAGAATTCAAGGGTAAAGACATGAACGAGCAAAACAATCCAAAAATAGTGAAATGTTCTGATTCTCAACTGGATTTCTTGATTTTTGAGTGGTGAAATCTATGGAACTATCTTGTTTCAGCAACGAATGGATTCATCTTGAGAGCATTAGTACAACGTGTGTCAGAAGCTTCAGTTGAAGTTTCTGGAGAGACCATAGGCTCCATATCCCAAGGCCTGTGTATTTTCATTGGTGTGACCCATAGTGATTCAGAAAAAATTGCTGAAAAACTTGCACGAAAGATAATTGAATTAAGAATCTTTGAGGATGCAGACGGTCGTATGAATCTTTCTAGTCTGGATGTAGAAGCAGAACTTTTAGTTGTTTCACAATTCACTCTGTATGGTGATGTCAGTCGAGGGCGTCGACCAAGCTGGGTAGGTGCTGCTTCGCCGGAGAAGGCAGAACCATTGATAGACCATTTCGTATCATCGCTTTCAAGCTACGGGATTAAAGTTGAAACGGGAGAGTTTCAAGCTTTTATGAATGTCAGCCTAGTTAATGAAGGGCCTTCAACGATGATGATTGAACTGGATTAGCTCTTTCTTCTCACTATCGCATTTGCATAAACCACGAATGAGATAGCTGCAATAATTATCGGCTCAGGACCAACTCTGGTAGCGATGGTCTTTCCTGACCGGAGCTCCACTTCACCTTGCAGTATCTTCATCTCAGAGATACCTGTCCTTTGCGTAACTTCCCCATCAGGGTTTATGATTGCGCTGAATCCAGTTGGGGCGGCTTGTAAGACCCATCTTCCGTTCTCGATAGCACGCAATTGCGATGATGCCACCTGTTGTGTTTGGAGGATTCTTAACCAATAACTAGATCCGTTTGTGGGGTTTAAGAGTATCTCTCCTCCATTTCGGATAGCTTCCCTAGCTCTATCTTCAAAGAAAATTTCCCAAGAAATTGATATCCCTGCGTTGATAGCATTTTCATTCATTGGTATTTGTAAATTAGGTTTTCCAGATCCAGGTTCGGTATCTCGTTGCGGAAGGTAGTCAGGGGCAAATGGTTCAATTAAATTTCGAAACGGAACATATTCACCGAAAGGAACCAGACGTACCTTGTCGTAACGATCGTAAACATTCCCGTCCGGCCCAAAGACAACTGAGGCATTCGCGTTCGAAGTTTCGCTGGTGCGTTCAAAGATTCCTGCTACTAGCCAGCTATCCAATTCTTTAGCAAGCTGCTGTAATTCTAAAAATTCTGGAGAATCAGTGAATAATTGACGGACATTAACCACATCCTCTGGCCAAAGCACTAGATCAACAGAACCATCGATTTCTGAACTTGCTTGGACATGCCGGTCAAAAACTTCACGCTCATCAGTGTCAATCGCCTTTGTTCCTTGCTCCCCACCACCTTGCACAATTGCAATTTGGATCGTTTCTAACTTGTCACCTTTGGGAGCGACGAAGCTTAACGCCCATGCCCCTACAAGTAATGCAAGAAGCCCACTTGCAAAGATCACTTTCCGCTCCCACATCAGAGATATGGCAATTCCGCCTAGAACAACGAGGAAAGTAAGAAACAGTGGGCCGAGGATCCTTGCCGTTTGCCCTAAAGGTGAACCGCTTTGTGACATTGCGATAGTAGCCAAGGGAACCCCCCCGAACGGCCAGCGGTAACGAAATGCTTCAATCAGAGTAAAGACCGCAGGTAGCGCTATCCACCGGTATTGCGTTCGTGGTACAGCAAACGTCAAGATCCCATAGAAAGCACTAAAAAGCAGGCCTTGGATGAAATAGCCTGGGATCGTAAGAGCAATCATCCAAAAAGTCCCGGGGAAGAGCCAACCCATCCCAAAACTGAACCCAACCAAGAACCTTTCTTTACGACTGGAAGCATCTTTCAATAACTGATCAAGTCCACCGAAAGCTAGGAAAGCTAGCGGCCAGAATCCCCACGGTGGCATCGACATAGCAAGTACTGACCCGAAAGCTACAGCTAACATAACCAACTGAGCTTTACTTCTTATCCCAATGCTAAGACGTGTAGATCCGAACATTATGGTTCTCCTACGAAAAGTTTTCTTCAAGGTAGCGAATCGCTGTACGGGCCTTGAGCGTTCCATCCCGAACACAGGCAGAAAGCCCCAATCCGTTGAACGCTGCGCCTGCAAGGAACAATCCTGGTGCTTCCGTTTGGAGTTCCTTTAGTATCCCGTTGACTCTTTCTTTGTGTCCAACCCCATATTGTGGAAAAGAATTCGGCCAGCGTGTAACCCTTACCGCTAATGGCTCGATATTTATCCCTGTTGTCGTTTCTAACTCAGCGAGTAGTTGTTTAACCAAATCATCGTCACTTAATTGGAGGCCCCTATCATCATCAAAATGTCCAACAGAGAGACGGATAAAGACTTTCTCACCATCATCACAGTGTTTCCATTTAGCTGAAGTCCACGAGCAAGCGGTCATGAGCATGCCTTCATCCCTTCCTACAAGAAAGCCGCTGCCATCAAAATCCGGCACGTCAGTTGACGGAAAAGCAAGTGTAATGAATGCCATGGATGCGTATTCAATTTCGGACATCAGCCTAGAAGTCTTTGGCGCAACATCAGAAATTATATTCGACGCGGCAAAAGCCGGAAGGCATAAAAGCACTGCGTCCGTCCGGTAAGTTTGACCACCATCAACAAACCAAGAACCATCAACCTTTCTGACCTCGCGAACTTTTTCGTTGAACCGGACATCAATGAAAAGCTGATCTTCCAATGCATCAACGACTCGTTGTAACCCATCTGGATGGGTGAGAAAAATCGGCTCGGAAGGGTCATTATTTTGGGCGGCAAGGAATTCCTTAATTGACAAAATCAGGCTTGGATGGAACCTACTCGCATGGAACAAATTCGGAACTCCAGCCTCAAGACTTAACTCGTTGGCATTGCCTGCATTAATCCCTCCCAATAGCGGACCCACAAGGTTATCCATAACTTCATCACCAAGACGCCTTCTAATCAAAGACCCAATACTTTCGTCACCAGATGGAGAATTATCTGGGAAATCAAGATCAGAACGTGCATCGGAAACCCCATTAGATGAAATAATAGTGAGCCCCTCTAATTCATTGAGGTCAAGAGGGACACCTAAATAATGTCTCTTAGGAAGATCATGCATAACTCCGTTGACCCAAATTTTCGCTGATTTGGCAGATGGGGAAACCAATTCATCTCCTAAGCCAAGAGAGGCGCATAGATCGCGCATCTCAGGGTCGCGGGTAAGGAAAGAATCAGGTCCAGCGTCAATGAAAGATCCTGCTATTTCAGTTGTAAGTATTTTCCCGCCAAGTCGATCTGAACCTTCTAGAAGCATGACTTTATGACCGGAATCCTGAAGTGCGTAAGCGGCGCTAAGCCCGCTAATTCCCCCCCCAACGATAATTAGATTCACGTTTCAATCCGAAAATCATGAACGAGATCAACGACTCTCAATAAAACATCTGGATCAACTTCAGGAGTAACGCCATGCCCAAGATTGAAAATATGCCCAGGTGCTGATCCAATTCTATTCAGAATATCCAATGTCTCTAATCTGATTGCATCCCATGAGCCACCGAGAAGAGCGGGGTCAAGGTTGCCTTGAATAGCCTTACCCATTCCTATCCGTCCACGGGCGATATCAATGGGGACACGCCAGTCAACCCCAACGACATCAGCACCTACGTCACTCATCAAGGTCAGCAATTCACCGGTGCCAACACCGAAATGAATCTTTGGAACCCCTGTTGAACGCAATTGGGAAAAAACCCTCTCTGAATACGGGAAAACAAAGCGCTCATACTGGCTGGGAGACAATGCGCCCGCCCAAGAGTCAAACAACTGAATCGCACTTGCCCCAGCGTTTACCTGAGAAAGCAGCGACTGAATAGCGATATCTGTCAAACGCTCCATTAACGAACCCCACAACTTACTATCTCCAAACATGAGCGCCTTCGTCTTTTGATACGAACGCGACGGTCCACCCTCAATCAAGTAACTCGCTACAGTAAAGGGCCCACCGGCGAAACCAATTAAAGGAACTTCAAGTTCCTCGACACACCCCTTAACTGTTTCAAGAACATAAGGAGTATCTTTCTCAGGGTTGAGATCCGGTAAGCGTTTCAGATCATCAGCTGATTTGAATGGATTCACCGCAACAGGGCCAACTCCTGGTTCAATATCAACACCGAACCCCACTGCATGTACTGGAACAACTATGTCTGAATACAGGATCGCCGCGTCCACGCCGTATCGGCGAATCGGTTGCAATGTTATTTCTGTAGAAACCTCAGGTTTCTTTATTGCATCTAGAATGCTTCCTTGTTTTCGTAAGGCACGGTATTCGGGAAGAGACCTTCCTGCTTGACGCATAAACCACACAGGGGTTCTAGAAACCGGTTCACACCTGCAGGCCTTCAAGAAATCATGATCACTGGAATCAATAGAAGCCACACTCCAAATCTAGTATCGCAACATGGAAATAAACTATTTGGGCGCCTCACAAATCCGAGAATAGGCTTTCTGTGATGGGAAAGAGTCGAGAATCGCTAGAATAGTTACCCTCCCAAAACACCTAATCCCACGACTTACCAGAAGAGGTGAGAACAATTCACCCCGATTTTCATGCCGAACAGGAATACATTTCCAATGCCTACGATGTATTGGAACGCGCCCATGATGAGGCAAGAAAACTTCATAAAATGGTTGAATCAGGTAAAGGCGGAACTCACCAAGCACGTTTTGAGAAAGATGTTATTTCTGATCAAGTCAGCAAACGACTGTCTCAATTAGATATTGGCGATGCTTCGCTCGTATTTGGTCGGATAGATCAAAAGAATGAAGAGAACTATAGTGAGACCTTCTATATCGGAAGAATAGCAGTTTGGGATGAAAGCCAAGATCCGATCACCGTTGATTGGAGAGCCCCAATTTCCGAATCGTTCTATCGAGCAACTGGTCGGGAACCTATGGGCTTGACACGCCGGCGCCACTTTGCTTCCCGTGGACAGCAATTGTTAGGTATTGAAGACGAGTTTTTTGGAGAGGACATCATTGACGATTCGTCAGCGCCATATTTCAAAGGAAGGATGACACTTGCAACGACCATGGAGCAAGCTCGAACTGGACGGTTGGGTGACATAATATCTACCATTCAAGCTGAGCAAGATGAAATTATCCGCGCTCCGCTGCCCGGTGCCCTTGTCGTCCAAGGCGGGCCCGGAACGGGAAAGACGGTGGTTGCTCTGCATCGCGCGGCCTATCTTCTTTATACACACAGATTTCCGCTTGAAGGGCAAGGAGTTCTCGTTGTAGGACCAAATAAAGTCTTCTTAACGTACATTGAGCAAGTTCTCCCATCACTAGGTGAAGCAGGGGTTCATTTAGCTGTTCTAGCCGACCTCCTTCCCAGAGTCACTGTTCGAGGTTTTGACTCTGAAGAAGTAGCGAAGATTAAAGGGAACTCACTAATGAAAGATGTCATTCGAAATGCCGTGAAAGACAGAGAACGCTGCTTAAGAAATGATCTAGTGGTCGGCTATGGACTTCAGAAACTGCGGCTACGGGTCAATGAATCATCACGTATTGTTTCTGAAGCTAAGCGTCGATACAAACACCATAACTCAGCACGCGACTACGTTATAGATTCAGTATTTGATGCCTTAGCAGCAAGTGGAAGAGGTTCTGACATCAATCCGGTGAAACTCAAAGCTGATTTAGGGAGAACAATCGAGATTCGAGAAGTCTTAGATTGGATGTGGCCGTCTCTAACCTCAGAGCACCTGATCCACGACCTCTTTGGAAGCAAAGCTCTTCTTCTAAGCGCTGGCAGTTCACATTTCCGTAGAGAAGATATCCTTAAACTCCATCGCGACCGCTCTTCTCATGCCTCCAACGTCCTATGGACCAAACATGATGCGCCGCTTCTAGACGAAGCTCAGGAAGTGCTAGGGCCAAGAACTGCATACAAGGAAGAAGAAACCATCAGAACATACGGTCATATTGTCGTAGATGAGGCACAAGACCTCTCTCCAATGGAACTACGGATGCTAAAAAGACGCTCTTTAAATGGTTCATTGACACTCGTTGGAGATATAGCGCAGGCAACAGGAGCATGGGCTCATGATGACTGGGAAGAGATACTTAACGCCCTCCCAAGTAAAAAACCACCGAGATTCTCCCAATTGACCGTCGGTTACAGGCTGCCACAACCCACAATGGATGTAGCCGCGAAAGTCATTCAAGGGACTCCATACGGTATGAATCCCCCGATAGCGGTAAGAGAGCAAGGGGATATACCACGTTTCGTCAAGGTAGAAACTCCAGCCCGCCTGCTTGGAACGGTCACTGCTTTGACAAGATCGGAACTTGAAGATCTGGGCTCAGGGACAATGGCTGTGGTCACACCGGATCGATATGTCGATTCATTATCTCAATCCCTACAGGCTTCAGGAATAGATCATGGACTTGTCTATGAGGGAGCGCTTTCAAGCCAGGTAACACTTGTTCCCGTACATCTTGTCAAGGGGCTGGAACTTGATGTAGCGATAGTGGTTGAACCCAGTGAAATAATTAGTGGAGAGCGAAATGGGATCCGTTCGCTGTATGTAGCGCTAACTCGCGCGACGCAAAGGCTGATTGTGGTCCATTCTGGAAGCCTTCCACTTGTCCTGCAGAAGTAATTCATTAGGCAAGCTATTCATGATTAATGGCATCAAGCACTTGAAGCTTCGCCGCTCTTCGGGCAGGAAAATATGCTGCAAGTGAACCTGCGACTCCAGCAATAACTAGATTCCTAAAGATCAAGAGCCAGGGTATAGCTAACTCAGAGACAAAGTCGTCTGGGATGATCTGCACGCATGCTATGCCAAAGATCAGTCCCAAACCGACCCCCAAGAATCCCCCGAACAATGCAACGATAATACCTTCAACTCGAACCATTCTTTTTATCTGTTTCCTTGTAGCTCCAACAGCTCGAGTAAGCCCAATTTCACGAGTCCGTTCAAAGACTGAAAGAGCTAATGTGATTGCGACACCCAAGACAGCGAGAACCACCGAAATGAAGAGAAGGACGCTGACGATCGTTAAGGTCTGGTTGATTTGATCTTCAGCGTCTTCTTTGACTTCATCCTTTGTTAGGGCTTCAACCTGCTGATAATCAACTAACACTGACTCAAGGGCTTCTCTCGCCTGCATTTCGGAAATTCCTTCCGTAATGAGCACCCCTACGAAATCATCGGTTTGAGGAACAAGGTTAGCATTTGATGAAAACACCCCTGAATTCAATAGCCAACCAGAGTCAATGATGGATTTCGAAGTGAAAATGCCTGCAACAACTAGATCCATAGTGCTTTGATCAACGAATTCCACCTCGAGCTTTGACCCAAGGGAAACCCCGTATTTAGTAGCTTCGTCCTCATGGAGGTATACAGCTTGATCTCCTAAAAGTGAATTGTCGCTCGCTTGTATTCCTACGTTGAAGTATTTTGGAATAGACGCAAGATCGGCGGAATAGGTTCTCTGTACTTTTGCGTCAACAACTGTTCGAAGACCTTCATCGGAGTATTGCATTGCAAGAACATCTTCTACTTCGGGAAGTGCAGCGATTTCATTTGTTATTGAAGGGCTAAAGCCTAAGGGTTCCGGGCCGAGACTTTCACCTTGTACAAACCAGTCCGATATGACATCTTCTTCCAAGATCTCACCAACTGTTGCTTTCAAGGATTCTGATACTACAGATACGGTAGCAACGAGCGCTAGGCCAATCATCAGAGCAGAGGCTGCTGTCGCTGTTCTTTCCGGGCTTCTTCCAGCATTTCGTCTTGCCATTTTGCTAGGGACGCCAAGACGGGCAGTTGGCAAACCCAAAAACTGTGTAATTGGTTCAGTGAATAACGGGCTTAGCAAATTCATTCCGAGGAATGAATTCAGGGCAGCTGCCCCAAGAAGTGCGAGCAACATAGAAGTAGACAAGTCTGCTGTCAAAGCACTAATAAGTAGAGTCAACCCAACGATCAGAAACGAAACCTTCCCTGCAAGAGCGTGAATTCTGCTCAAACCAAGATAGAGAAAAATGCCGGCGAATACGCCAAAAGGCAGCATCAGAGCCCATTGATCAATAAGGAAACCAGAAATGATCGCTGTAACCCCCAGAATGGTCAGAAATGATCCGAGTCCAAGATTCCGAGGCACAACGTAAGTTCTGGAAGTGTCGCTCCGTAAAGCTGCCATCGGAGAGATAGATCGAGCTTTTAATGCGGGCCATACCGCCGCAATTAACGTAAGTCCTACTCCAAGAATAGCGCCAACGATGACGGTCGTTAATCTAAGCGGAAGTGAATTCTCATCAGGTCCGAATTCAAGGGCAGCGAGAAGCTCTTGAAGTCCAAATGCGATAGGAAACCCGAGGGCTATTCCACTCGCTGTTGCGAAGATCCCGACGCACAATGCTTCAATGACAATAGAGTTAGTGATTTGTTTCCCAGTTGCCCCTAACGCCCGTAGAAGGCCTATTTCTTGAATTCTTTGGCCAATGATGATTGAAAAGACGTTGTAAATGATGAAGGCGGCGACGATCAGGATAATAAATGCAAATACGAGCAAGATTGTCCGGAAAATATTGATGAAATTATTGAAGGTATCAGCCTGCTCATCAACAAGATCACTTCTTGTCAACACTTCAAGGCCTTCGGGAAGTAAATCATCTATATTCTTCACCACTTCCGCTTCAGCGAAACCTTGGGCAACGCTCACAGTAATGTCATCAAACCCAACTCCGCTGTTAAACAACTCCACTGCTGAATCTGTATCCATAGCAACGAGCTTCGCGCCGATCGAAGCGTTCTCTTCCGGATCGGCAAATGTAAAGGTTCCGACGAGTGTTAGCCTCTTTAAACCATTTGGCGTTTGAAGGTCGTACTGCTGGTTGACTCTGAAACCATCATCTGCTGCAGTATCAACATCAACAGCAAATTCTGTGATTGATCTAGGCTCCCTCCCATCAGCGACGTATAGACGGGGGATAAGCGACGAATCCTCCCAGTTGATCCCTATGTTCGGTCCCCGTGTCGCCAGAGCTGCCGACCCGTCAGCTTTATTCGGGACTATGCCGAATTCGATGACTCTTGGTTGAACAGCGACCACTCCAGGTACTTCCGAAAGGGTTGATGGTAAATCAAGATCAATAGGAGCTGCGTCTAATCGATTACCAAATGGGATATCTGATCGGACAGCCAAATCATAACCTGACTCAATATCATTGCTGAGACTGCCAAAGGTTGTTCGCAGGCTGTCAGTGAAAATAAAGACAGCGGTCGTGAGAGCAACGCCAATGAGTACGGCAAGCGACGTTAACAGGAAACGCCCTGGTTTAGAATAGGCATTTTTAATAGCGATTCTGAGCAGAGCCATGAGAAACTCAGTTGCCCATATTGCGCATCTGGTCAAGAACCCCGTCGGCTGTTGGATCTATGAGTTCGCCAACCACCTGACCATCTTCAAGGAAGATAACCCTATCTGAGAAGCTAGCAGCGACAGGGTCATGGGTAACCATGACGATCGTCTGACCAAGTTCAGTAGTAGCTACCCGCATGAATTCAAGTATTTCGTTACCGGTTTTTGAATCGAGATTTCCGGTAGGCTCATCGGCGAATATGATCTTTGGTCTGCTGGCTAAAGCACGAGAAACAGCGACCCTTTGCTGCTGGCCTCCAGAAAGTTCAGATGGCCTGTGCTTCAACCGATCAGTTAAGCTCACAGCTTCAACCACTTTATCCAACCATTCTCGATCGGGTTTTGCTCCGGAGAGATCTATGGGCAAAGTGATGTTCTCTGAAGCGTTCAATGTAGGGACTAGATTGAATGACTGAAAAATAAACCCAACGTTTGATCGGCGTAGAAGCGTTAGCTCTTTTTCATTTAAAGTAGTGAGGTCGGTATCACCGATGAAAACCTTTCCGGAAGTAAGTATGTCTAAACCCGCCATGCAATGCATTAGCGTTGATTTACCGGACCCAGATGGCCCCATAATTGCTGTGAACTTGCCCGATTCAAACGCAACATGCACGTCATCAAGGGCGCGGACAAGAGTGTCCCCTTTGCCATAAATTTTTGTAGCTGCTTCAGCTTTTGCCGCAACACGGATAATTTCAGTTACGTCGCTCATTTCAGCCTTCCCTCTTTTCATCAACGACTTTTCTGCTGCCAACCACCTAGTCATTGTATGAACAAATAGGTTTCAAAGCCTCATTCTTAGTAGCTTCTTAATTCCCCGAGTTCCGCCTCCCGTCAGGGTAGTGGTTGTCTAAGGGAAATCAGACGCTCAAAGTCCTGTACGTACTGTCTGATTCTTGCTAGCCACATTGAACGATAATCAATGTACAACGACCTTTGCTCTTCAAATGCTCCTATGTCTTCCCGTGAAAGTGAAGTACATGCAGTATTGAGTATCCCAACGACTGCTGCGAGTTCCGCCCCTATTTCCGGCGCCGGATGTGACTCTGATACTTCCTGTATGCGTGGCAACTGATCAAGGACCAATAATTTTTCAGAAGCACCTTCATCGGTTCTAGTCATTATCTTGTCGGCGGTTTCAAAGAATCCAAGGAGGGTGCTTTCGTGACGTTCATGCCATTCAATTAGTTGTCCTATTTCGTAGGAATTTTCTGAAGGTTCGTCCTGATGTGTTGCTTCCGGCTTGCGGAGTTTAAATCTCTTTTTCCGAGGTACTGCAAGTCTGAAGATCTTCGGTTTCGCTTTCGGTCTTGTTGAGGAATACACAGAAAGAGCAACAAGCGCACAAACGGCCACAATTAACATCGGGAAAAAAACACTGCTAGACATAACTACTGTTTACTAGGCTAGATCGGAATTTGCCTTAGGAGAGGCCTTCGTAGAGGAGTTTTTTCGGAATTGTTTGGCTTGAGGCCCTGAAGTGTGTACTGTGACATATGACACATCTTCGACTTCAGTGTGACTGATTTGACCGGGGGGCTATCAGTCACTGTGGAGTTAAACGGGTGGCTCAAAAACAGTCGATGATCACCGGGGGTTAGATCATCGACTGGCCGCCTGTGTTCCTATGAAACAATTTTGATTTGAGCAGGTACAGCTTGAGCGGTGTTGTTCGTCCCACAACTCCAGCATGAGTCACCCGGTTTCCCTCTCCAGGTCACATCACATGCGCTACAGGAAATAGTCATCCGTTTTTGACGGATTTTCCGGATCTTCCCTTTCCGTAGTTTCTGTACCATAATGCGGATCGTAGGTTCATAATCCCTTCCTACTGGGGATGGTGGAGTGAAATACGAAAAACGGGTAGTGTTGTCGTTCACTACTTAGATAGGAAAAAGGAAAGATATATGACTGACTGTCCAAACCCCGACGGATCAAGCCCCCGTCAAACAAGCTTCTCTGAAGCCCCTCCAATGTGTATAGAGGAAGGTGTAACCTACACCGCCCTAATGGAAACTTCACTAGGTGAGATGGTGATACATCTTGATAGTGTCAACGCTCCGTGGACAGTCAATAATTTTGTGTTCCTGGCCCGTTACCACTATTACGATGGCCTCATCTTCCATAGGATCATCAATGGGTTTATGTGCCAGGGAGGATGCCCGGAAGGTTCAGGCAGAGGCGGGCCGGGTTACCGTTTCGCTGATGAACTCCCAGCACCTGGTAGATACGAAATAGGCTCAATAGCAATGGCAAATGCTGGACCTGATACCAACGGAAGCCAGTTTTTTATCGTAACCGGACAAAGCGGAGTAGGACTACCTCCGGCGTACTCGCTATTTGGCAAAGTCATAAAAGGAGTAGAGGTAGCGGATGCAATGCAAAGAGTTCCGACTCAACCCGGTGATAAACCTGTTGAGGATGTAGTCATTCATTCCGTAACCATCTCTGAAAGTTAATTCAAGCTGGAATGTGAACTACTCTTCCTCATCTTCAATTAGCGGAATAACAATTTCTTGACCTACTTGTATGAGGTTGTAATCCTCGATTCCGTTTTCAGCCGCAAGTAGCTCAATAGGCACACCATAACTTTGCGCTATTTGACTTAATGAGTTCCCTGGTTGGACTGTATGGATCAGCGGGGCAGGTGTCGGGATAACAACCTCTGCAGTAGGGGTAGGCTCTTCGACAACTTCCGGCTCTATAGAAGTATCCTGCTGTTCTTCAACAACTGGAGAATTTTCCGATTCGCTAGGGGAAGGAACTTCATCAGAGTCGCCCCCTCCACACGCTCCAAGAGCGATCACAGCCGCAACCATTAGTCCTAAAAATTTCTGCATTTCCATACCTCAGTAATCCTTGTAAAGGGACGCTACCTTACGAAACCAATAAGGTCCAGAGCTAATTTTCTCTTATCGATAAATCATATGGAAATTCTGTTTCCCAATCTAGTCGCTTAAGTTTGTAATGCAGCGAGCTCGTAAATATCAGGTTTAAGATTTGCAGAAAGTTCCCCAGCGGAGAATAGGACTATATTGTCAACCGAAACGTTTGTGTTCGTCAAAGTCAGAGAAAGAACTGGATTTTCAATACTTCCAGTAGTGACCGTTACCCATCCAGCGTGGAAAGCACCTTTGCGTCCCCCTATTTTGTTTCTGTCAAACGGTCCAACAAAATTAGAGTCTGCATGAAGACTCAAACCTAAAATCAAACTTCTGAAAGCGTAGGAGGATTCTAGATCTTGACCATACTCAAGTTGGGCCCGAATTAGGTTAGCATCACTTGACTCACCTTTAATATCTACGATATTCCCTTTTTCAATTTGAATCCGAACCGGATTCTTTATGATGTGTAATGCGTCTAGGACCACATCCCCAGGCATGGCGACGATCTCAGCATCAACATCAACCCTTTCAGGGAATAACTGCACACAGCCAGATGGCCACTTGGCCACGCTTCCCTCATGAGTGGGGATACCCGTCTCAAGGGACCATGAGCAATTATTCAATCCGAATTCTACTTGTGTCCCGAAAGAAGACGAGATAGTGAGGAATTCGCTTTCATTCAACAAACCGTCAATCTTGACCGCCCTTTGATAGGCTCCGGCACTCGTGATCAGATTGCCAATACCGTCAGGCCCTTTATAGTCAACCGAGAGCACGCGAACCCCTGACAAAGGAACCTCATCCATATCATTTGGACCAATCCTCTGCG
>MDTE01005361.1_pt1 | contig 19235 bp, 9 predicted proteins | sample 811231 | NCBI WGS metagenome assembly MDTE01 (sample SAMN05326651, study PRJNA326480) | marine metagenome | isolation source: seawater | place: Indian Ocean: Red Sea | collected 2010 | reverse complement strand
TGGAGCTGTACGATAAGAAGAAGAGCGTCGGGGCGGCGAGGAACGCGTGGGATAAGGACGGTAACCCGCTCGCGGTGATCAAAGGCCGCCGGCTCACGCTCGCGGAGCGGCTCGACTCGGGCGGGGTCATCGAACCCGACGGGGATTTCTCCAGGAAGTGGGACGTGATCACCGCCGTGCTGCTGGTGTTCGTCGCGGTGGTGACGCCGTTCGAGCTCGGGTTTTTGACGACGCGAATCGACACGACGCCGAGCCTCATCCTGTTCGCGATCAACAGGGTGGTGGACTTTCTGTTCATCGTCGACATCGTGATCCAGGCCAACACCGCGTTCATCGACACCCGCGGGCGCAAGGTGTACTCGAGACGCAAGATCCTTCGGCACTACGCCAGGACGTGGATGTTCGTTGACGTCGTATCCGTGATCCCCTACGACACCATCAACGTCATCCTGAGCGAGGGGAACTCGGACCCAGATGACTCGAGCTTCAAGGCGGTTCGCATCATTCGTCTGCTGAGGCTGCTGAAGCTCCTGCGCATCCTCCGCGGCATGCGTATCTTTAAGCGGTGGGAGGCGCGCTTGACGCTGAACTACGCCATGCTGTCCCTGCAGAAGTACTTCCTCACCCTCTTACTCGCGGCGCACTGGATCGGATGCACGCTGTTCTTGGTGCATCACATCCTCGAGCTGGACTGCAGGGACGACCCGAACAAGATCGACACGTGCACCTTTCTCTATTACTACATGGACGGTAAGCTCGTGAACGCGGACCCGGCGGGGAAGTACCTGCTGTCGGTGTACTTCGCAACCGGCGAGCTCATGGGGACGCCGTTCGGAGACTTGATCCCGATCAGGCCCGAGGAGCGAATATACTTCACCGTCTGCCACCTCACCGCGGGTTTCGTCAACGCGTACCTGGTGGGCGGGATGGTCGCGGCGATCACCGCGCTGAACGCGAGAAACCAGGGCTTCTACAACAGCATGGACACTCTGAACCGTTTCTTGAAAGAGAAACGGCTCAACGCGCGGAACCCGCGCCTGTGCGAGCGGCTCAGGTCGTATTACATCTTCAGGCACCACGAGGGAGACGGCGACGGGTGGAAGGACATCGTGCATCGAACCTCGCGCGAGATGCAGGGCGAGATTGTTCAGGAGCTCCACAGCGATTGGCTCAGGCGCGTGCACTACTTCAGCGGAGTCGACGTCGACGGGAACGAGTGGGAGGTGGACGACGAATTCAAGCTGCAGCTGTCGCTGTCCATGTCCGTCGAGGTGGTGGCTCCGATGGAGACGGTGTTCAAGGAGGACTCTCCCATCGACCAGCTCTTCGTCATTCAGCAGGGCGTGGTCGGATGCAAGGGACGCGTCCTGAAAAAGGGCGACCCCTTCGGCGAGGACGTGCTCGTGTACTACTCCCCGGAAGTGCTCGATGAGCAGGAGTTTCGGATGAGGTACGGCGCGAGGTGGGTGTGCCGCCCCAACGGTCGCGGGTACCGGGCCACCGCTATGACAAACGTCCTGCTGCTCGCGTTCCCTGGCGACGCCATCCACGAGTTGCTGGACAGGCCCAAGTACGAGTACGTCAAGCACCAGGTCAGGCGCAAGATGTTCGTGTGGCAGGTGCGGCACGTGATGCTCATGATGTACCGCGCGCTGAGGGAGGCTGTGGCGGCGGACACCTATGCGGACGGCATGCAGGTGCTGCTGCAGCAGTACGGCTTCGAGATGATGCAAAACGTGCCGACGATTAACGAGCGGTACATGATCATGCGCGAGGCCAAGGGCGACGACGAGGTCAAGGTCATGCGCCTGTTCCGCAAGATGTGGAACCGCAAGAGGTTCATCGCCGCCGTCGAGGGCTTGGTACGCAAGCGCAGACGCGAGCGCGCACTCGTCGAAGTTCGAGACGAGCTCCGAGCCAACGTGCTCAAGCCCGTCGGCGCCGAGTCGTACGCCAACGCTCTCGTCGCGCAGGGCGTCACCACCCGAACAGTGCGGGACTTCAGCGCGATGGAGCTGGTCACGAGCGGCCTCACCGTGGTGCTCGCCAAGCGCGTGTACAAGGCGGCGCGTAACCTCCCGGAGCCCGACGTGAGCTACATCGGCGCCGACGGCGTGGCGGTGGATTCGAGGTACGTCGCGGGCAAAGGGTGCGTCGCGGAGCTGGAGAGGCTGGACGCGGAGGCGAAGAAGAAGAAGCGCGAGCTCATGCGCTCGTTGTTGTACGCGGAGGAGAGCGACGACGACGACGACGACGACGACGACGACGACGGGGAGTCCCCGCCGGCGCCGCCGCAGATGCCGCCGCCGGCGGTGCCGGGGGGACCGATGCACGGCGGCCGGTCGCTCTTGGCGCAGATGAATCGGCGTGGGGGGAGCGGAAGCGGCAGCGGGAGGAGCACCCCGCGCTCCATCTCTCGGTCGGCGTCGAGCAACCAGCTGTACGGACCGGCGGGGGGAGCGATCGGACGAATTAGACGTAGCGACAAGTGTGACGTATGGACCAATTGAAGCAGCGGCGCGCGCCGGCGCGAGTGCTTGAAAACTGTGCCCGGTCTCCCATTTTTTACCAACGGCCCGCCCGCGAGAGTCCGTGGCGGCGACTGGAGAGGAAGTCACCTTTTCTTACGCGGAGCGGCTCGATTGGTCACTGCACGCGCGCGCACCGCGATCGTCCGATCGCGTCGGGACTTCGCGTCCACCCTCGCGCGCACTCGGTGATACCGCGCGTCTCGTCCGACTCCCGAGTCGCTCGTCGTCGCGACCCGCGCGTCCGAAACAAGGCGTCAGCGGGCACCAGATCCGCACGAGCGCGCCGGTGATCTTTTCCGCGCGTGAGGAGCGATGGGGGGCTCGACGCTGGAGGTCACGAACCTCCCGCCGGACATCAACGACGCAGACTTCCACCACCTCTTCTCCCTGAGCGGATGCCTCGGCAGCAGGCTGGAGCGCGACGGCGGCGGAAGGTGCGCACCGGCCGACGATCTCACCCCGAACACGGCTCCGCGCCTCCAAACGTCACTCTCTCCCCCAATTCCGATCCCTTTCACCGCACGCGCGCGCGCGTCGCCTGAACATCCCGACCTCGCGCCCCACCTTTTCGATCGACAGGCCCGTCGGTTACCTCAGCTTCGCGGACGAACCCGCCGCGATGACCGCGCGCAACTACTACAACGACACCACGAGCTACAGGCTCGAAGTGATGATCAACCAGCCCAACAGGGGCCCGCCGCCAAATCAGGCGCCGGTTGACGAAGACCGCGGCGGCAAACGGATGCGAAACGACGGCGGATACGACTGCGGCGGATTCGGGTACCAGGCCGGTCCGCCCGGGCCAGGGCCGGGAAGCATGCCTCCGCGGGGTGGCGGCGGCGGCGGCGGCAATTGGGGATCCCCCGACAACTACGGCGGCGGCCCGATGCGCGGCGGCCCGCCCCCTCCCATGCCGATGGGCGGCCCGCCCCCTCCCATGGGACACGGCCCGGGCGGTGGGTACGGCCCGGGTCCCCGGGGCGGACCGGGCGGGCCGCCGGGATCGGGGATGATGGGCCCTGGCCCCGGCGGGCCGGGTCCGATGGCGCCGCTGCCGCCGATGCCGGGGCCGCCGCCGCCGATGCGAGGCGGTCCGATGGGCCCTCCCCGCGGTGGGCCGCCTCCCCCGCGGCTCCCGGATAACGCGTCGCCGACGTTGCACGTGAGCGGCGTGCCGAAGGACGCGACGGTTCGCGAGATTTGCCACATCTTTCGGCCCTTCGACGGGTTCCAGTCGGCTCGGCTGGTGCCCAGCAAGGACCCGGAGCGGGGTCCGCTGTGCTTCGCGGAGTTCACCAACCCCGAGCTCGCGTTCGTGGCGCTCGAGACGCTGGAGGGGTACCTGATCGACAGGGACGATCCGGACTCCTCCGCGCTGCACATCGCCTTCGCCAAGAACAAGCCCAGCGGCAGGATGGCGAGAAAATGATTGGTCTTCGCGAGGCGACTCGGGGGAGAGGAGAAGCGCTCGTGTTTCGTTGGCATTCAGCTATTATTAAACGCTTTCAGCATGTTCTATGCGGCTATTATGTGCATGTGCAAATGTCTTTCTCTCTCTCTCTCTCCCCCCCCGATTTGATAGTAGTGTATAGATGAATAGTTTGGAGCGCCGCGGCGTCGTTTTGGAGTGGGCGTCCCAGTCGAGATCCGAGTGCGCTTCTTACTTGGCGTCGGCGGTGGCCTTGTCGCCCATCTTGAAGTCGGCGGACTCGACGTCGCGCGCGGAACCGACGCCGAACTTGACGGAGATGTCCACGGACGGCCTGAGCGCGCAGCAGTTGGCGATGGCGATGTGCGCGGGGTTGTTGAGGAACTTGCTCTCAATCTCCTTGTCGACGGCGGCGCCCTGGTCGACGGCGACGTACGCCTGCTGCTCGAGGTTGTAGTCGAAGCGAGGCGCCCACTTGCGCGAGCCGAGGCGCGCGGTGTAGGAGCAGTTGTCCACCATGAACGCGACGCCGCGGGCGTGCATGTAGGGGTTGAGGGAATCGACAGCCTCGATGACGGACTCGTTGCAAACCTCGGAGAAGGAGTGGCCCTTCTCGCGGAGGGTGTCAATCTGCGCCATCATGCAGGCGCAGTAGACGCCCGCGGTGAAGGAGTTGAGGGGGATGTCCTCCTCGACGCGCTCGGCGCGAACCTTCTCACCAACCTTCCACATCGCGGAGGTGCCAACCTTGCCCATGGGGAAGGTGTCGAAGCGCTCGCACGCCATGACCACGGAGCGAATCTCGTTGGTGGACTGAACCTCCTCGTAGCACTCGTAGAGGATGTCCTTGCAGGGCATGTAGGAGGCGGAGTACGCCTTCATGAACTCAGCCTTGTCGGAGACGGCCTCGTAGACAGCCTTGATGCCCTTGGTGGAGATGGTCTTGGTGATGGGACCGGTGATGCACTCCACGGTGTTCTTGAACGCGTCCTCCTCGGACATGCCATCCTTCACGTACCGGCGGTAGAGCGACTCCACGATGCCGTGAACGCCGCCGAGGAGGATGCCGCGCTCGCCGAAGATGTCGGAGCGGTACTCCATCTCGAGGGTGGTGGCGAAGGTGAACGGGGACCCGAGGGCGACGGACCAGCCGAGGGCGATGTCGGTGGCGTTGCCGGTGGCGTCTTGGTGCACGGCGAACGACGCGTTGATGCCGGACCCGCCGACGTCTTTGCCCTGCTCGTACAGCCTTCGGACCGAGGGGCCCATGCCCTTGGGGGCGACGAGGACGACGTTGATGTCCTCGCGGAAGGTCTCGCCGTCTGAGGCCATGACGCCGAGGAGGAAGCCGTGGGAGAGGCCGAGGGTGGCGCCGGGCTTCATGGCGGCGAGGATGCGCGGGTACATCTTCGCCTGCGCGGCGTCGGAGATGAGGAGCATGACGAGGTCGGACTTGGCGATGACGTCGAAGGTCTCGCCGAGGGTGCCGTCCTCCTCGGTGAAGCCGCAGGCGCGGGCCTCGTCATTGGACTTAGAGGAAGGCCTGAGACCGATGCAGATCTTGGTGTCCATGCCGGCCTCCTTGAGGGAGTCGCGGAAGTTCTGCGCCTGAGCGGGCGCCTGGGAGCCCCAGCCGATGACGCCGATGGTGTTGATGCCCTTGAGCGCCTCGGGGAGCTTCTCGAAGAGGTGGCGGCCACCGCGGACGATGTACTCGCCCTCGCCGGCGACATCGACGAGCTCCTTCTCGAACACCTTGGTGTTGATGTCGAGCTCGGGGGCGGAGGTCTTCGCGCAGACGGCAACGGAGCGGCGGGCGCCGGCTTTGTAGGGTTTGCCGGTGGCGGACTTGCGGGAAGCCGAAAGCTTGGCCGCGACGGGCGCCGCGACGAACGCGCGGGTGGCAGACATGGCAGACATTGTGCCGAGAGTGTGCGAGCAGACGAGGACGTGTGCCGCAGGTGTCGTGCGAGCGAGAGTGGCGCTCGGGTCGCGCGAACGCGGAGGGGTATTCGTCGCGCGATCGATTCCAGACCTACAACCTATTCGAGGCCAAACACTCAAAACGCTTGCGAACCGTCGATTCCTGAATCGGCGGCGGCGAGGATCAGTGGATAGAGAATCGGTTGGTTTCGAAACTCTCGAAAAATCCACAACTTTATAGCGCCACGCGCCAACAAACACACCCCCACGTCAGCAGTCGCCTCAGAGCCTCGACGCCGCGCGCTTCCCCGCGGGCGTCACCACCACCTTCCCCACCGCCCGTCGCTCCGCGATCGTCCGAAACCCCTCGTGCGCGTCGTCCAGGCCGAACGCGTGACTCACGCGGACCACGCAGCGCCCAGCCGCGAGCATCGAATACACCTCCTTCAGCGACTCGGCGAGCTCTTCCGGCGCGCGCGCCGCGTGCGAGCCCCAGTACACGCCGCGCACCGACAGGTTCTTCACCAGCGGAACGTTCATCGCGAGACGCGGGACGTCCCCGCTGGCGAACCCGATCACGAGCGCGACGCCGCCCCATTTCAAGCATCGCAGTCCATTCGAGAAGCCGTCCCCCCCAACCGGATCGAACATAACATCTACCCCCCCCGGTGAAATCTTCCCCACCGCCGCCTTGAGCCCCGCGTAATCGTCCTTGCGCGCGCCTCCCTTCGAGTGCAGGGTCGAGGCGTCGATGCGGTGGTCCGCGCCCGCGTCTTCGAGCGCTCCCATCTTACCGGCGCCGTTTGCGACGGCGACGACGACGGCGCCGAGAGCCTTCGCCACCTGCACCGCCGCGAGACCGACGCCGCCCGCGGCGCCCAGGACGAGCACCGTCTGGCCCGGCGTGACCCGCGCGTATCGGGTGAGGGCGAGGTGCGCGGTCCCGAAGGCGACCGGAAACGCGGCCGCCTGCGCGAGGCTCACGCCCGCGGGCACCGGAAAGCACATGCGCTTGGGGATGACGCATTCCTCCGCCATCGCGCCCCCGCCCATCGTCACCCCCGCGACGCGGTCGCCCACCTTGAGTCCGCGGACGTCGGCGCCGCTCTCGGTGACGACGCCCGCGCACTCGCCGCCCGGAATGAACGGCATGCGGGGCTTCTCCTGGTACGAGCCCTGGACCATCAAGACGTCGGCGAAATTCAGACTCGCCGCGTCGACCCTCACCTTGACCCCGTCCGCCGGGCATCTCGGCGATGGAACGTCCTCGACGGCCAACGCGCCCCCCTCGGATCGGGGTTTGGTCGGATCCCCGAGCGCCCGGCACAGCACCGCCCTCATCCGCGTCCCGCTCTCGCGCGCACGGTCGCGCGGTTCGCCCCTTATCGCTCTCGCTTCCCAATGACTGCCGAGACGGAACCGCCTCCGAGACTCGACTCGCGCGACTGTCGAACCGTTCCAAGAAAATAACAAACACTCCTCAGAGCCGGAGGGCGCTCATGGAGGCCCTGTACGGGTCGCTGCCGGGCTTCGGCTCCGCGGCGAAGAACGATGTCGACGCTCCGATCGCGTTCTTCGACTGCATATACGTCGGAACCCCCGGCGGGGACTCGGCGTCGGGCTCTCCGAAGAGCCCAAACTCGGTGATGGCTTCAAACGGCGCCAACGGGGCAGCCCCGCGAGGAGGCGCAGCTAGGAACTCCCGGGGTTTAGGAGAGAAACCCGAGTGTCTCCCGCCGCACGTGGGGCGCATCGGCGTCTACCGCAAGTTCGCGATGTTCCGCGCGGACATGTTCGACCTGGACGACACCACCGTGCTGCTGCCGCGATCGCAGGTGCGACGCGTGGACGCGAACGGCAAGTACGCCGTCTGCGTCGTCGACTGGCACGGCGCGCCGCACGAGTTCCAGCTCCCGAAGCTGTCGAAAGAGCTGTACCGCGTGTTGGTCAGGGAGTGGGCGCTCACGGAGGGGACGTTCGCGAACAAGCGCGGCGCCAGCGCGGTCAACGACCGCGTGTTGGACCCCGCCAAAGACGGCCCGCGGAGGATACTGGGCGAACTCGTAGAGGACGGCTCGCTCGCGGCGATGAAGGCCAGGGCGGACCTCGACGCGCGCCGGCGGTCGGCGCTGCGACGCATAGCGGCATCCGTCGGGCGCGGGTACGAGCGGTGCGCGAACGTGTACCGCCGCGCGCGCGAGGCGTATCTAGAGGCGGAGCGATTTCTCTTCCCTCCGGAACCGCCGCCGCCGCCGGAACTTCACACGGTGGACGTTCGAGCGAAGACGGACGCGTGCATGTTCTTAAAAATCGTCGCCGCGGAGGGGCTGCTCGCGATGGACGCGGGTGGGACGTCGGACCCGTTCGCCACCGCCCGGTGGGGCTCGCTCGAGTGCAAAACCGAGGTCGTGTACGAGACCACCAGTCCGATTTGGGACGAGACATTCGTGTTCAACCTTGGAACCTCGACTTCCGACGTGATAGAGGAGGACGTCAACCTGTGTTTGTACGACTACGACCTGGCGCTGAACGATTTCCTAGGCTTTTGTCGCGTGGACCTGAGGGGTAAGAGGTTGAGTCAACCCGGCGATTGGAGCAAGGAGCCGCGGTGGTACAACGTCGGCGCGCTGCCGGCGGATTACGAGGAAAAGTCTGGGTTCGACTGGGGACGGCTCAAGGACCAGCTGATGTTCTGGGAGGGTAAGCGGACGTACACCGGTCGGGTTAAGATCGCGTGCTGGGTCGGGTCGCGGACGGACCTGGAGATGCGCACGGCGGAGCACCCGCGGGCTTGGCGCGCGGCGGAGGCGTCTCGATCTGAGCCCAAGTATTACGTCGAGCCGCTCACCGCCGCGTTGCACGTGACCGTGTTCCGGGCGCGCGAGATCTTGCCTATGGACGGGTCGAGGGACGACCCGGGCGGGCTCTCGGATCCGTACTGCGAGGTGACGCTGGAGCACGAGAAGACGGCGCGGTTCGAGACGGAGCAGACCCACTTCATAGACGACACGGACTCGCCGGAGTGGGACAGGAAGTTTTCCTTCGTGGTGTCTCGTCCGTACACGGCGTCGACGCTGTGGTTCAAGGTGTACGACTACGACGGCGGGTTCGATCAGCTCATCGGGACCGTGAAGATCAAGTGCGAGGACCTGGACATACACGAGGGGCTCGCCAAGCCGCCGCCGGCTAAGTGGTACACCCTGCTGGACGCGAGCGGGAAAGATAAGACCAAAGACGGCGACCCCTACGGCGACGTGCTCATACAGGCGTACATCGACGAGGAGTACCTGCACCACATGCACCTGCAGAAGGTACGGGTCAGCGACGAACCCGACCTCGGCCGGCTCGAGGTGGACGTCTTCAAGCTGCACGAGCTCGACGACGGGATCAAAGACGTCTTCGTCGTCATCAAGTACGGACCGTACTGGTCCACGCTGCCCACGATTGAGGACGCGGACGACGCGAGGTACGACCTCCGCTCAATCTTCCCCGTCATCGACTTTCACGTCCCGGTGGTCATCGCGGCGTTCGCCGGGGTCGGGGACGCTCCGAAACTTTTGGGGAAGATCAAAGTTCCGGTGGCTGCGCTGGAGAGCAACCAGCGGTACTTCAAGGTGGTGGACATGGGAGCCGTCAACGCGGCGACGGGCGAGGTGGAGAAGGGCGGCAAGTTGGACGTGGCGCTGACGTATCGCCGCGACGCCGGGACCATCGCGAGCGGCGTGACGCTCGCGAGGCAGTACGTCAAACCCGTGTGCCAAGACAAGTGGTACTATAACCCCATACCCGAGACGGAGCAGGAGAAGGTCGCGAAGCGCCACAAGGACCTGGTGATTTACCAGCTCGGCCTGAGCGAACCGCCGGTGAATGTGAGCATCGCGAAGGAGATGCTGGACTACAACAGACACGAGTTCAACGCGAGGATGATCCAGACGTCGATCGCGCGCTTGCAGTGCGTCGCGGCCGAGGGCATCGCGATTGGCAACGCCGTCAACGACCTCCTCGGCTGGAAGCACTTCCACGTCACCGCCTCGTTGCAGGCGGTGTTGTTCCTCATGATCAATTACCCTCGACTGATCATCCCGGGGATACTGATACTGATCGGGTCCATACCTCTGGCGCTCTACCCGACGAGGCGGAAACGGGCGCTCGATCAGATCAGCATGGACTACGACGTATCCGTGGGGAAGTTGCCGCCGCATTTGGACATCCTGCTCAACGGCGATTCGCTGACGAACGAAGAGGTCAAGGCGCGCGAACGCGAGCAGAAGGAACGCGAAGCCGCGGACAAGAAGGCGGAGGAGGCGAGGCTTCGCGCGGAGAGCGAGGCCGCGGCACAGCGCGCGGAGGAGGAGGCTGAGGCCATCGCCGCCATCTTAGCCGAGGCTGACGCCGAGAGCGAAGCCGACTCGGACAACGACGACGCGGCGCAGCAGGCGCCCAAGATGGCGGGCAGCATGAACCCCTTCGCGTCGCTCATGAAGCAGTACGAGGAGCTCACCACGATGATCGCGAGCATTCAGACCACGATGGACGACGTCGCGACGGTGTTGGAGCAGATCCTCGGGGTGTTGACGTGGAAGGAACCCAGGGTCACGTTCGTCGCAATGGCGGCGCTGGTGGGGACCGGGTTGGCGTTTTTCGTCTCGCAGTTCGTGGTCGAGTGGACGCTGTTCGTCGTGTGGCTGGTGGGCAAGAAGGCTGTGGGCGCCACGTCGGGCGCGGCTTCCTCAGCGAGCGCCGACGCTTGGGCCAAAGCCGTCGATTTCATCTCCGAGTGCTGGGAATACCTTTGGGATAACTACATCGAGGGCCCGTACACGTGGGCGGCGTACACGGTCACGGTGACGATGGCCACGACGACAAACTCGGTCATGTACGCGTGGTCGTTCGTCACGTTGACCCGCGTGTTCAAGGCGACCCGCTTCGTCGTCTCGCTGTGCGTTTTATACGAGCTTCGGCACCCCGCCGTGTTTCCAGACGCGAGGACTGAGTTTAAGAAGGCGTCCGGAACCGCCTCCAGAGACGATGCCGGCGCCGACGAGAAGCGCCGTCAACTCTCTGGCGGGGACGTCAACGACGAGGCGAACAAGGCGGCGCACGCGAACGACGGCAAGGAGATCGGAACTGGAAAAAAAGGAGATCTGGGAGATCGAAAAAAAAGCGACGCGGAGGCGGAGGCGGAGGCGGAGCGCGAAAGGCGGCGCGCGGCGCGGGCCAAGAAAAAAGCCGAGCGAAAGAGGCAGAAGGAGATCGAGGATGCGGCGAAGAGGGCGAGGGCGGAGGGGACGGAGGTCATAGACAACCGACCTCTCGCGCCCCTCAACGCGCTGTTTCGCATCCCGTCCAAATCGTACCGAATCTTGTAGCGAAGCCCGCGGCGACGAAGGCGAGGATGGATTTTGTGCGACACCGAATAACGCTCTCGTTCGAAACGCGCGCGAATCCCGCGTCGAGCTATGTTGAGCTATTGAGCCGGGGCGGCGTCGTCGTCGCCCATCTGCTCGAGAAGCCTGGTCAGCATGGCCTTCTCTTCCGCGAACTGCTCGTCCTCGCGGTCGTTTTGAAAGTTGGCCAGGTACCCCATCAGCTTCTCCTGGTTCTTCTTCAGGATGGCCACGACCGGCGGGGGTTTTTGCGGGTTGGCGACGAACACTTTGAACACGTGGAACGCCTCGAACTGTATGCTCCTCGCCTCGTCTCGCAGCAGGTTCATCATCAAACACAGGTTCTCGACGCCGCCGATGTATCTGAGCATCGAGGACAAGTTGGCGCGATCGAGCAACAGTTCCGACAGGAGCTTGAGCGACTGCCGCCTCGTGACGTAGTTTCCCTTCTCCAGCATCTGGTTGTACGCGCCGAAGAACGCGTCGAAGTTCTTCTCGAGGTATTCGCTGACCAACGCCTTGTGTCTGGTGAGAATCTCGCGAAACGACGCCGCCGCGTCTGACGCAATCTCGAACGACGCCGACTGCATGTACTCGAACATCTTGGCGAATCCCGGCGAGTAGAGAATGCGCCGGCACAATGGTTCGTACCTCGCCATCTCCCGCAGCATCGTCCCGTAGGTCAGCGCGGTGTTGTCGTTCCCCACGGTCTGGTCCCCCAGCTCGCTTCCCGTCAGGCATCGCTCCACGACGCCCGGCTTGCTCTCGAGGTACGCCACGAACGGGAGCCTCTCGTCGGGCTCGAGCGGGTGCCTGACGAGGGCGTTGAACACGGCGGCGGCGTCCTTCCTGGATTCGAAGAAGAGCTTCGGAAGGTGGATGACGACCGCCGCGAGGAGCCCCTCGGAGGCGAACACGGCCTCGGCGAGCTGCGATTGAAGCGCGGGATCCGGCGGATTCTCGCCGTCGCCGTACATCATCGCCCTCATGTCTCCGAGGTACTTGCCGCACGATTCCTGATCTTTTTCCGCCCCCGAGCCCTTCAGGTGGTCAAGTGCATTCGCGAGTTTGAGCGCGAGCTCCTTGGGCGTGCGTTTGTGCTTCTTGAACAAGCTCGTCATCGCTGCTCCCTGTCGTCACCCGTCCCCCTGTGTTCACTCCTTCCCTTTCTCTGTTTCCTCAGATCGCCTCGCAATCGACGGGGTGACACCGGCGGTTGGCTCGGGTCCACCTTTGCGGTTCGGCGGCGTAGACGACGCGATGAGCCCCGATGGGACGGTCTCGGCGCGTGTGGGAGTCTTCGAGTGCCCCTGGCGAGTGATGAAGCGTCGGTTCTGGCCGGGGCGCTCTTTCTCAGGCCAGGTCCGAGAAACGTGTTTGAACGATGTTGCGAGCCCCACTGCCGAGTCAACATCAAACGGCACCCGCTCGTTTCCGCATCAGTGGACGTGCTTTGGAGGGGCATAGGAGGGACGGGCATTGGAGGGGAGGGCACGGCGCTGTCTACGTTTCCAACATGGCGCCCATCACCCTCGACATGATCCGCCGCCGGGCGGAGCACAACGAGGGCATGGTGGGCAACCTCGAGGAGATCGCGCTGCACCAGCAGGAGATCGAGAAGATCGAGGCGCTAGGCCAGATCTGCCGCCACCTCAAGATCCTCTACATGCAGAACAACCTCATCTCCAAGCTCCAGAATCTGCACAGGCTCAAGGAGCTCGAGTACCTCAACATGGCTCTCAACAACGTGACGAAGATCGAGAACCTGCAGCGATGCGAGAGCCTGCAGAAGCTGGACCTCACGATGAACTTCATCACGAAGGCGTCGCTGCTCACCGTGCACACGCTGGACGCTTGCCCAAAACTGGACGACCTGTACCTCATGGGCAACCCGTGCGCGGACTTTGGCGGGTACCGCGCCTTCGTCATCGGCACCTTACCCCAACTCAGGCGCCTGGACGGTAAGGACGTCACGCCCTCCGAGCGCATCCTGAGCAAACAGGAACTGCCGCGGGTCACGGAGCGACTGATGAAGGAGCTCCGCGCCGACGGCGTGGACATCGAGGAGGCGTCCAGGGTATCCGACGCCAGGGACCTGGGACCGGACGAGGACGACATCGCGGAGGTGCTCGCCATGCCCGAGGACGAGAGGCCGTGGACGGCGGCGACGCGCGTCGCCGAGCAGAGGGAGTTCGCCGCGCAGAGGGACGCCAACGAGGAGAGTAAACGCGAGCACAACAAGCGCTTGTTCAACCCCGCCGGCACGAAGAAACAGCCACGAAGAGAGGGCTTCCCCGATCTGCCGGACGACCTGGACGACGTGAAGCAGTGCAACGAGCCGGGGCTGACGTTCAGGTTGGACGACAGCGACGACGGCGACGCGGTGGTGTTGGACTGCGTCGTGGGAAAGTACATGGACACGAGTCTCATCGACGTGGACGTTCAGACCCGGCTCGTTCGCGTGCTCGTGAAGGGGAAGATGCTGTGCCTGGTGCTGCCGGAGGAGGTGAAGCCGGACGCGAGCACCGCGCAGCGCTCGAAGGTGACCGGCGCGCTCGTGGTGACGATGCCGAAGGCTTTCCGAAAGCCCAAGCGCGGCGAGGAGAAAAAAGACGAGTACGTGGTCGACGGCGGCGGGGGCGTCGAGGGTTCGAAAGGTGGGGTCGGCGGTTCGAACCCTGGGAAGGGCGCCGACGCGAAGAACGCGAAGAACGCGAAGAACCCCCGGAGTCTGATCAAGGAGCTGGGCGGGGTGAGCATACGCGGCATCGTGCGGGACGCGCACACGGCGGACATCGGCGGGTTCACCATCGCGGAGTCCGTCAGGACCGCGGCGCCGGCGACGCCAGCTGTGCAGGTGCAGGTGCTCGACTCCGACGACGACGAGCCCCCGCCGCTCTGACGGCGTATACGCATAGTCCCTAGCTAGTAGGAGGCGAATGGCGCGTGAATCGAGCGCGTGCGTGTTAGATGTTACAGACAACGAGGGTTTCCCGAGCGAGATTGCCCACTCACTTCTTCTTCATGGGCTTCGAGCTCACAGCTTTCCCGGTGACCTTCTCGAAGACGGCGCCTCCGACGAGGAAGATCGTCAGGAGCAGCGCTGGGCCGAGGACGAACCCACCGGGCGCGAAGTACCACCCGAACCACGCGTCGCTCCTCGCCAGCTCCACGAGCTCGGGCGTCGCGGCGAGGACGGGGGAGGACGCCAAGATGCCCGCGGATCCGACGACGACGCGTCGAGCGCGCGGCGGCGATCGCGACGCCGCGGACGCGACGCGGCGGTGCGCGACGGGCTTCGCGATGTGTGCGCCGACGCGGACGCGCGTTTGGACGATGGACGCTGCGTGAGACATGGACTACGCCACAGCTGTCGCGCGCCTCCGAGTGACGCTCCGTCAAATATCCATGGCTTTCGTCGCTCTTATCGAAACCGTCCAGTCCACCACGTGCACTCCTCGTGGCACAGACCCCGCGGGTCCGAAAGCGCCCGCTCGGCCCTCGCAGCCGCGCTCACGACAGTCGAGATGGTCGTCGCGACGCATCGCGCGCTCGTCGCTCGCCTCGCGCCGCGCCTGGCCCGCGCGCGTCTCGCGCCCGCGACCGGCGCGCCATCGCCCGCGACGAAAGAGCCGATTTCCGAGGGTTTCGTCACGTCGCGAGGGGGCGCGTCGTGCCGTGCCGCCGGCGCCGCGCGGACCCTCGCGTGGACCACCGCGCCGAGCTCCGCGTCATCCACACGGGGACCCGCGCTCTTCCGCGCGCGCGCATCGCACCGCGCGCGGCATCCTCGGCCGCGCGGCGTCCTCGCGACGCCGCTCCGCGCGTCCGCCGATGGACCCGCCGCCGCCCCCGCGCATCCTCCCTCCGCGCGCGAGATATCGTCCTCCGCCGTCGTGTGCTACGGCAAGCCCGCGCCGGGCGTCAACGTCACGCACCAGCTCATCACCTTCTTCAGGTTCACCGAGCTGAAAGACCCGAACGCGGAGGTGGAGGCGCACCACGCGTACATCGCCGAGAACGGACTCGAAATCCGTGGACGCATCTACGTCAACGAGCAAGGCATCAACGCGCAGATGAGCGGTAAAGGAACCGACGGCGAGACCTACGCGCGCTGGGTCGAATCCCGCCCGGGTTTCGGCGGCATGCGCATCAGCGTCTACCCCACCGACGCGCACGGCCACCCGAAGCTGTCGCTGCGATACAAGCCGCAGCTGGTGCAACTGGAGGGGGGCACCGCGCACCTTCCGCTGCACGACCCGAACGCGAGGGCGAAGCCGCTGAAGCCCGCGGAGTGGCACGACATGCTCGGGAAGGTGATCGAGCGGCGGGCGGACGCGCCGGTGCTCCTGGACGTTCGCAACGGGTACGAGTGGGACGTCGGTCACTTTAAAGGCGCGCAGCGTCCGGTGCAGGAGTCCTTTCGAGAGACTGTGGAGACCAACGTGGACGACGTCGTCGGGCCTCTGTCGGGAGTGGACAAGGATAAGCCCATCATGATGTACTGCACGGGGGGGATTCGGTGCGACGTGTACAGCACGGTCCTGAAACAGCAGGGGTACTCCAACGTGTTCACGCTCGAGGGCGGAGTCCAGGCGTACTTTGAGGAATTCGGAGAGCGGGAGGATCAGCGGTGGGACGACCACCTGTTCGTCTTTGACAGCCGGCTGGCGATGACCCCGGGGGGTTTACCCGCCTCCGAAGCCGGCGCCGAGGCCGCGACACTGGAGTGCTACTGCTGTAAGGAGAAAAAAGCGCCGCCGCCGCACAGGAACTGCCCGAACGTCGATTGCAACAGGCTGTTTCTGGTGTGTCCGGCGTGCACGTCGAAATACGGCGGTTTTTGCTGCCCCGAGTGCGGCAAGGCTTCGCACGTCCGTCCGGCGCTCTTACAGCCGGGGCGGTACCAGCGGTACGCCCACTACACCGAGGGTGAGGCGATGTCGCGCGCCTCGCGGCGCGGGCCCGGGCGGCAGCAGAGACGCGAGCGCAGACGCATGCGCAAGCGTCTGGAGGCTGCGAAGAGAACCGCGGAGGCGGTGGCGAGAGGCGAGACCCCGCGGGATTTGATCCGCGCGGTGCGGGTCCTGGAGAAGGCTGCGGAGAACCCGGCGGAGTTCGGCGGCCCCGCGAGTGGTGAGTTCGTCGGCGAGGGCACCGGGACGCTCGCGGCGAGGACGCGCGGCATAATCAGAGCCGCGGGTCTCGACGAGGAGAGCGTCGGCGGGTACGACTCTGGCGCGGGATCGTTCATCGAGGAGGGCGGCGGCGACGATCGGTACGTCATCGCCCGCGCGAGGCTGAGGGAGGCGGCGGAGGCGATCGCGGCGGGGCGTGTCCCGGGCGTGGACCTGAGGGATCTCGTGGGGGAGACGGCCGCGCCGGTGGAGGACGCCGAGGCCGAGGCTAACCAACCGTGAGGCGACGAAATCCTCGAGACGTTGAGATAATATTCATTTTGTCATTACACTCGTGCGAGGTCCGGCGGTTGATATGCGTGTTACGCGGCCGGACGAGTCTTGATAATGCGCGGTACATGCGTGTGTGCTGTCGGCGCGGCGGTCCCCACGCCGCGCTCTGAAAGAATCGAGGATATTAAGGATCGCCTCGAGGACGAACGGCTGCGAAAAAAAACTCAGTTCGCGGCGGGCGATTTCGCCTCGGCGTCGACGACGCTCAGGGCGTCGCGCCCGTCCATGGATCTCATCGCGACCGCGGCGTCACCGCCCTTGGCGAACTTCACGGTCGCCTCGCCGCCTCCCTCCTCGAGAACCACCTCCAACACCGCCCCGTGCGGGGCGAAATTTTTGTAAACCCAGAGCTCGTCAGCGCCCGCGGGAAGCCCCGAGACGGCGAGAGCGCGGGGTCGGTCCGCGATCGACGGACCCGATCGATCGACGACGCCCGAGCCCCGCCCGCCGCCGAAGGGCACGAACGCCGCGACGTCGTCCTCGGCGTCCTCGAGAGAGTCCAGGAGGTGCGCGGCTTCCGCGGCGGAGATCCCCGGAGTCTCCGCACGGTCGAGCGGGTCCGACGACGACGTCGTACCCGGTCCGCCGCCGCCGCCCGCCGCCGCGCGCCCGCCCATCGCGGACCACAGGCCGTCCTTGTCGTACGACCCCACGGGCGACACCACGTTGGGCAGAGACGACGCCGACGCCGACGCGAAGGATCCCGGCCCGAACGCGTTGCCCCCGCGGACGCTGCTCCCGCGGCTGGACTTGTCGAGCGCGGACGCCGCCGGGGCGCCGGTGCCGAAGGTTATGCCCTGGGTGCTCGGCCCCGTGGCGAGCGAGGGGGAACCCGCGATGTCCATGCCCCCGGCGAACATGGCGGAGAGGCCGCCGACGCCGTTGACCCCGCCGTCGACCCCGCCGCCGCCGCCGCGCTGCTGCTGCTGCTGCTGCTGCTGCTGCTGCTGCTGCTGCTTTTGCTGCTGCTGGAGCGCGTTGAGCGCGCCGCCAAACCCCGACGCGTTCCCGCCGTTGACGCCCCCGCCCAGGCCGCCGTTGGAGATGTACGGGCTGTGGCTCCCGCGCCTGAAGCTGTCGTCGCCGTAGGAGCTCGCGCTGTCCACGCTGCCGACGTGAAACGACCCGCTCCGGAACGAGCCATCCCCCGTCGCCGCCATCTGCTGCTGCTGCTGCTGCTGGAGCAGCGCCGCCGCCGCGACGGCGTTCTGCCGCGCGAGCAGCATGGACGCGATGTCCAGGGACCCGTGCGCGGACCCTCCCGCCGCGGCGGCGTTGTTCGCCATGAGGCTGATCAGCGCGGTGCCCGGCGACACCACGCCCGGGTGATGCTGCGATCCGCCGCGAAAACTGGAATCCCTCGAACCCGCGCCGCCGCCGCCCGCGCCGGGTATGTCCACCAAGCCGTTGCCGATGGACCCGCCCAGGCCGTTCATCCCGTGCCCGCTTCCACCCACCGCGGACCCGCCCCCGGGCAGCGCCGCGAGGTTCCGCTCGGACTTGGACGACCGTCGCGTCTTCGAGTGCGAGTCGGCGAAGCGAATCACCAGCGGGACCTGCCCACCCGCGGGGACTCTGCCGTTGGCGGTGACCACCGCGCTGGCGGCCTGCTCCATGGACGAGAAGCGGATCAGCGCGCCGGCGGTGGTGGTGCCCGACGCGTGCAGTAGGCGGCACTCGATGATCGTCCCGAAGATCTTGAAGAACGCGCGGAGCTCCACCTCGGTCCACAGCGGGGGCAAACCTTTGACGTAGATGTTGTCGGATATCGTGCCGACGCCCGACGCGGCGGTGGTGGCGCTGCTGTCGGAGTTTGCGAACTTGACCTCCAGGACCTTGCCGCGGATGACCTTGCCGTTCATCTCCTTGATCGCCGCCTCGGCCTGGTGAACCTGCACGAACTTGACGAAGCCGAACCCCCTGGAGGAGTTGGTGCTGACGTCGCGGATCACGCAGCACGATTCCACCGCGCCAAATTTGTCGAAGACACCCTTGAGCGTGAGCTCGTCGACGTCCTCGGAGAGGTTCTTGACGTAGACGTTGGAGTGCTGCGATCCTCCGTTGGACGCGCCGTGCGCGGGGGAACCCGGCCCGGAGGAGAGGTTATCCATGCTGCCGTTGCGCGAGCTGCCCCTCATTTTCCACCGCCCCCTGCCCGACCCTCACGGCGACGCCCGGGCGGTCGGAAATGCGCGCCTCCTCCACGCGGGGCGCCGGGTTTCGCGAGCGCCGTCCCAAGCGGGTTCGGACGCGCGGTTCCCCGTCGCGGCTCACGCGCGCGCCGACCGCAGTCGCCGACGCCGCGCCGGTGGATGCGCTACCGCGACCGGAGAGACGCCCCGAGCGTGCCCCAACGCTTCGCCGGGGCGCCTTTCCCGCGGGAAAATAAATAAAATGTGTGTGTGGGCGCGAGGCGACGATCGGAAGATCACCCGCGCGACCGACCCGCCGGCGGGCTCTCACCCGAGGCGCTCCGAGGGAACCGCGCTGGCGC
>MDTE01137939.1_pt1 | contig 19238 bp, 12 predicted proteins | sample 811231 | NCBI WGS metagenome assembly MDTE01 (sample SAMN05326651, study PRJNA326480) | marine metagenome | isolation source: seawater | place: Indian Ocean: Red Sea | collected 2010 | reverse complement strand
GTGTTGTGGGTTGGACAGAAACAGAGCGGGCCCCGAGAAAGAGGGAGTTGAGGGAATACCGTTATCGCGATCTTTCCCCGCGTGCGGGAATGAATGTCGTGCTCACCTTGGATGCCGGTCTTCAGGCCATTGTTGAGGAGGAGTTGGTCAAGGGGGTTGAAACTTCCCGGCCGCGAAGCGCTTCCATCGTTCTGGTGCGACCTCAAACAGGTGAAATTCTAGCAATGGCCAGTTACCCCACTTTTAACCCCAATGCCCCGGCAACGGCGAAAGGGGCGGAGTCGGCTGACAAGAATCGAGCCATCAGTGATCAATTTGAACCAGGAAGCACGTTCAAGATTGTTTCCATTGCCTCGGCCTTGAGCGAAGGAACTTCGGGTTTAAATGACAAGGTTTTCTGCGAAAATGGTCGTTTTTCCAATGGTCGGTGGAGCCTGACCGATGACCACGGCTATGGTTCGCTGTCGGTCATGGAGGTCCTTGCCAAGTCCAGCAATATCGGAACCTACAAAATCATACGAGGAGTCGGGCCGAGGCGTTTCCATCAATACATCAATGACTTTGGTTTTGGTGAAAAAACCGGCATTCAACTTCCTGGAGAATTATCTGGAACCGTTCATCACGTGAAGCACTGGCGCGATGTGACCATGTCGCGGGTGGCCATTGGCTACACCATTTCCGTGACACCGCTTCAAATCACGATGGCCATGGCTGCCATTGCCAACGGTGGAAAACTCATGCAGCCCATGATTATTGATCGTATTGAATATCCAGATGGTCGGGTGATGTCGCAATACGATCCTCACGTCGTGCGCCAGGTTCTGACAACATCCTCAACGCGTGCACTGACCCAAGCACTGACTCGCGTGGCCAGTGAGCATGGTACCGCCCGCCGGGCTCAACTTGAAGATTACACGGTAGCCGGTAAAACCGGCACGGCGCGCAAGATTGTGGATGGCCATTATTCCTATTCCAAGCACCTCGCCTCTTTTGTTGGGTTTTTGCCTGCAGAATCTCCTGAAATTTGTATCTCGGTTCTTTTCAACGAGCCCGAAGGGACGGGTTATGGAGGCATTCACTCCGCCCCGGTATTCAAGTCGATTGCCCAAAGAGCCGCCAATTATCTGAACCTCAAGCCCAGCGAGTGGTACCTCCCTGCGGACCAAATGCCGGAAGAGCTGGTCGTCCAAAGTCGCGCCGTCAACTTTTAGAGGGATGATGCCATTACGAGCCCACCAGTTGATTGTTTTTTATGTCTCGGGCGTTGTTCACTCCAGCCTCCTGGGAGGGTGTGGTTTTTTTCAAAGGTTTCTCGCGCTTCCCAGGGTTGCCATGGAGAAAACAGGAGACCCTCAGAAAGGCTGCGTGCTATGAAGATGTCTCCTTTTTCCTGTGAGGAAGTCGCTCAAGCCGTCGGCGGCCGCTTGAGATCGCCTGCGAAGAAGCAAGTGCTCACGGGCGTCAGCACGGACTCCAGGAATCTTGGTAGACAGGATCTTTTCGTGGCTCTTCGGGGGCCACTTCATGATGCCCACCGCTTCATCCGTCCTGAGATGCAGCCTTTGCCAGGGGGCGTGGTGGTCGAGGAAGGTCGGATACCTCCATCGATGTCCTTGCCCATGATTGAGGTCGAGGACACACGTCGCGCTTTGGGGGATTTGGCCCAATGGTATCGGTCTCTTTTCCAGATCCCGATCATCGGTATCACAGGTTCCAATGGCAAAACATCCACCAAGGCCTTTCTGCATGCGGCACTTTCGCATCACGGTGTCACTGAATCGAGCCCAGCGAGTTTCAATAACGATATTGGTGTGCCGCTGACTTTGTGCCGGTTGAACTCCAAGTGCGAGTATCTGGTCGTTGAGATTGGGACCAATCATCCCGGCGAAATCGCCCACCTGTCGCACATGGCCCGGCCCACCTATGGAATAGTTACTTCCATAGGCGGTTCCCACTTAGGGCATTTTGGCAGCCTGGATGCCATCGAAAGGGAGAAGGGTGCCTTGGCTGAATCGCTCTCCGAGAGCGGGTGGCTCTTTCTCAATGGGAATTGCCCCAAAACTTCCCGACTCGGCGCACGCACCAAGGCACGGGTCGTGAGCGTCGGTACGCACCCGGGAATGACCTTTCAAATAGATGCTATTTCAGTGGATGCCAAGGGAACTTCCTTTGCCGTACATGCAGCGGGCTTTGGTGTCTCAGAACAAGTGCGTCTTCCGGTGCCTGGTCGACATCAGGCCATCAATGCAGGATTGGCTTTTGCGGCGGGTGTCTGCCTTGGGGCTGATCCGAAGGTGCTTTGTCGTGGTTTGGAAGAAGCATCCCTTCCCGGCATGCGCATGGCGCACACCACGGTGGGCTCTTTATCCATTTGGAATGATGCCTACAACGCCAATGAAGACTCGAGCATTGCGGCCATGGAGACCTTCGAACAAGTCAGTGAGTCGCATCGTAGAAAGGTTTGTGTGCTGGGGGAGCTCATGGAGTTGGGGGACCATGCAGAAGGCGTTTATCAGCGTTTGGGAATGGAGGCAGTCAAACGCTCCTTTGATTGTTGCGTGGCTATCGGGCAAGGGACGTATCCATGGTTTGAAACCATTCATGAAAGTTCCTCACAAATAGAGACGCACTTTTTCGAATCCACCTCCCAAGCGGTGTCTGATTTTTCCCAATGGGTGCGCCCGGATGACCAATGGTTGATGAAGGCTTCCAGAGGTGCACATCTGGAAGAGCTTTTACCTGCCTTGAAAAGCCATTCAACAGTCACCGATCAAGAAACCCAACCCAGGCTTCCCCTCTCCTCATGATTTATTATTTGCACGAATGGATTTTGCAGTGGAGTCAGGGAACCACGTGGGAGGATGCCCTTTCTCCGATACGCGTCTTCCGTTACATATCCGTGAGGAGTATTGGTGCGGTCATTACGGCCATGGCTTTCAGTTTGATCCTGGGGCCTCGCATCATTGCCTGGCTCAAGGATTTGAAGTTCCGCCAATTTTACGCAGATAAATCTGAGCAGGCGGGAGGCATGGTTCGCGTGACGGATAAAAAAGGAACTCCGACCATGGGGGGGGTCATGATCGTGTGTGCCATGGATTTCGCGGTCCTTCTCTGGGCGCAATGGAACGCCATGATTCTTCTTTGCCTGCTCTCCCTTATCGTGCTTTCGGCCCTCGGGTTCTACGATGACTACTTGAAGGTGACGCGACAGGATGCCGATGGCATCCAATCAAAGGTTAAATTATGGGTGCAGTTGATTTTGGGGGCTTCGGTAGCCATCTATCTCTTCCTGGTCCCATCCACTCGTCCCTTGATTGATGAAATCATGGTTCCTTTCTTCAAGGAACCGATGCTGGTCAATGCGCCCTTGGTCGGCATGGGGCTGACATTGTTGGCCATCATGGGTAGTTCCAACGCCGTGAATTTGACCGATGGCTTGGATGGTTTGGCCATTGGTTGCACCTTGATTGTGACGGGCGTCTTCATTGCCTTGACCTACATAGCAGGCAACGTCAACTGGTCAGATTATTTGCAGGTTCCCTACGTGTCGGGTGCTTCGGAATTGACCGTTTTCTGCTCTGCCATGATGGGCGCTTGTGTGGGGTTTCTTTGGTTCAACTGCCATCCGGCTCAGGTGTTCATGGGGGATACCGGATCTCTTGCGTTGGGGGGGGTACTCGGAATTATTGCCGTACTCATTCACCAACCGCTGATTCTGATGATCGCCGGGGGAGTGTTCGTGCTCGAAGCCCTCTCTGTCATGCTGCAGGTCAGTTTTTTCAAATATCACAAGCGCAAGACAGGAGTGGGCAAGCGTATTTTCTTGCGAGCTCCCCTGCATCATCATTTTGAACAGCTTGGCTGGCATGAAAATCAGGTCGTTATGCGATTTTACATCCTTGCTGGTTTATTCGCGAGCTTGGCTCTGCTGACCTTGAAGATACGCTAAACCCTTATTAGACCACCCAATGATGGACTGGAAACAACGAAAGATCCTGGTGCTTGGTGCTCGCTCACGAGGCCTGGCAACGGCCCGCTATTTGTTGGATAGCGGGGCCGAGGTCTACCTGTCGGATCCTGGCATTCAGCCGGAAGAGGTGTCCGGCCTGCCGCAATTGAAAGAAGTCGCCAAGGCCCAATGGTTGCCATGGGGCAAGCCAATAGAAACTTCTGTAGAAATAATGATTCAAGATCCCTCGGTTCAAGGGGACCCTGGATGCTCGCGGATGGTGCCAGAGGAGGAGGTGGCTGCGATGGGGGAACTCGAGTTCGGTTATCGGGAGAGTCAATGTCTCAACATTGCCATCGCAGGATCCAATGGCAAATCCAGCGCGGCAGCCTGCTTGAAGGCCATCATGGAATCCGGGCAGCGAGAAACCATGGTCGCCGGCCCCGAGGATGCACCGATTGCTGGAGTGATTACTCAAACAAGACAGTTGGATTTTCTGACACTCAAGCTGTCCCCTGAACAGTTGCAACAGACGACCTTTTTTCGGCCTTCGATCGCCCTGCTTCTCAATCTTGCCCCGCACCCGGACATGGTGGGGGATTCATTGGATGATGTATGCCGTCAAATGGCTCGATTGTTTGCCAATCAGCAGGCGCACGATTGGCTGATCATCCAAAGTGAGGCATTAGCCCGACTCCAAAGTTTGGGAATCCATATTCCGGGTAAGGTGATCAGTTTTTCGTCTCAGAATCGCCGCGCCGATGTGTTCATGGACCGTGGGCTTCTGATCAGCCGCATCAATGGTTGGTCGGGACCTTTGTTCAATATGGCAGAATGCCCATTGCAGGGAGAGCATCATGCTGAAAACGTGATGGCTGCCATGCTGGTGGGGCATATTTTGAAGATCTCCGTTGAGTCGATGAAGCTGGCCTTGAAACAACTGCATCCCTTGCCGTCGCGCGGGGAGCGGCTACGGGAACTCGATGGCGTGACCTACATCAACGACGCCAGTGCGTCCAATCCTCTGGCGCTGGACTGCTCTTTGAGGGCACTCAAGCCGCCCAAACCCAACGAACCCCATGTGTGGTTGATTGCGGGAGGAGATATCAGCTCGTTGGACTATCATCAGTTGGGTCCTCTGATTTCGCATCGTGTGAAGGGGGTTTTTCTGATTGGACCGGCCGGCAAGCATCTTCGGGCTGCCTGGAGTCTATTTGCGCCTTGTCAGATCAGTGAAGATTTATTACAAGCGTGTGAAGCAGTTAGCCGTAAAGCCTTACCCCACGACGTCGTTCTGTTGTCACCTGCTTGTTCCACTCTGGAATCCTTCCAGTCAGTGGATCGTCTTGGCGAGTTGTTCCGTAAAGTTGTATCCCAATTGAGTTCTAGTCGGGCACCCGATGATGCGCTACATGCGCACCGTCAAGGTGCAGTTTTCCATTCAAAGGAAGAGGATCGAATCTAAATGAAATTTGGATGGAGGCTTGGTTGGGAAACCACTTATGCGAAGTATTTTTCGAAAAAAATCAAAATAATGCTAAATTAGACTTTCATGAAACCGCGCAATCCGCAGAAGCCATCGGGCTCCCAACTGGAGCAGTTGCAACGCCGTAAAACGAAGGTGTTGTCCACGGTGTTCGTCATCGTGGCGGCCCATGTGCTCCCCATTACCGGATTGTTGCTCATGCAGGGTTGCAAGCCCGATGCTCAATCGATGGCTTCCAACACTGCCACCTCCGGCACGTCGGATCCACAGGATGCCTCATCCTCTGCATCCAAACAGAATCCGCAAGAGGAGATTTACAATGAATTTGTGGAGAAGGAGCAGGAAGTGACCATGCCCATCGCAGGCAATCCATCGGGCAACACAGCTCCCATTGCACCCGATCCGTCCACGGCCATTCAACCCGCTGAGGCGCCGGATCTTCAATCCGCTCCACCTAGCCAATGGGCCATCAAGCCTGCTGAGAAAAAAGCGGTTCCTGTTGAAGATCAAGCCAGCGATGAGGGTGCTAGCCCGTCCGATCCGTCCAGCGGCACTCCATCCTCTGTCGAGCGCAAACTCGTGGAACATGTGGTGCGTTCCGGAGAGGTGCTTGGGCGCATCGCACCGACCTATCAAACGACGGTCAAGGCCATCCTTGAAACCAATCCGGGCCTGGATCCCCGAAGACTTCAAGTCGGGCAGAAGCTGGTCATTCCTCAGGGAAGTTCGCCGACCCTTCAAGCCAGCAGCGCTTCGGCCGTCGTCGGGGACGCTCCCAAGACATCCGGTAAGACACACGTGGTTCAGGCTGGCGACTCGCTGAGTGCCATTGCCCGCACCTACGGTGTGAGCCTTGGCGCTCTCCGTGAAGCCAACAGCATTCGCTCTCACATCATTCACCCCGGGCAGGTGCTTTCCATACCGGTCAAAAACGTGGCTTCCGGGAAATAGTCCGCAAACGATCAATTCGAGCATCATCGATGGGTGACCTGGAAAGCAGAGGAATCGGCATCAAACAGGCGGCCTACCTGTTGATCTTCTGCGTTTCCCTGTTGCTGACCTTTGGCTCCGTCATGCTCTATAGTGCGAGCATGCACCAGGAGGGCAGTTTCCTCCTTGCCAAGCATCTCGTCTATGCATCGATGGGGCTCGCAGGGGCCGTCTTGTTGGCGTGGAAGGATTATCAATGGATGCGCCGCCATGCGCTCACGCTATTCCTTGCGGCTGTCGTGCTACTGGGTTTTATTTTTGTTTTTGGTGAGGTGAGAAACAATGCAAGGCGGTGGTTTGTGTTCGGCAACATCATCAGTTTTCAACCCTCAGAATTTGCCAAGCTCGCCCTCATTGTTTTTCTGGCATGGTATGGGGAGAAGTATGCCGAAAAAATGGGGTCATGGGGCCATGGCCTCCTGCTTCCCCTGATACCGGTGGGTTTGCTTTTGGGGCTCATCTTCAGTGAGCCGGATCGAGGCACCACTGTGCTTCTGGCGGCTCTTACTGCCGTTTTGCTCCTACTGGCCGGTTCGCGCTGGTTGGGTTTTGGGCTTTTATTTGTCATTGGTGTTGCGGGTCTTGTGTATATTTTTTCAACGCAAGCCACCCCCGGAGAACGTTTCATGGCCTGGTTGGATCCGGAAAAGCACAAGGAAGATCACGCTTACCAAATTTGGCAATCACTCCTGGCATTCGGCTCCGGTGGTTTGGAGGGCATGGGATTGGGAAGCGGGCGCATCAAAATCAACTTTTTGCCTGAACAACAGACCGATTTCATTTTTGCGGTGATCGGAGAGGAAATGGGACTTTTCGTGACGGTGGGGGTCGTTCTCGTATTCACGGTTTTCATCCTGTCGGGCCTTTTCATTGCCTGGAACGCGCGAGATCGATTTGGATTTCTCATGGCAGCCGGGGTGACATTTCTGATCGGCCTCCAGGCTTTCATCAACATGGCTGTGGTGACCAACACCCTTCCTAACAAGGGACTCTCACTCCCCTTCATCAGTTACGGAGGATCCAACCTTTTATTCATGATGGCTGGAGTTGGCGTCTTGGTGAGTGTTGCCAATCATTCCTTGCGCACCTACGGCCAGCATGGGCCTGTGCATGTGGAGTCCAATGATTTGTTTCAAGCATGAGTGAGGGTCTCCAAAAGAAGAGTTGCTCCTGGAAATTGGCCATTGCCTGCGGTGGAACCGGGGGTCATCTCTTTCCGGGATTGGCGATTGCGGATTGTCTGCACGAAGCGAATCACCAACCCACACTCATCCTCTCTGAAAAACCTATTGATCGGCTGGCCTCCGAAGACTCCTCCTACCCCAAGGTTTTTCTGAAGTCCCTAGGATGGCAATCAGGACAGCGGCTGCGATTTCTTGCCTTTTTTCCCCTGAGATTTCTGGATTGTCTCAAATGGATGTTTAAATATCGCCCGGATGCCGTGCTTGCGATGGGAGGTTTTACAAGCCTTGCTCCCACCCTGGCCGCCTTGTTGCTCAGGAGGCCGATTTTCTACCATGAAAGCAACACCATCCCCGGAAAAGCGGTTCGATGGCTGGCCAAGGTGGCGTCGCTGGGTTTTGTTGGCTTCGAATCTGCCAAAGCTCTGTTGAGCCCCGCGAGGGTTGTCTTGACCGGCACGCCAGTTCGCCGTGAGTTCAGATCCCTGGAACGGTCTTTCTGCTGTTCCGAATTGGGATTGGATCCTGAAAAACCCATCTTGCTGATCACCGGTGGCAGTCAGGGAGCCCTTGGGTTGAATCGGAAAATGATGCAGGCACTGCCGTGGCTCCATCAATCCTTGCCCCAATGCCAGGTCATCCACTTGTGCGGCATGCAGGAGGATCTTTCGAGCCTACGCAACGCCTACTCACAAGCCGCCATCAAGGCTCTGGTCCTTCCGTTCATGGAGCGGATGGAATTGGCCCTGGGGGCTGCGACTATGGCGATCGCTCGCTCAGGTGCTTCCTTCATTTCTGAAATGGCTGCAGCAGGCTGTCCCTCCCTGCTGATTCCCTATCCCCATTCGGCTGATGAGCATCAACGCGTCAACGCACGCACCTTGGCTGATGCCAACGCAGCCCTCTTCATGGATGAAAAGGAGATGACTCCCCAACGATTGATTGCAGCGATTGAACGGCTCTCCGCCGATATCCCTTTCAGGGAAAAGATCCAAGAAAATCTGCAAACATTCGATGCCCCGGATGCAGCTGCCAGAATCAGCGAGCAAATGGTTCATTACCTCAACTGTGGCGGATTTTTGGGACAGGATGCTTCAGCGTCCACCTTGTCCGCACCCTCAGGTGCCAAGCCAGCTTCTTCCATGCTGAACCCTGAGCGTTCGATGACCATGATGCCATGAATCCACCTTGTGCATCCACGACCCGTCATGACCACTCCTCTGGAGATCCAAGGCCCGTTGTTTCCGACTCCTGCCTGGAGGGTGAAGCCCGGGACTTGCGCCAACACCTCGGAGAAGATTCGGTGGTCAAGTTCCGCGAGCCGCTCGGGCCGAAGACAACCCTGAAGGTAGGGGGGGCTGCTGATCTTTATGTAATACCTGGTTGCCTGGAAGACCTGACAAAAACGCTTCAATGGGCTTTGACTTCCTCCAAAAAGGTGCATTTTTTGGGGAGAGGGTCCAATGTGCTGGTTCCAGATGAAGGAGTCAGAGGGGTTGTTGTCTCCCTCTCCAGCCAAGCTTTCCTGCGCCTTGAGGTGCAGGATCATCATCTTTGCGCGGGAGTAGGGGTCCGGCTCAAGCAGATCTCCGAGAAGGCCCGTCAACATGGTTTGTCCGGGCTGGAATTCCTGGAGGGCATTCCTGGATGTGTCGGGGGAGCTTTGAGAATGAATGCGGGTGCGATGGGTAAATGGACTTTCGATGCCTTGGTTTCCATGACGGTGATGGATCGATCGGGAAATCTCAGCACCTTGAAAAGTGAAGCGATCGAAACCACTTATCGAAGTTGCCCCATGCTGAGCGAACACATTGCCATTGAAGCGACTTTTGAAGCGTTGCCGGCATCCGAGGGGCAAGTGCGGGCCATCATGGATGTCTTTGCCACTCAACGGCGAGGCTCGCAACCCATTGGTGCCAGTGCCGGGTGTACTTTCAAAAATCCTGATACTTGTCCGGCGGGCAAATTAATCGAGGAGTTGGGCCTCAAGGGTCAAAGGCATGGACAGGCCATGGTTTCCGATGTCCATGGCAATTTCATTGTCAATCTCGGTGGAGCCACAGCGGCTGAGGTTCTCTCGCTCATCGACTTGATCCAAAAGCGGGCCAGAGAGGAGCGAGGTTTGGAACTGGAAGTTGAAGTGCAAATCCTTGGCCAATGAACACCAAACTCCAAATTGCGGTTTTGATGGGAGGGCCTTCTGAGGAAAGGGACGTTTCCCTTCGCTCTGGAAAAGCGGTGATGGCTGCCTTGCAGAGACAGGGTCATGCTGTGCATGCCGTCGACCCTTGTGAGGGGAAATTATCCTTGCCCACCCAAGTGGATGTGGCGTTCCTCGCCCTTCATGGCACCTATGGCGAAGATGGGCAAGTGCAGTCCGAATTACACCGACTGGGAGTGGCTTACACCGGGAGTGGGCCGGATGCCAGTCGCCTTGCCTTCGACAAGGCCAGTGCTAAGAAGGTGTTCATGGAACGGGGTCTGCCCACACCGGCTTTTGCCGTCATTTCCGATGCCGATCAGCTCATCCCTGAAGAGCTGTCCTTACCCTTGGTGGTCAAGCCTTCCTGCCAGGGATCCAGTGTGGGCCTTCACTTTGTTGAAAAAGAGGCACAGTGGCAGCCGGCCATTGAACAGGTTCTTTCCATGGGGGGCACCGCCCTGGTGGAGCAGTGTGTTCAAGGAAGGGAATTGACAGTAGCCATTCTCGATGGTCGAGCTCACCCGATTGTCGAGATCCTTCCCAAGGATGATGCGGCCTATGATTATGACCACAAATACACCTTGGGTGCCACTGAGTATGTATGCCCGGCTCAACTGGACACATTCCAGACCGAGCGTTGCCAACACATAGCGCGCCAAGCCTATGAAGCATTGGGCTGCGCAGGCTATGGCCGCGTGGATCTGCTGTTGGATTGCCATGGCCCTACTCTCCTTGAGGTGAATACCCTTCCTGGAATGACCGAGACCAGCCTCATGCCGATGGCTGCCCAGGCCTCGGGGATCGATTTCGATGCTCTGTGTCAGTGGATGGTGGAAGATGCCCGAAAACGTCATTCTGCCCATCCGCTATCGGTGAATCCCTCTCAATCTGCTCCGCTTTCCTGATGTTTGCATCCTCGCCATCACCTTTCAAGGTATCAGCCCATGAGGACATTGGTCTGGGCGTTGAACGTCGTAGCAAGCGGCGCAGGCGATGGAGGCGAGGTTTTCAGCTCATGGCCTGGTTGGTTTCCATTGCCTTGATGGTATGGGTTTTTCAGGGCGGCTTGCAGTGGTTTCTCAAAACCTTTGTGTGGAGCAATCAAGCCTTGGCGCTGAAGCGATTCCAGGTGAAATCTCAGGGCGTCATACCTCAGCATGTGCTGATTCAGTGGACTGGGCTTCAGCCGGGAGACAATCTCTTGGCCTTTCACCTGGCCGAAATCAAGCGCAACCTGGAACTTTCTCCCTTTGTGCATGAAGCCTCCGTAGAACGACTCTTTCCTGAGACACTGCGCATCCAAGTCCAGGAGCGGAGGCCCATTGCTCAAATACGTCTCCTGAGGCCAGAGTTTCAGGAAGGGGGCAGTATCGGGCTGATGTCGCTTTTGGTGGACGGAGACGGAGTGGTCATGCCGATGCCGAATAAGGAGGAGATTCCACGTAAACTCCGGCTGCGTTGGCAGCAGCTGCCTGAAATCGTCAATGTGTCGGCAATGACGTTCCAAGTGGGCCAATCGGTTGCATCGCCTCATTTTCAAGCGGCTGTCCAATGGGTAAATGCGTTCCAGCACTCGATCCTTCGTGAGAAGATACATATCCAAAATGTCGAGATTTCGGAAAAAGATCAGTTGATTGTCCACACTCAGGATGGCCAACGCATACTTTTTGCATTGAATCGTTTTGAGGCACAATTGGCGAAGTGGCATCAGGTCATGCAATATGGCCATCGGATAGGTCGTCGGTTGTCCTTTCTGGATCTGACCATCCAGAACAACGTACCTATTGAGTGGGCGCCCGAGGAAGGCCTTCAGGCAGAAGACGGACATCATCGACTAAGAACCATTACCCCTGATCATGTGGACGTTTAGAAGAAATGACACTTTGACTGCCTTGGAAATCGGAACTTCCAAAGTGGTCGCGATCATCGCTCAGCTCAGTCCTGATGAAGCCATCAACATTGTTGGTTTTGGCGAAGCAAAATCACGTGGGGTTTTGAAGGGAGAAATCGTCGATGCCAAAGCAGCTCATGAGGATATCCGTGCCGCCATCCATCAGGCCGAAGACAAGGCGGATCTGGAAGTGCATCAGCTCTACCTTGCAGTGACCGGGCAGCACATACGCTCTCACCATTTTTCGGGATCTCATGCGATCGCTTCAGCTGATCGCTCCATTTCTCCCGAAGATGTGGAGGATGTCATGGCCCATGCAAGACGATTTCATTTGGGTCCCACCGATCACATGCTTCATGTCATTCGCCAGTATTTCATGGTGGATGAGAACAACGTAAGGCATTCACCTGTGGGCATGAGTGGCTCCCAGTTGTCGGTGGTCCTGCACGCCATCCAGGCTCAGAAGGAACACTTGCAATCAACAGTGAAATGCCTGCGTCAAATGAGTCTAGAACCTGAGAATCTGGCCTTCAGTGGCCTGGCATCGGGATTGGCGGTTCTCAGCCCTTCAGAAAAGGAAGAGGGCGCTCTGGTGATGGATTTGGGCGGAGGAGTGACCGAGTATGTGCTTTGCTCCAAGGGAATTGTCTCTCACTCGGGACTCCTGGCTGTTGGGGGAGATCACGTGACTCAAGATCTGGCCACAGGCCTCAAATGTAGTTTTGACCGAGCGGAAGATCTCAAGCGAAAATACGGAGCTGCTCTGGTGGATGAAGGCACCTGCGGGAAGATAAGGGAGATTTCCAATGAAACGGGACTGACGGATTATCGAGTCGAAGTGGAGACCTTGCAGAAAATCATGCATGAGCGACTCAAGGAGCTCTTACGGATCATTGCAGCAGAGATCCATCGCGTCGGTGCGGCTCCTCTCTTTCGCTCCGTCGTGCTTTGTGGGGGTGGAGCCCATATTCCCCAAATCTGTCTTCTTGCAGAGCAAGTTTTTGGTTGCCCAGTCAAAACAGGTAAAGGCCACAATTTGAATGGACCCAGTTCGGTGACGGACCGTCCTGAATATGCCACATCGCTAGGCTTACTGAAGTTTGGGGCCTTTGATATCGCCAGGGAGCGAGAACTTGAATCCCGACGACTTCCCCTGGGCCGTCGTCTTCGAAATTTGTTCCGAATGGAAAACTAGTATCCCTTCATCCTCTTCCTCATGGCACACCCTGCATACTCATCTGTTGACCACCCAAAGGCCTCCAATGCCTACCTCATCGGTTTTGGCAAAGGGGCTCAACCCTGCCTGGAAGACGCCGCGAACGGGTTCTCTCCACCGGCAATCGCGATAGAGGTGCGTCTGGACGAGCCAAGCACGGTTGCGGAAGACCGCGTCCTACTTTTTCCGGATGCCAAGGGGGGGTTCCGTTGTGGTAACCAAGGGGTGCAAGGCGCAAGCGATTTCATGGAGCAGCCCGGATGGTCCCTGGTGGTGGCGGCCCTTGAAGACCCAGGCGATGGAAAGGTTCTCCTTACACTGCTCAAACATCTGAAAGATCGTGGGCATCGCCTGGCTCTACTTCTGACCCTGCCCTCATCTGAGACGTCTCTTTCCTTGAACACGGCTCCATCGACGATTTGTGAGCAGGCTTTTTCATGGGTCGACAGGCTCTTCTTGCTCAATCCATTGGTGTCCTCAATTGACGGAGATTTGTGTCAGGTCGAAGTTCCAAAAAAGCCATCCAACAAGGGCTCATTGTTGACTTCAGCTGTCGAGCCCCCACCTCAAGAGAATGTCCTGGCAAGAAGCGCTCAAACCATCTGGACGATGTTTCTTTCCAGAGACACCCTAGGCTTCGCGTCCACGACCTTGGATCAGGTTTGCCATCGTCAATGCCTGCAAGCCAGCTATCATGAGTGGAACTTGAGCCCAGGTGATTCACTGGTGGAGTTGGCAGCACACTCATTGGCTAATCAAGGGCAGGCACCTGCATCGGTGGATGCCTGCCTGCTCTTTGTGAGGACCCACGGGCAAACCACACTTCAGGACATTCATGGGTTACGCAATGCAGTGATGGATTGGCTTTCCTCTGATGTGCCCTTGTTTCTTTGCTCCGACACTTCGCTTTCTCCAGAGGACTCCACGACCCTCCGAATATTGCTGATTCGCTCAGGTTCGGAAAAGCTCGCGTCCACCATCTCCAGCGAGATAACCCAGGCAAGCTCCAAAGGGTCGTTTGAGGTTCCGATTGAAACGAACCATGCAAAGGTTGCCAAAATGGAGGAGAACCCTCTTTTCGATGGAGACTTGATTCACTCGCTGCACCAGCAGGATCGACAGAGCCAGACACCTTCCAAGATGGGGTTCGGCAAGCAGAAAGGTAAAGGAGCTTTCCAAGCTTTGCTCAATTTGGGGGGGCAGAAAACAGGTCGATTTGCCAAATGTGATCCGACCTATTACGATTCAATCAATCTGGATGAACCGACCTATTTACGTAAACACACTGTTTTCAATTGAGGTTGGTCAAAAGGGGTTGGGTTCACTGCCATGATTCGGCGTTTGGCACAAAGGTCTCTTGTCCGATGGGGTATACTCTTAAGTGCGGGTTGCTTCCATCTGATATCTCCTTACCTCTCCGGGCTTGAAGCACGGGAGCAACGGCCCAACATCATCTTTCTTTTCGCTGACGATCAGGCTTACGACACCTTGGGATGCTACGGCAACCCTGATGTCCAGACACCTCATATTGACCGGCTGGGTGAGCAGGGCCTAATCTTCGACCGACACTACAATACCACCGCCATTTGCATGGCAAGTCGCGCCAACGTCATGACGGGCTTGCTCGAATACCGCACGGGCTGCAATTTCATGCATGGCCCGATGATCGATTCCATTTGGCAGCAAAGTTATCCAGTAGCCCTTCGTCGTGCCGGCTATTATACCGGTTTTGGCGGTAAATTTGGCTTTGCTGTGGTGAAGGACGTCGAGACCCCTGGTTCCGAAAACCGGTATGAAGACTTGCCCTTGGACGATTTTGATGTGTGGTTCGGCGGTGTTGGCCAAACCTCTTATCAGACCGGCCAAAATCGATATTTAAAATCCTATGCGGATCGCTACCCTCACAGCACACGTGCCTACGGGGCAGCCGGTGCAGATTTCATTGAACAGGCAACAAGGTCAGGCAAACCTTTTTGCCTGACCTTGTTTTTCAAAGCGCCTCATCGTCCGGTGACTCCAGATCCCACACTCGATGCTGTTTATCTGGGAACGCGTTTCCGTAAGTTACCCAACCACGGAAGGCCTGCAGGGGAACATTTGGCGCCTCAGCACCGGATGGGGCGCCAATATTCACGCTATGAGCAGTGGGGCTACCATACTGAGGAAACCTACCAAGCGGCCATGCGGCTGTATCATCAGCAGATCCATGGGATTGATGTGGCAGTGGGCATGATCATGGACGCACTTCAAGCCCAGGGGGTGGCGGAGAACACCGTGGTTCTCTATTCTAGCGACAACGGTTTTTTCAATGGATCGCATGGCCTTGGCAGCAAAGTCCTGCCCTACGAGGAAGGAAGCCGTGTTCCTCTGCTGATCCATGACCCGAGGATGGCGAACTCCCGCCGAGGTCAGCGCATTGACGCCGTAACAGGAAACATCGATATCGCGTCGACGATATTGGACCTTGCAGGTATCGAAATGTCGGATGCACAGGACGGGCGCAGCCTCTTGCCCATCGTCCAAGGGAAGGCATCCATGGTGCGAGAGTCTCTGCCGTTGATCCAGGTTTGGGGTACGGCGGGCACCTTGGCTCTCGGCGTGGTGACTTCAACCCATAAATACATTTACTGGCCTTACGGAGAGGGGATGGATCCCTCAGAGGAGCTCTTTGATATCGAATTTGATCCTTATGAAATGCGCAATTTGCTTGCGGTGGACCATCCGCATCCGGCTCTCGAGAAGATGAGAGCTTACTATCAGCAATGGCTGGATGCGTGGTCTCAGCAGGCTGTCTCCCACAACCACTATCAGGTCTTTGCGAAGGTGTTTGATCGCCATCTTCCCTGGGTACAAAAGCAATCGGAACTCCCCAAGGCATTTCGTTGAACTTGGCAGGGGCCCCGTCCTCGCTTTCAAGGCGATCGATTCTTGCAAAGCCTCTTTACCCACCTAACATTCAGACATGTCGTTTCGGCTTGTTTCCTTTCTATGTTGGATCGTCGCGTGGGAATCTCTCCTGCACGCACAGAACGATGATTTTCCGATCGTCGCCGAAGATCTGGAGGTGCGCCTTTTTGCCCGCGATCCGCTGGTAAGAAATCCATGCGCCATGGCGTTCGATGCCAGAGGACGTCTTTTCGTGGGGATGGGCCCCCAGTATCGCAAGCCCAAGCCGGACACTCCCGGGGACTCGGTTTACGAATTGATCGACACAGATCTGGATGGGGTGGCAGATGATCGCAAGGAGTTTGCCCGAGGCCTCAACAATATTCAGGGACTCTGTTGGGTGGGAGATGTTCTTTGGATCGCGAATGCACCTGATTTGACCCTGGTCAAGGACACCGATCAAGACGGAGTAGGGGATAGTTATACCAAACTTTATACAGATCTTGGAAATATCGAGCATGGTCTCCATGGCCTGAATCGAGGCCCCGATGGATGGGTTTACATGTCCAAAGGAAACTCCAAGGGATTGAATCAGGCACCTGAGAGGGTGGCGCCCAAGGCCTTTCGTGAACTTTGGGGGATGGAGGCACCCGTGGGCACACCTGATTTCCCTGCTTCAAAAAAGTATACGGCCACCAGCTACCAAAATACTTTTCATCATCCGAGTGATGATTGGGGGCTCAACGGGGGCATTCTTAAATGTCGTCCGGATGGAAGCGATTTGGAAATCGTCTCGCGGGGTTTTCGCAATCCATGGGATATTACCTTCGATCATCAATTCAATTGGCTGGGAACCGATAATGATCAGAATCTGGGTGATAAGATTTTTTCACCTTTTTTCAGTGCGAATTTTGGTTGGGGACATCCATGGAGTTATGATTGGAAGGGGGACGATCATTTACCCTCGGCACCTTCCTCGGGCCCCCTGTTCGAGGGTTCCGGCACGGGGGTAATTTTTTGCGATGTGGAAGGTTATCCAGGCCACTATCAAGGCGTGTATCTGATCAATGACTGGTTGCGGAGAGAAGTTTATATCTATCGTCCGCAATGGAAGGGGGCCTGGATGCGTCCTGAGTCCGAAAAGCTCCTCACTCTTGCCAAGGCCGGGACGGGGCGCACGATGCCGTCCAGTGCCGGAAGAAGCTTCGATCCCGTCGATATTGAAATAGGACCTGACGGAGGTATCTATATTTCAAGCTGGGGCCGACAATATGGAGTCGAATGGCAAAACGGGCAAATGGTCAATGAAGGGCGCATTTACCTCATGTGGCCTAAAGGCTACCCATTGAAGGCTCCAAAGAGGCAAGAAAAGGCAAAGCCGTGGGATCAATGGTCCTTGAATGAACTTCTTTCATGCTTCGACCAACCTCTGCCAGCTCTTCGCGCTGATGCGCAGGATGAATTGGTAGGTCGAGGTATTCGACATTGGGATGCCTTGGTTCAGGCAATGGATCAGGTGGAGGCGGAGAGCGCTCAGGAAACATGGATCCTTTGGACCCTGGGACGTATTGGAGAAAACCATCCCAAAGGGAATGCTTTCTTTGCGGATCAATGGCAAAAGGGAATCAATCGCAGATTGCAGACGCTGCGGATCGTGGCGCACCAGGCAAGGGTCAATCAGGCATCGGAGCTCCCTCCGTTTGTAGGAAGTGGGTTGATGGAAGAGGAGGCCCGATTACGTCATGCCTCTGTGCTGGCAATCCATCAGGCCAGCGATGTGAACTGGAAATCCCTGTTGCTTGAGCTGATTGGCTCGGAATCGGATCGGATTGTGTTTTATTCGGCCTGGCAAGCCATGCGGGATTTGTTTTCCCCTTCAGAGCGAATCCAACTTCTTGAGCATGAGCAAGCACCATTGCGTCGGGCTGCCCTTCTGAGTCTTTTGGAGGATGACTTACTTGAGGAATCAATGATCAAACCTCTGGTCGGGGATCCAGACCCCATGACATCCTTTCTGGCTCAGAAACGACTTTCAGGTCGGGCGACCCCTGTGATCAAGGGCGCGGCATTGACGCGCCAGGAGACTGTTGCCCCCAAGGAAACAGCCAAACTTTTTTCGTCCGTCATGGAACATCTGAGCTCGGAATCCGGGCTTGCGTATGAAGTGGGCATCCTTAACGAGCACTCCGAGGCCTACATCGATCGTGCCTACCAGTTGGTTGAGATACCGGCTCATTTGGAAGGTCTCCCATTCATACGCAGCGCCAATGCCGATGCCGAATCTCAAGTCAAGGGAGGCATGTCCTTTGAGTTGCTCTTTCCATCCAGGGTGTATATCGCCGACGATACACGCGCTCCTCAACCGCCAGGATGGTTGACCGATCATTTTGATGGGACGGATCAATTCCTCTCAACAGAAGATGCTCGACACCGCATTTATCAGGCCGACTTTCCTGCGGGGCTGGTTCGACTGGGTTCCAATCAATCGTCTCCTCGAGTGAGTAAATCCTCTTATATAGTGATTCTGGAACCTCAATTCCTGCAGCCTCAAAGTTCCACCACGTCCATCCAAAAAGTTCTCGATGTGCTTGATCAAGGCAACCCGCAAAGAGGCCGGGCCCTGTTCCATGATGCAAGAGCAGCCAACTGTGTGGCTTGCCATGCTCTGGAAAACCGGGGACAGGTGTTGGCTCCGGATCTGATGGATATCTTTTCACGATCCAAACCCGAGGTGTTGATTCAATCCATTTTGGATCCAAGTGCTGTGATCACCGAGGGCTTTGCTTCGCAGGCGATCGAAACGACCGATGGTGAAACCTACTCTGGCTTGGTCGTCTCCGAATCCGGGCGAGATATTCTTATTGCCGATGCCACTGGACAGACTCGTCGAATCCTTAAAAGTCAGATAGAGCTTCGGGAGGGCTCTGAACTATCGGCCATGCCCGGGGGTTTTGGTGATATTCTATCTCCCACGCAGGTCGCTGATTTACTCGCTTACCTCAAAACCCAGACTAGTGCACCCTCCACAGCTGAGGAACCCGGTGCGTCAACAGAGGCGCAGATTGAGGTTATCGATGACTGGAGGTTGGAACCTGCCAGTGATGGATGGAGGCTCATCAAGGGAGAGCAAGAACTGGCTCGGTTTTATCATGAGCATCCGGAGGTTCATCGTCCCTTCTGGGCCCATGTGAAAACCCCTTCAGGGCTTCAAGTGACACGCCCTTTCCCTCCTGTGGAAGGAGTCGATGCCACCGACCATGCCAGCATGCACCCGGGCTTATCCATGGGTTTTGCCATCCTCAATGGAGTCAATTTCTGGCACAACCGCGAAGGCCGAGTGGTGCATCTCGGTTATGATGCCATGAAGACCCAGGGTCTGGTCCTGACATTGAACCTTCAACAGGCATACGTGGATGCGGATGGAAGCCAACTCTGC